>Ga0315902_10014795_pt1 | contig 10014 bp, 10 predicted proteins | sample LakEriMetagenome_9_FD_203523 | JGI IMG/M metagenome (GOLD analysis project Ga0315902, IMG submission 203523) | Freshwater fungal communities from buoy surface, Lake Erie, Ohio, United States - Buoy 12 MA117 | ecosystem: Environmental > Aquatic > Freshwater > Lake > Lake biofilm | place: USA...
TTTCGTTTGGCTGGGTGCAGCTTTTCTCGCAGCGGTGGCCGAAGTATTTGTCACGACGAGTCATTATGCATTTTATTTACTTCCCTTTGTCATTCTTGTTGTTCATGCAAAAAAGGTACATTCCTGCGCGAATCCGCAACTGCTCGATTCTGAGTTGAAAAAGGTGGCCTTGTCCACATTCGCAATCGCTCTACTCTTGCTGATTTTTTTACCGAACTTGTAAGTTCAAATTGTATATTTGAGCATGTCTTCGAATAGAGAAATTAAAGGAATTGCGTTGTCATATCTGCTGGCGATTGTGGGAACGATTTTGGCCAATGAAACATTTGTATTAAAGGATATCTTGTACGTTCTAAAGTCATCCCCACCCTACAGAATTTCACAAGAAGTGTATTTCATTTGGTTTGGATTTTTTCCTGCATTATTTCTTTTTCTTAACGGCTATACAATGACTCTTGCCTTTAAAGGCAAAAAGCAAAGTCGTACCAGGCTCATGGGCCACTACAGCAGAAGAGGGTTGGTCTTGTTTGGATTGGGATTGTTGTTCATAGGTTTTTGGCCAGCTAACATTTTAGTCATCGCCGGAATTTGTTTTTTCGTGTCGCCAGTGTTTGTTAAGTGGGATAATATATTCTTGCAAATTCTTCTATTCTCTGTAGTTCTTTTATCTACCGTTTTAGGAAATCTCGAGGTGCCTATTTATCCATCCTATTCAGGAATAAACATAGCGGAGGTCAATGCTATGAGTGTAGTTGGATTTTTATTTTTCAATGGCTACTACTCAGTGTTTCCATGGATTTCATTTTTTATACTAGGTATTATTTATGGCAAGTCTAATGTGAAAGTGAGAGGATGGTTGCCACCTGTTGCTGTACTCGGTGCAGCAACAATGATAGCCGGAATCGCTGTCCAACCGTTTATGAATAGTCTGTGCGGTGAAGTCGGAGAATTGGATGTGTTTTCCTTCAAATCTATAGGTATTCGTTTTCATAGCTTTTCATTTCTTTTGTTTGAATCAGGAGCCATAATCTTGGTTGTTAGCGCAATTAATTACTTCGCGAAGAAGTGGAATGAAACAGAAGCAGGGGCTAAAGTCATTTCTTTCATAGATCGATTTTCATCGTCTAAATACACTTTGTATTTCTTTGTTTGTCTGCAAACTGCGTTGCTTTGGTCCTTGGTGAAAGGTGGGAATCAAGCGCGTATTTATTGGTTTAAGTCGATCTACATTCTAATCCCGACTTCATTGGCCATGCTAGCTGTTTCATTCCTACTGATTCTATGGTGGAAGAAAAAGGTGACCGACAAAGCACCAGTGGAATGGTTGCTTAAAAATATTTCAGGCTCTCGAAAATGAGATGGAAGTACGAGCATCGAATCCTTCAATTTAATAAACCTGCAAAGACAAGTCGCGATGTGCTTTTCACGCGTGACAGTTGGATTTTGCAATTAATAGATTCATTTGGAAATGCAGTTGGTGAAGGAGAGGTGGCCCCGTTATGGGGCTTGAGCAAAGAGACCAAAGAGGAGGTCTTATCAGAATTATCCCGTTTGACATTTTCGGAGAGTTGGATTGAAGATTCATCCAACATTTCTTCCATTCAGTGTGCCCTCGACGCAGCAAAGGCGGGAGCGAATTCCAACAATAAAGACTATCCATTTCTTAATGAAAAAGAGTTGAATCCTATTTCAATTAACGGATTGATTTGGATGAATGAAATAGAAGCAATGTGCGCTGAAGCCAAAAGAAAATTTGATGAAGGAAGTCGATGTATCAAACTTAAAATTGGCGCATTGAATTTCGCAGATGAATTGAATTTGATTCGTGAAATTCGATCTTGGGGAAATGAAAAAGAATTGACCATACGGGTTGATGCCAACGGCGCCTTTCGCGCTGAAGAGGCCATGGACAAACTTCAGCAGTTATCGGAATTCAGATTGCACAGCATTGAGCAACCCATTAAAGCAGGTCAATTAGAGGCCATGTTCAAGCTTTGCGCTGAGTCGCCCGTTCCAATTGCCTTCGATGAAGAATTAATTGGGGCCATTCCGTCTGATTTCGAATCGTTTTTAAATCTCGGTAAGCCCGCTTACCTTGTTGTGAAGCCTTCGCTTCATGGTGGCTATACCGCTGCAGAACATTGGAAGAATTGGGCCGATAAACACGGTATTGGTTTTTGGGTAACGTCTTCGTTGGAGAGTAATGTCGGCTTAAATCACTTAGCCAATTGGGTGTGTAAGATGAAGCTGGAAGGGGTTCAAGGCTTGGGAACAGGAAGCTTGTTCAGCAACAATAGTGTTGCGAAGTGGAAGGTGGAAGGCGAATTACTTATTCCGATTGAATCATGATTAACCTTGCACTCTCGGGAAGCGATATGATTTTGGCTTACGCTGAAATTGAAAAAGAATGGAACGAATCAGAGTTTATTTCATTTCAAACTTCCGGTTCTACGGGAACTCCGAAGGAGATCACATTTACGAAAGAGCAGGTTATCCGTTCTACTCAACGAACCGCAACTTTCTTCAACCTAAATAAAAACGCTGAAGTGTTTTGTGCATTACCCCCCATTTATGTCGCAGGAAAAATGATGGCGCTACGCGCAATAATCAATGAATGGAACTTGACTTGGCAAACGCCTTCGACTCACCCTGATATTCCAGGTCATTACGATTTCGCGGCTTTCACTTCACAACAGTGCATACAAATAATGGAGAGCAATCCGACTTCTTTGAATCGGATCAAACATATTTTACTCGGAGGCGGACCCATTTCCAAGAGAGTGCTTGAATTCGCGAACAAGATTGAATCATCTATTTGGGAAGGGTACGGCATGACCGAAACCCTTACGCATGTTGCTCTGCGCGACGTGAAGTTAAATGCAGGGTTTCTTCCGTTGGGAGGGGTTCAAATGAAACAAGGTGCGAGCGGGAACTTAATCGTTGAAGATTCTTGGTTGAATTTACCAGCGTTAGAGACAACAGACGTTATCGAATTTGTGGAAAAAGGCTTTGTGGTGAAGGGGAGATTGGATCATGTGATTATTTCCGGAGGAGTGAAATTATTTCCGGAAGAAATAGAACTAAGTCTTTCCAACCAAATCAATCAGCCTTTTTACATAGGCTCTGTTCCCGACGAATTGTTGGGAAGGAAAGTGGTACTTTATGTTGAAGGAGAAACCGACGCATCACTTCAACATAAAATTGAAGCGTTGAATCTGGGAGTGCAGAAGCCACGAGAAATCGTTTTTGAAAATAAGTTTAATCGAACCGAAAGCGGTAAAATCATTCGCACATCATGAAAATAGTTTTTGCATCAGGAAATAAAAACAAGCTTCAGGAGATTCAAGCGGCCTTGCCTTTGGGAATTGAAGTTGTCTCTATGCGCGATGTTGGTGTAAATGAAGAAATTCCGGAAACAACAGGCACGCTTGAAGGCAACGCTGAGCAGAAAGCGCAATTCGTTTTTGAGAAAACAGGATTGGCGTGCTTTTCAGACGATACCGGATTAGAAATTGAAGCATTGAACGGAAGGCCAGGAGTGGACTCGGCAATCTATGCGGGCGAGCCTCGCTCGAATGAGCGGAATATAGAAAAGGTGCTGAAGGAAATGGAAGGCCAGACCAATCGGAATGCACAATTCAGATCGGTCTTTTGCTATTGTTCAGAAGCAGGTACTTTTTATTTCGAAGGAATAGTGAAAGGAAAATTGGGCGCAGCTATTCGCGGTGCAGATGGATTTGGTTACGATGGAATTTTTCATCCGGAAGGCAATTCCCGCACCTTTGCTCAAATGAGCATTGAAGAAAAGAAATTGTTAAGTCACCGAGCAAAAGCGTTGAAAAAGTTCCTCGAATTTATCAAGCACAACTCTTAGCAGTTATGTGTATTTTTGTTCTTCCAAACTGAAACTATGGAAATTTATTTAGAATTTGAATCCCCGATAAAAGAGCTTCGTCAACAAATTGAGAAGTTAAGAGAGAGTGAAAAGAAGAATGGGGTAGACGTGCACACGGCTATTGAGGACTTAGAGCGCGCGGTTATTGAAAAGACCAACGAGATTTATTCCAACCTAACACCATGGCAACGTGTTTTAGTAAGCCGCCATCCTGAAAGACCCTACACTCTTCAGTACATTGAAACCATGACCGATGGCACTTGGGTTGAGCAACACGGTGATCGCACGGTGAAAGATGATAAGGCCATGATTGGCGGGTTCGGTTCTATCGATGGGAGAAGCGTGATGTTCATTGGACAGCAAAAAGGAGCGAACACCAAAATGCGTTCTTACCGCAATTTCGGTATGGCGAATCCAGAAGGATACCGCAAGGCACTTCGCTTAATGAAGTTGGCAGAGAAATTCAATAAACCTATTGTAACGCTTATCGATACGCCCGGTGCATTTCCTGGACTAGAGGCTGAAGAGCGAGGACAAGGAGAAGCGATCGCGAGAAATTTGTTCGAAATGATGCGCTTGAAGGTTCCTGTAATCTGTATCATTATAGGAGAAGGTGCTTCGGGCGGAGCTTTGGGGATTGGTATCGGAGACCGTGTTCTTATGTTAGAGAACACATGGTATTCCGTAATTTCTCCAGAGTCTTGCTCTACAATTTTGTGGAGAAATACAGACCATAAAATGGAGGCTGCATCTGCTCTGAAACTCACGGCTGACGACATGTTTGCAAATAAATTGGTAGATGGAATCATTCGCGAGCCGCTTGGTGGAGCGCATAACAATCCGGAAGCTGCGACGCAACTTTTGAAAGAAGCGATTGTCAATGCGTTGAACGAATTGGAAAAGTTAGGAGTGGAAGAACGTACCCAGCAAAGAATTGAAAAGTTCTGTGCCATGGGTGTGGTTCAACAATAATTTGAATTTGAGTATTGTAGACTCAATAATTGAATGTAAATTTGTGCCCATTATATAATTAAGCTGAAAAAATGAAAAAAGGATTTACGTCGGTAGTAGTTGCGTTAACTGCAGTTACTCTTCTTTTTCAAGGTTGTGCCGGTCTTGGCTCAATGCAAAAACACATGGAAGAACTAAACTTCAAAGTGGAGCCAAGCCCATTGGAAGTACACGGTGATTCTGTGAAGATTACAATCACAGGTAAATTCCCTGAAAAATATTTTGCGAAATCAGTTTCTGCACAAGCTACTCCGGCTATCGTTTGGAATGGTGGTGAAGCAACTTACAGAGTGCAAGAATTCAAAGGTGAAAAAGCAACAGGTAACGGTGATGTAATTCCATACAAAACTGGAAAGAGTTTCAAGTACACTGCAACCTTACCTTATTCTGCAGGAATGGAGTCTTCGAAGTTAGAGATTCGTCTGAAAGGTTCGAAAGGAAGCAAGACAGCTTCTTTCCCAGCTGTAGAAATTGCAAAGGGTGTTATTACAACTCCATACTTAATGAAGAGCGACGATAAAGTTATCGGTTCTAAAGATGCGTTGGTTCGCTCTACTGATAAGACTTTCGAAGCGGTTGTTAACTTCGATTTGAATTCATCTGTATTGAAGCCAGCTGAAATGAAAGATGCTGATATCACTGAACTTCAAACATTGTTGACTTCAATCAGCACAAATCCTAAGATGGTTGTAACTCAAATCGAATTACAATCCTACGCTTCTCCAGAAGGAGAAATCTTATTAAACGATGGTCTTGCTGTTGAGCGTGCGAAAGCAGGTAGCAAAGTAATGACTACTGTTCTCAAGAATTCTAAATTAGATGTTCTATACGGTGCATTGGTTAAAGAAAATCCAAAGGGTGAAGACTGGGACGGATTCAAGGCCGCAATGGATAAATCAGCAATCGGAGACCGCGACATCATCGTTCGTATTCTTCAAAGAACAACTGACTTAACTGAAAGAGAAACAGAAATCAAGAATATCTCTAAGACCTACACTGAAATCAAAGATTTGATTTTCCCTGCTCTTCGTCGTTGCGTTATTCGTGTATACTACACCGAGAACGGATACACAGATGCTGAATTAATTTCGTTAGGAAAGTCAAACCCATCTGTATTGAATTACGAAGAGTTGATGAAAGCGGGTTCATTAATCGACGATGCAAACGTTCAAGCTGCCATCTACAAAGAGGCTGAAGGAAAAGCAAACGGTGACTACCGTGCTTCAAACAACTTAGGTGTTGTTTATTACGGAATGAACAAGTCTTCTGAAGCTGCTAAGCAATTTGAAAAAGCATACGGAATGAAGAAGAATGCTGAGACAGCGAACAATCACGGTGTTGCAGTTCGTTTAAGCGGCGATCGTAAAGGTGCAATGAAATTGTTCGGCGAAAGCGGTTCAGCTGAAAGCAAGTACAACAAAGGTTTGATCCTTATTGCTAACGGAGACTACGCTGGTGCTGTTTCAACAATGAAAGATGTTAAGTCTTTCAACTCAGCGTTAGCTAAAATGTTGAGCGGTGACAATGCTGGTGCGAAGTCAGACTTGGATGCTAGCGGTGACAAATCGGCTTTAGCAGATTACCTTCGTGCTATCATCTGCGCTCGTTCGAACGATGCTGCTGGTAAAGATGCAAACTTAAGTTCAGCTATCGCTAAAGATGGTTCATTGGGCGAGAAGTCAAAAACAGATTTAGAGTTCACGAAGTAATTCGAAACGATATTGAAAAGAAAAAGGGACTTCGGTCCCTTTTTTTTATTTCCTTACTTGGTGTTGAAGGTGTATGTGAATCCGATGGCCATTAGCTCTTTAAATTGCAGACCTGGACCAATATCTGCTGGATGATAAACACCGTTTTCATCTGTTCGTTCGGGTGATTTAATGATACGAATATCATCATCATATATTAATTGTGTAGTTACGGTTACCGAGAGGTATTTGTTAACCTTCATATTGAAGTTGTTCTCCCAGTTGATGTCAACATTCTCCGGGTTTTTAGTGTAGTTAGAGAAGAGCTCCAACTTACTAGTCCAGTTGACATTTTCAAGAATTACGTTTGTGTAGTTCAAACGAATGTATCCCCCAATTTCATTCCTTCTTTTTTTTCCAGGAGTTATTATATTTCCATTCGCATCTCGCACCGCAGGGGTCACACCGTATTGCCCCGCGTTTGCAAGGTCTGAATTCATCACAAATGTTGCTCGATACGTAAGAGGTGCGAAAAAGGCGGAAACTCCTTTTTTGGGCTTGTAATCCATTCCTAATGCGCCAACAGCATAAGCCGGAGCAAATAGATCACTGACTTTTCCCTTGGTGTAATCTGGAAGACCTGAAGGAAGAGTAGTATATCCCGGAGCAACTTGACTTCGAACGGAAAGCAGAAATGAGTAATACCAATTTTTTGAAGCCTGCTGACCATACTTACTGGAGAAGTCAAAACGGTCTTCTGTTTTTATGGATGGAATAGAAAAGTCCACAATGCTTCTGCCGTATGACAAGTTTACGGAATTATCCCAGGCGCGTTTGTCTTTTCGATACAACACTACCGAGTTGAAAATACCCGTTACGTTAAATGAACTGTTTCCTCCTGCAGCCCAATTCTTCAAGTAGGTCTGGGTGGTGTTGATACTTGAAGACATTTTAAAATACCAACCGGTGTCTTGAATAGGTGCTAACGTTTTCATTGTTCCCTCTTCTTGCGAAATTGGGTTTAGCACAGGCTGCGCCCAAGCCAATACTGGTGTTAGAATGAGGGAAGTGAGTAAAAACTTGCGCATACCTTGCGAAACTAATTTTTCTTTGAAGACTTTTCGGATTCAAACTGAAACTTATTTAACATTGCACTATGAATACCGAAGGTTATCCGTCGAAGGTAGTTATTGCATGGGGAGAAGCCATTTCAGGCAATGTGCCTATTCGCGAATGGCTCATGGCCAACGGATACCCGGAGTTGGGTGTGTTTGTTCACGCATTAAACAACCAAGACGAAGCACGCACGTGGCTTATGGAAAATCAATTCCCTCACCTCATGGCTTTAATTAATGGTGCAGAGGGAAATCCGAATGCAATTCTTTGGCTCAAGAAAAACAAGTTCGACGTGTTGGAAAAAATGGCCAGAGCAGCCGACAATCACGAAGAGTCTTTGATGTGGTTGCTTGAAAAAGGATATCCAGATATGGCCGCTATTGCGCAGCGCATGTGCCTCGTTAAAAATGAAATTGAACGTCGAAACAACGACATTCATTCGATCTCTCCATTTTAGTTTTTCTTCGGGACGTATGCCAACACATTCATTTTTTCAAAATGAAAGGTGTCAATCGCTGCTTGTTGAATTTGCTCCGATGTGATCTCTTCTAATCTTCGAAATACCTCTTGCATCGTGTCTATGCGGTTGAAGAGATACAGACTCTTTCCCAAATTAAACATGAGGGCACTGCCACTGTCTTGAGCTAAAGCCATTTGACCTATGATCTGTTTTTTGGCTTCATGCAATTGGCGACTGCTCATTTTGTTGTCTTTGTAGTAGTTCAACGTTTTTTCAGCGAGGTCAGTTGCTTTCTTTAAATTCTCTTTATCTGTTCCCAAATACAAACTGAATATTCCGCAATCGGTAAATGGAGCATAGGTGCATTCCACGTGATAAGCCAATCCGTATTTCTCGCGAATGACCATGCTGAGTTTGTTGTTCAATGCAGGGCCACCAAGCACGTTAGCGAGCAACGTCAATGCCGGACGAAGCTTGTGAGGGTATGCATAGGCTTTTCCGCCTACCAAATAATTCACTTGGTGAATGTCCTTTTCAACAAAAATTTTCTTGCCGGCTTTCAAAGTTGGCTTTGATCTTTTTTGTGTGAACGGAGCAAGCTTTTCTTTGCCTAAATGCTTTTCCAAAAGAGCCTGTAATTTTTCAACTGGAATATTTCCAGCCGAAGAAAAAACCAATTGCTCCGCTGTTAAATTGCGTTTTCGGAAACGTTCCAGCGTTGAACGTTTTACGCTATTGATGCTTTCTTTCGTTCCGAGAATACTGCGGCCAATGGCGTGATTTCCGAACAATTGTTGGTCGAACTCTTCGAAAATCATTTCACTCGGACTATCGAAATAACTGTTCAATTCATCAATGATTACTTCCTTTTCCTTTTCAATTTCTTCAGCAGGGAATGAAGGGTGAAAAGTAATGTCAGCAATAAGTTCAATGGCTCTTTCGTAATGTTCCTTCAACATAGAAGCATGAATCCATGTTTCTTCTTTTGCAGTGAAGGCATTGAGCTCTCCGCCTACAGCATCGAGTCTCGACAGAATATGATGATTCTTACGCGTCTTTGTTCCTTTGAAAAAGCAATGCTCTAAAAAATGTGCTAGGCCATGTTCGTCTTCTTCTTCGTCGCGACTTCCAGCAGCGATGAGCAATCCGCAATGCGCAACGTCGCGATCCATGGGCTGATGCACCACACGGATTCCGTTGGATAAAGTAAATACTATTGGGTTCGGAAGTAAACTCAATGCGCGCAGTTTTCGCCTTTAAGCGTTTTGTTTCCGCCTTTTCCACCTTCGACAATCTGCACGCCGCTTGCGTTGAATACAAGTTGCTTTTGTGGCTCGGTGATCTTAGCAATTTCTTCTTTCGATTTTCCTGCGTCTTCCGCTAAGTGCTGCAAATAAGCAACAGACAATTCTTTGAAGTAAGCCTCACCTTTAACGAATGTTTTCTTTCCTTCACACTTCTCCAATGGAACTGCGAACGCATGGTCTTTCATAAAGACGGTCATTCCGTCGCCAACAGGCATAGCCACTTCCATCCAACATCCAGCTTTCTGGCAAGTTTGAACAATGCTTCCTTCAAACACACACGCAAAACGTGTTTCAGTTTTCATTTTCTCTTGTAGTTCAGTCAACGTAATTACGTTTTCTACAACGAATGCTTCACCGTATGATTTTACGTTGTTTTTTCTCGATTTCTGTGCTGTTGCTGTTCCAACGAAAACGCTGAGGGCTATAAATAAAAATGCTATTTTTTTCATGACGAATATTTTTTGCAAAAGTAAGTGAGTTTATTGAAGTTCGAGCGTTAATCCGTCGTAGGCCAGATGAACGTTATGAGGAAGTTCC
>Ga0315902_10014797_pt1 | contig 10013 bp, 16 predicted proteins | sample LakEriMetagenome_9_FD_203523 | JGI IMG/M metagenome (GOLD analysis project Ga0315902, IMG submission 203523) | Freshwater fungal communities from buoy surface, Lake Erie, Ohio, United States - Buoy 12 MA117 | ecosystem: Environmental > Aquatic > Freshwater > Lake > Lake biofilm | place: USA...
TCACCTGTGCGATGCCCTCGAAGGCATAGACTTTGATGGGCAGTGGGGCGGTGTTGCTCAGCTCGATGGTGACGTGGCCTTCCCACCCAGGTTCGAGCGGTGTCACGTTGACGATGAGACCGCAGCGGGCATACGTCGATTTGCCGACGACGATACACATGATATCCTCGGGAATCACGAAGTACTCGACACTGCGACACAGCGCAAACTCACCTGGGGGAATCGTGACGGTCGGTGAGACTTTGACATCGAGCTTGGTGTGGAGGTCTCGGCGCTTCGGGTCGATGGTCGACACTTTGTCACCACGCCATAGCTGCCACTCATTGGCCACACGCATGTCATAGCCGAAGCTAGACACGCCGTAGCTGATCGATCCTTTGCGCACTTGCTCCATGGCGGCGCCGTCAATCATGCCCGCCTCAATGCGCTCCCTGATTTGGTCATCGTTCAGAATCATTGTTGCCTCCATACTGCTTGGTCGTTGACGATGTCTAGCCACTGCGACCAACAGCGCTGACTACTTCGCCAGTGACGCCATCCATTCCCATTATCCCAGAGTTGCACGAAGACAGCGTGCTGTGTGGCCACATGGTCACGCTCGGCATGGTCTCGTCCAGTGAGCCACACATAGGTGGCGTCGTTGAACTGCCACATGCCACCGTCGCCTGTCACCTCGTTGCGGGCATCGAATTGATAGGTGCCATAGTTCCAGCCGTCGCCACTCTCACACGATGCGATGGCCATGGCTTCACGGCTGATGTGTAGGCGGTCAACGTGGCACACGCCGCCGTGACAGATGAGTGCGATGAAAAGTTCGATGATGAGGGTCATAGTTACTCCTTTGGGCGTAACGAAATGTATGCTACAATTTCAGTGCCCAGCAATTCGACAACTTACAAATTATTCTTGTGAGTTCAATATGGCATTATGCCATTCTCACAGCTGGCAATGGTCATAGCTACTCCTTTGCGCGAAGACGCTGCACTCGCACCAAAATCGCTTTGCCATTCTCCAGTTGTGCTACGTAAAAATATCCCTTTGCATGTGGCCATCGCTTCAGTGCGGCAATTTTGCACTTGAAGTGGTGCTCGACAGCGAACCATGCAGCATGAGGGGCATGTGGGCGATGCTGATCGTTTGGCAATTTCAGTGTGTAATCAATGCCTTCAACGTCAACAATGTACTTGAATTTTGTCACTGTATCGCTCCTATGATTTTCAATGCGTCATCGACGCTGCGGACGATGCGGACAGCGCCGCGCCACTCGGCGTGCCATGCGATTTGCGCTGGCGTCGATGTCCCTTTCGGTGCCTTGACCTCGATGACGTAGTTCTGGCCACGGTACCCAACGAGCAGGTCGGGGCACCCCTTGCCCACCGCTGCGAGGTCTTGGACACTGGCACCGACGCCACGCAGGGCGGCGACGATTTCCACGTGGTTGCGGTCAAGCTTGGCGGCGCGTCTCAATATCCTGCTCGCTTTCGTCGCTCGATGTCAGCGTGCAGTTCTTGGTAGCTGACGGGGTCTTGACGTAGGCGATGGGCGATGGCCGCAAAGTCCTTGCGCCGCCGTCGCTTTAGCCACTCGACCATCTCTTGGCGATTGTATACGCCATACACGATAGCACGTGGATGAGTCGTCGTGGGGTAGACGCCATGTTGCTCCAGCTCCCACGCCGTCACGTATACGGACTCCCATGCAAGCCAAATCGTCTTGATGTACGGGTCTTTGATGTTGCGTGGGATATCGCGGGCGATGTTGTAGAGGTGGGCGTAGACCTCACTCCGCTTATACCAGAACAAACGCTCGACGTCACTACCATTGCCACTGACGATGCGCTTCATGCGTGGCATCTGGGCAATTCCCTTGATGCCTGATATGTGATGCGGTGCCAGCCACTCGTCGATAGCCTTGAGTGCAACGTCGGTGATGTACTCCGCCTTGACCTCGTTGATGATCGTCGCCAGCCACTGTGGCGTCTGAGAATTCACGGTGCACTTGCACGCATGGCCAGAACGCAGCCAGTTCGTCATAGTCTCGATGCTGATGATGTGGCGGTTGCCGTAGCGACGGTCTCCTCTCGTCAGGGGCATCGACGACTTGACATTAGCGTGCATGGCTGCAAAGTCAATGCCGAGCATCTCACCCCAGCTGGCGACGCCGTACTCACTGATGCTATCGACGTACTCTCGGCTAATGCCAAGCATCCACGCACGCTGGCGCACAGACTCAACTGAGCGCCCAAGCTCCCTTGCAATTTTTTGGATTGGCCAATCACCCCAGTACATCCGCAGTGTGTCGAAGTCGCGCTGGGTCCAGCGTGGCTTGACCAATGACTGGCGATGGCGCTTCAATGGTCGGAGTGACAGCGTGCCATGGCGAAGCTTCCCACGGATATTCCAGATGGCGCCCTCGCTTCGGCCAAGCATAGCACCGAGCGCCTTGGCGGTCAGGTGGGCGTGGCGATTCACGATGTCAATCTCTTCGGGTCGCCATGCCCGTTGGTCTCGTGATGCGGTCATCGCTGTTTCTCCGCTCTGATCTCGACGCTCACTGGCGCCCATGCGAGTTGCAGTGCCAGCTTCTCCGCATCCACCTTGGTCTGCCGTGCGTTCCACCATGTCCGCACCACGTGCGCAAAGTCGTCGTCTTTGGCCACGGTCAATTCGATGCGTTTGAGGAACTCCGCAATGCGCTTGGTCTTGACGTAGTGGATGCCTGGCAACTCGAGGTCAGCCGCTGCGGTGAGCATCGTCATGAAGCGCGCTTCGTGCGGTGCGATGAGTGCTGGCGTCACAGCGTCGTTCAGGACATCGGCGTCGTCTTCGAGCTGGCGAAGCGCGGCGCTGGCATCGACGCGGTGCACCACGCATAGCTGCGGATACGGATTGGCCAGATCAATGCGGTCACGACAAACGAAACATTGAAAGGCGTCGGGTGGGTGTCGCAGGGTCATTGGGTCCTCCTTATTTTTCATCGGTGCGCTTGCGGCGCTGGTTCAGTGTCCTCATACTCATCATCGGGTGCGCATCTCGGTCATAGTGCGTATCTACCCCCCTTTTTTCCAGAAGTGTCTATCACGAGGAAGATATAGAGAAAGTTTTGAGTTTTAGTGCCTAGATGCGCACTGCGCACGAGATGCGCACTCTACACTGTCTCACGATCACTGCGTAGGCCGATGCCGATGTACTGCATCCGCCCTTGGCCACCCAGGGTGATACCCTTGCGTAGCAGGTTCTCCGTGAATCGACGTTGCTGCCACTTCTCCGCAGCGACCTCGTTTTCTTCCTCAAGCCACGTCGTCCAGTCCTCGAAGAGCTTGGTCTTGACCACCGTCATCCCGTGGCCAATGACACAGCGGTCGGCGATGTACCTGGCGACGATGTCCTCTTCGCCGCGGTACTCCATGACCGCTTTGTCGATGGCATCCACTTTGGGCAATCCCCAGTCGTACCAATGGATTGCGCCTTGGATGACCCATGCGAGAATACCGCTTTGCTCCTCGACGAAGTCGGCCATGATGTCGCTCATCGGTCGGCGTCGCTCTGGCGGTATCGACACGGTGAACGGGATGACGCGAAGCCGTCGCCAGATGCCGTCATCGATACCTGTGATGCGTGGCCGATAGTTCCCGCTGATCCACAGCGTGTGACTGGGCATGAACTGAAATGGCGCACCGTACAGATGCCGTGCGGTCAGCATACCACCGCCGGTGACGTCTTTGACGAGGCTCTCATTGAAGCGTCGTCCCTCTGGCATCTCCGACGCCATGGCACAGCGCATCCCCTGAAGCCCTGCGACGTATGGCGTCGCCCCGCCCGTGTAATCTGTGGCCAATAGCGCTTCGACGCTGGTGGTCACGTAGTAGTCGCCCATGACCAAGCGCATCGCCTCGAGGAACGTGGATTTTCCATTGGCGCCAACACCGTAGAGAAAGAACAGACAATGCTCATCGGTGTTGCCCGTCATCGTGTAGCCCATGGCCGCCTTAAGGTACCGCACCAGCTCGTCACTGTCAGCCATGACCGTGCGTAAAAATGCGTTCCACTTGGGCGTCGGTGTGGCGCCATGATAATCAATGTGCACCATCTTGGTCAGCATCAGCGACGAATCATGGGGCGACAGCGTGCCGTCCTTAAGATTCACGATGCCATTGGCTACGGTCAGCAGATGCGGATGCGTATCGAACTGCGATGCTGGCACGGTGAGGTAGGGACGTGCGGTCTTCATCATGGCATCGATGCGCACCGCCGATTCGCTGGCCAATGCCCATTTGATGAGTTCCTTGCGGCGCTTGTCGTCATCCTCTTTGGAGATGTCGTCGTAGATGCTGAGCGCCACTTTGTGCGCCAACTTCACAACCGCGGCGTCGTCACCATGTGCCCAGCGCTTGCCATCCCAGACGACCCACGCTTTCCACTCGGCGACGTAGTGCAGACGACCGCGTGTCGCATGGACAAAGCGAAGCCCATTCCCGATGTCGGTCAAGTGGTATTCGGTCGGCTCGTCGGCTGGCACTGGGGCATCGACGACGACAGGCGACGGTGGCACACTGATGAGCGTCGGTGTCTCCGCAGGTGGGGGCACTGGCATCTCCAGCGGATTGGCCAAGCCGTCCCGCAGTCCATCCTCGATGACCCGATACTCTTTGCGCTCTGCATCTTTGCTTGGTGGTTGGGCTTCGATGAGCATGTCGATAACGCTGTCATCGCTCATGGGGTCAAAGCCGTGATTGCGTACCATGGCCAATGCGCCGCCCGCAAGGCGCCCTGCTTTCCAGCGTGCGTAGTGGCGCTCGCCGTCGATGGCACTCGCCACCATGTCGTAGGCGGTCTGGCGTCGTCGCTCCCATACTGCCTTGACCCAGGCATCGGGAATCGTCGTGGGGGGCGACGGATCATGCCGACGGGTGGGTGCTGTCGTCCGTGGTGCTGGCGTGAGGTCGGTACGCATATCGTCGATGACCGCTTGGATGTCGCTGAGCTCCAGTGCGTGCCCATCGACGCATTCTTCGGTAAATGTCAGGTACCGCCCATCGCCATACACCTCGAAGCTCATGCCATCGTGCGTGATTTTGAACGCCTTGCCTACCACGCCTTGACCGATGAAGTGGAGACCATGGCCAGACGGTGACACCTCGGCATAGGTATGGAGAAGGCGACTGCGATACACCGAAGCCGATGGTTTTACGGTTGCGTCATCGTCGATGTATTCGATGCAGTCATCGATGTCGATGCCGACAACGCCGTCTCCGGTCAGGACGATGCCGACCCCGTGCCATCCGTAGCGCTGGCACGCCGCTTTGGCTTGGGCATACGTCGCCCACGTCTTAGGGTCAGTACTGGCTGCATTGCGTCCCGTCGTGGCACACATCGGCGCTTTGTCGCTAGGTGACTTGTAGCAGACCCAGCGTGATTGAAGCTTCAGATCATCGATGTGCATCGGCGTCGTCCTTCACATACCGCTTCGTCGCCTTGGCCAAAATGTCTACGATGATTGTGTTGCGGCTCTGTTTTTTCTTGTCTGCCAGTGCGCCGACAATGCGCAGCATCGGCAGCGGTATGCGCACATGCACCGACTGAATCGGCGGCGTCGGTGGTGCGTCTTTTCGTCGTCGTCCCATGGTCTATCCTCTCTATGTTTGGACTATCATTATACCACATTGTCAAGCCAACGAATACCCCCAGCGTCTAGCCAGTCTAGCTACGATGTCTTGCTATGCACCTTCTCGTGGCAGCGGTTGCAGACGGTGATGAGGTCGTCGAGGTCTTCGGCGTAGATGCGCTCGTAAGTGATGTGATGCACATGCAAGTTCTTGTCGTGGCCGCAGAGCTGGCAACGTAGACCGTCACGAATCAGCACCGCTTTGCGCTTGGCTTTCCATGCGTCGCTGGTGAGGTATTCTTTGTAGGCTTCTCGGAGTGCTTTGGTTAAGAGGGACACGATGACGGCGTTGCGCGATTGCTGGCGAAGGGTGGCCAGTGCAGACAGTGCCGTGGTCAGATACGCCGACAGGCGAAGGTGTATCTGCGGTGTAGTGCCTGCGTTGGGGGTGCGTCGCTTGGGTGCCATCGTGTCTCCTCATATCCATCGTAGCAGATGCGTCAAGTGATGCGCTGGTAGACGTGGCCGATGTCCGCAAAGACGTCACGGAATCGCAGTTCATCATCACCGATGTACAGCACGATTTGCCCACGCGTGTTGAAGTTGTGTACAGCCATCGATCCTTCAGCATCATTGAAGCGGATGCGCTGATGCACGGTGCAGATAGCGATGCTGATGCCCTCGAGTTCACGGAACCACCGTGTATCCGTCGCATTGTTGACGAGGATAATTCCACGTGACCACGTGCCAGCGTCGTACTCTTTGACGAGGCGTCGCACCATCGGGTCGAGGAACTTGCGCCCATACGGCGGATTGGCAAACAACGTCTCAACGGTTGGCCAATCGTGCAGCAATGCGTCGTGTTCCTTGGTGAAGTAGTGCGTCGCTTGGACGGTGCGCTGGGCGACGTCGCATGAGTAGGGGTCAAGGTCAATGCTGCCAAGCACGTCAACGACTTTATCGATGAACCACTTCGGCGTGTACCATTCGCCGTTGTCGCTGCGACTGGTGTAGTAATCAGGGTTTTCCATTGGCTAGCTCCATTCAAGACTGCATGATTCTTCGGCCAATCCACTCCGCCACTGGCACCGACACCGCATTGCCCAGTTGCTTGTAGCGGTGCGTGTCGCTTTGGCCACTAGTCCAACCATCGGGAAATCCCTGCAGTCGCTCGCACTCCGTTGGAGTCAGCCGTCGCACGCCGATGAGTGGAATCTGATTGCCACCTGTTCCCATTCGTGCTTGCAGCGTAGGGGATACATCTTGATTAGGAGCAATACGTGCAGGGTCGTCGCCATGTGTTGACTCCCACACCACTGGAATCATGGTTTCGGTTTCCCAGTCTCGTCGATGGTTACTACCCATAAGGCACTTCGCAACGGCTCCGGTATGACCTTGCCTCTCGCCTCGGCGCGTCGTAGAATCCCAGCGCACGCTTTCGGACTCAAGAAGTAGCGTGCATCCACTTCGGTTTCCAAAACTTGCGACAATAAACACACGCTTGCGTCGCTGGGCAAGTCCAAAGCCCTGACTGTCAAGCACTCTCCATCCCACGCCATACCCGCGCTTTGCCAGCCATTGAATGATGACGGCAAAGTCTCGCCCTCCATCGCTAGAGAATAGACCTGGCACGTTTTCAATGACGACCCACTGGGGTTGAACCTCATCAATGATGCGCGCAAACTCGAACCAAAGTCCGCTGCGTTCTCCGTCAAGTCCACGTCGCTTTCCTGCGACGCTGAGGTCTTGGCAGGGAAATCCTCCGCAAACAAGGTCAACTGATTCGCGTGCATAGTGCACCTTTCTGACGTCGTCGTGCAACGTCGCATCGGGGAAGTGCCGTTGGAGAATCTTCTGGGCGTGCTTGTCAATTTCACAGACTCCGACGACGGTCATGCCAGCACGCTCGAAGCCAAGGTCAAAGCCACCGATGCCACTAAAAAGACTGAGTGTGCGCATCCCTCGCCTCTTTCTTCATCGCCTCGATGGTGCGAGACGCCGCCGCCACCGCACCCTCCATGTAGACCCAGTTCCCTTCGGCGCGGCGCACGTCGTCGTCTGGCGATGTCACGTAGACGATGAAGCCGAAGACGGTGGCTTTGATTTCGACGGTGTAGCCGTCTTGGATGTAGGTCATCACTGTCCTCCTTGGCGAGGCGATGCGTGTGCACCGCCCCGCTATATTAATTCTCATTTAGTTGCACATCCATTTATCCAAAATCACACGATGCGCATTTTCAAAATCAATATGCGCAAATTGAAACGCAATATCCGCTTCGACGGCCTCGATATCGCTTTGATTTGAGATATGATTTTGTAACACACTCATAATCTCTGCAATTACCGATTTTTTGTTTGCCGTGTTTTCTACCATCATTGAATACTTTCGTCCATACTCCTCAACAATTTTAATTTCAATGATGAAGTAAATGTCAGATATTGGACCCCCACGATAACCACGATATATAGAATGATGTTCTACCGTGATATTAACCGCCGTTTTGCTATTTGGCGCGTATGTGCTAATCACAATCGACTCGTTCGGCTCCAATTTCCGGCGCAACCGCTTTACTGGTTGCGGTTGCTTTACCGTGTTAAGCGCTGCCGCAATCTTCAATGCGCCATAGGTCACTGCTGCGCCAGTTATCAACGCAATCAGCGTCGTACCCGTCTGCGCAATTACTGGGTCACTCATCTCCGTTCCTCCTTGGCGAGGCGATGCGTGTGCACCGCCCCGCCCTATGGTCTGGCCTAGAATGGCTCGACGCTGTCATCTGTGGGTTGTGGCGCTGGCGTGGCTGGCGCTTCGTTGGTGCGTAGGGTCTTCTGCCACTCCGCCGAGGCTTTGTACACCTCGAGTCCGTAGTCGAGCAACGTGCGTCCAATGTACAGCGCCTTGAGTGCCTCACGGTCTACGGTGGCTGGCAATGCCAACGTCGGCAGGGTCACGTGTGACCCGAAGCCAGTGTCAGTGTACACCGGCTTTCCCTTGTCGGTCTTCGCCCCTGCCACGGGCATCCAGAACGCCCAGCTTGGCATGGCTCCGTGTTTCCAGAGTGCGACGGCTGGCTTCAGTACCGCCTCGTTGAATCCGTCCAGCAGTCCGCTCTTGCGTCCCGTGACCGCTTTGCCGGTCATGCCCTTGACGACCCAGACGACGGGTTCGTCGATGCCCTCGACGAGACACAGCAACTCCGTGTAGATGCGGTACCCCGCATTGAACCTATAGTGCTCGTGCCATGTCTTCACCGTCATGCCACTCGAGCGGTCTTCGCTGTAGGCTTGGCTCCGCTTGCGTATCACGGCGATGCGCACCGAATCCGTGGTGTAGCCGACCTCGTCATCATAGCGCTCCACCTGCGTCCAGCCCGTGGGCGCCGTGGGGAATTCCCGTTCGGTGGTGTAGAAGTGCCCTGCGGTCTGTGCCTGCTTTGCCCCGTTGTACCACCAGATGCGCGGGTACATCTCGGCGTTGCGCTGCGTGCTATCTGGCGTGTACTCGAATCCATCCAAGTTAAAATCGTTACTCATCGCACATCCTTCGCTTTCTCTTCGCTCTTCTTGATCTCATTGGCCAGAATCAGGACTGCCCGTCGGAATACCTCGCTTTTGGGGAGTTTCACCCCGTCCACCTCATGGTAGTACCGCTGGATGATTTTGATATGCTCTGCGGTCGCCTTGGGGTACTGGATGACGGTCTTCGTGTATTCAGGATTATACCCCACGGTACACCTCCGCCAATCGCTGTGCACCCTGCTGTGCCGCCTCGTTGACCATGGCATACGCCCTGGAGAACGACCGCACCAGCGTGCGTGTCCACTGCTGGGTCGAGGCGTCGTACACCGTCACCTCGATGCCGTCATCGGCCACACTCATCCATGCCTCCACATCGCCGACCTTGCGGTAAATCAATCGCTGTTCCATCACTGCATCTCCTCTGACTTGCGGACATCGTAGCCCTCACGAAATGCGCTCATAATTGCCTTGCGCAGTAGCTCCGCGCGCTTCTGCTCTGACCAGTGCATCAGCTGGACCAGCGAGATGCTGGCACCGACCACGCCTGCCATGAGTCCCAACGCAATCAACATTTCGGTCATCGCTTCCCCCTCACTTTGTCGGCGACTGCACAGAGCAGTGGCCAAAGAATCACGAACGCCACGATTAATACGATGTCACTCCACATGGGTGCCTCCGGTGCGTGCGACGCGCGCCGCGATGGCGCTGAGCCGCGCTTCGACTTCCTCACGTGCGAACCGCAGCATGGCGTCGAATTCCACGGCGTTGCGTGACGATGCCTGCGTACGCAGGATATCGATGCCCGCATGACCGACATCGAGCATGGCGTGGATGTGCCACGTGTGCGACCCGTGCACCTTGGTGTACTCGATGACGACCGTGGTCTGGTCATC
>Ga0315902_10014799_pt1 | contig 10012 bp, 9 predicted proteins | sample LakEriMetagenome_9_FD_203523 | JGI IMG/M metagenome (GOLD analysis project Ga0315902, IMG submission 203523) | Freshwater fungal communities from buoy surface, Lake Erie, Ohio, United States - Buoy 12 MA117 | ecosystem: Environmental > Aquatic > Freshwater > Lake > Lake biofilm | place: USA...
CCATGAAGTCGGTCACGTCGCCGTAGGCGATCCGTCCGCGATCACAGACATTCGGCCGCGATCAAAGACCTTCGGGTGGGGAGCGGGCGAATACTGGACCGCATTCTGCCCTATGACTTTCTGACCTGTGTCTTTCTGACCTGTGTCAGGCTCCCAGGCCGGCACCGCCACCCACCGGGACGTCTTCTCCGGTGAATCGCCCATGTGCCGCGACGAACAGCGCGAGTTCGGCAATTTCTGAAGGGAGATTCATGCGGTGATCCAGCATGATCTGGTTGACCGCTTCGTGCACCGGTGGGGGCTGCAGGTCCATCATGGAGGTGGCGGTCGGTCCCGGCGAAATGCAGTTGAGTCGAACGCCGTGCGGACGGAGTTGCATCGCAACGGCATTCACCATGGCGACCAGTCCCGCCTTGGTTGTGTTGTAGACCGGGTTGACCCGGGAACCCGACCGGGCCTTGGTGCCCGAGATGGAACTGAGCAGCAACAGGCTGCCGGTCCCGGCCGGGCACATCAGCCGGGCCGCCTCCCGGACGCAGTAATAGGCCCCGTTGAGGTTGATGTCGACCGCCCGGTTCCACTGGTCGTACGTGAGATCGGCAAATGTCTCAATGTTGAGGACACCGGCGGTGTAGAACACAAATTTCGGTGTTCCCGCCTCGGCATGGACCCACTGAAAGAATTCCTCAACCTGATGAGGGTCACGCACGTCGAGGGGGCGAGTCAGCCGACGGCTTGCCTGCGGTGCCTGGTCGAGCTCGGCAAGACGCCGGGTGTCGTGGTCGGCAATCACCATGGTGCCGGGCCGTTCGGCCAGTTTGGCGATCAACTCTCCGCCAATTCCACCCGCCCCGACGACGACAACAGTCGCTCCCCGGTAGGCATCGACAACCCGTTCGAACATCACACTCGCTCCTGCATGGGACACGGCCGGGCATGATAAACGGGCCGTGGGGAGGACGCGAGTGTGTTGCTTTCCCCGTGTCGAGCGTTCCCTGTTCCCTCCGCCGGGGACTCCGCATCCGGGCGACGCACCCCGACCACTGTGATCCGACCACTGTGATCAGAATTGGCGGCCCCGTGGAATCGGCCGGACTCAAAGGGGGCGCAGGTGGCTCCGCAGCAGGTGCGGTCGGTGAAACCCCGGCGAACCCGCCGATTCGATGGCAACGGTCCGAAAAGGCGTTACACTTCCGGCGCACAGGCTCTCGGCCAACGCCAGCCCTGTTTGCCCTGTCCTTGCCCGAGTCACCCCCCACTTCGTTCCCAAGGGTTCTTCCGGAGGTTGTCATGAGTGTTGTCAATTACATGATCCGGTTTTCGACACCGTTCTCGGGAGTCCGTGGGTTTGGAGTCACCCTGGAGAACATGTTCTGGACGGGCCCCTTCCAGGTCGGGCAGGCGTATCGCGACGGCGTGTTGTGCGGCCATTTCACCTATTTCCAGGGGCCGGTGGAAATTCTCACCATCACACTCAACAACAACGAGGTCTACCTGTTCCAGAACGGGGTCGGCCAGTGTGCCAGTGCCGGCGGTGAACAGGGCCCCTGCGATCTGATCAGGCAGTCGTTGTAGTCTGGGACCTGCGGTTCGACTGTCGGCGGTTGCACACGAGTTGCGACAGCTTTCCCGGATGGGATCGGGATTGATCCAGAGAGAGTACGATGAGATCGGTTTTCATCATTCGGATCGTGGGACTTGCCTGCATCGCCACCGGGGCCCTGCGCCTCTGGTCGGCCCATGACCGGGGGCAGGCGGATGCGGCCGACCCGGCGGTCGGCGCAGAGACTGTTCCACGCCTGCCGCGAGATCAACTGCTGGTCGGACGGACGCCCACCGGCGAGATCCGCCCAATCGAATCGGCGGCCGAATGGCCTCGCCGACGCCGTGAAATTCTGCGCGGCATGCAGACGGTCATGGGGCCTTGGCCGGGAGATGACAAGCGGGTGCCGCTTGACGTCGACCTGGTCCACGAGGAGGACTGCGGGACCTATGTCCGCCGACTGATCACCTATGTCTCAGAGCCGGGAAGCCGCGTCCCGGCGTATCTCTGTCTCCCCAAGGCGGTCCTGCAGCAACCTGGCCAGACCGCCCCCGCCGTACTCTGCCTGCATGGCACCGATGACATCGTCGGGCATGGCACCGTGGTTGGATTGGGAAGTCGGCCCAATCGGCAGTACGCCGCCGAACTGGCCGCGCTTGGCTTCATCACCCTGGCCCCCAACTATCCCCGACTGGCGCGGTATCAGCCTGATCTCGCCGCTCTCGGCTGGCAGAGTGGCACCCTCAAGGCGGTCTGGGACAACGTCCGCGGGCTCGACTACCTCACGACACTGCGTGAGGTCGATGCCAGCCGCGGATTTGGGGCGATCGGGCATTCCCTCGGGGGACACAACTCGGTCTACACGGCGGTGCTGGACGAACGGATTACCGCGGTCATCTCCAGTTGTGGGCTCGATTCGTTCCTCGATTACTACGGAGGGGATCCGGCCCGCTGGCGTCCGGGGCAGGGTTGGACGCAGACACTCTACATGCCCCGTCTGGCCGACTACCGCGAGCAGCTCGACCAGATTCCGTTCGATTTCCACGAGCTGATCGGCGCCCTCGCACCACGGCGGGTCGTCATCATCGCACCGACCCGCGACCACAACTTCCAGGCAGGCAGTGTCGACCGGATTGCCGCAGCCGCCCGAGAGGTATACCAGTTGTTCGGTCAACCCGACCGCTTGACGGTGCTGCACCCCGACTGTGAACACGACTTCCCTCAGGACATGCGCGAGCACGCTTACCAGGTGCTGCAGGACGTGTTGCGTCGTCCGTCCCAGACAGGACACCGTCCCTGATGTCTGATCCCGAATTCCAGTCAGATCGGCTCGCCAGCAGTCCCAGCCAGTCCATGCTCCGCCTCGCCGCCCGATGTGGAGTCTGTGGCGGCACGCTTGTCGAACGTCGAGTTGGCGACTGGCCCCTGACGGCACAGGCCGATTTCACCACCGGTGTCGAAAGTCCCTGGGAGACCATACCCGGAAGGCCACCCGGAGCGTCGGCTCTACCCGACGCGATGGCGCTCGCCTGTGTGAGTGCCGACTGCCGCCGGATTTACCTGGTGTGGGACCAGGTACCCAACCTCTTGCTGCAAGAGGCCGGCGTTCTCTCGCCCAACGCATTCGCCGCCGATTGACCTCCCGGCAGCGTCTGGCAGGTCAAGGTCGCACTGATGCGAGACCTGGGCAAATGCCGTTGCCGACGAAACCAAGACTGCCACTTCGCGGGGTCCGGTGACTGCGAGCCGGAGTGCGGAGATTTTTCACAAGGCCAGTCCCTGGTTCTGGTGCGGTCAGACCGGAACGCCAAGGGCGTTGGCGACGGCGACGCGCATCACCTGCGCGTCGGGTTCGATGCCCGTCCAGTAGTGCACGCCAATGACCCCCTGGTTGACGATCATGCCCAGTCCGTCGAGGGTCTGACAACCGCGGGCCCGGGCGTCGCGCAGCAGGCGGGTCTGGGGAGGACTGAAGATGACGTCCGCCACGACCATTCCGGGCTGAAGTGTGTTGATGTCGAGCGGCACCCGGGCGTCGCCATCGTAGAGGCCGATCGATGTGCTGTTGATGACCACGTCGGCGTCGGCCGGGACGACATAGTCCCCCTCCCAGCGCACGAACTGGGCATCGAGCTTGAGTCGGCCCCGCAGAATCTGCAGCAGGGCTTCCCCCCGTTCGGCAGAGCGGTTGACGACCGTCAGGCTTCCCACTCCTGCAAGGCCGAGTTCAACAGCAATCGCCCGTGCCGCCCCGCCGGCGCCCAGGACGACCACCCGCTTTCCACGCGGGTCCACCAGCGACTGCAGCGAACGGAGAAATCCCTTGCCATCGGTGTTTTCGCCAATGAACTGGTCTCCCCGGCGGACGACACAGTTGACGGCCCCCATCACCTCGGCCGACTCTCCCAGTCCGTCGAGGTGGGGAATGACCGTTACCTTGTGGGGGAGGCTGCAGTTGAAACCCCGGTAGCCCAACGCCCGCAGGCCGCGGACAGCATCGCCCAGACCTTCCGGGGGGACCTCGGTATTGATGTATCGCCAGTGGAGATTGTGGTGCCGAAAAGCGGCCTCGATCATTTCGACAGTCGGGTTGCCAGCCGCGCCGGTCGAGAGGCAACCGACGAGAGAGGGAAGGAAATCGCGCTGGGTCGGCATGGTGTGTGGCGGTGAAAAGCAGTGAGAAACGGTGAAGAAACCAGGGCTCGGTTGGATCCCGCGACGGTGGGCCGTCCCGCCGGGAATCAGGGACGAAACGTCGGGCTGGGGGGGATCTCGTCGCGGGGGGGCGTGTTCTCGATGAGGCGGCGGAGGAGGGGTTCGTCGATCCGACCCCGAAACCGTTCGCGTCCATCGATCTCAATCACCGGGATCCATTCCCCGTGCCGGGCCTTGAGGGCCGGATGCGGATCAATATCGATTTCCTCAGGTGTGGGCAACCACGCCGAGTACTCGGCCAGCAGTTCAAGGGCGTCGTCGCAGAGGTGGCAGCCTTCGCGGGTATAGATCAGCAGCGAATCGAACCGTGGTCCCGGCCGGCTGGGTTTCCAGCCATCATGCGGAGACGTTCCTGTGCCGGCCCCCCTCAGGCTGGGGTCGCGCTGCAGGCGCAGGCCAACGAGAGCCGCGACGACGCCCCCCATTCCCAGGAGATTGCGGTGCAGAAACCAGAGCCTTGGGAGGGGGAGCGGCAGCGGCGAGACCCGGTCGAGAATCCATGCGAGCGCGACCAGGGTCCCCACCACGGTCAAGGCGAATCCCAGCCCGGGGCGGTGCCCTGGAGAGGGGGACTGGACGTTGCCGGGAGAGGTGGTGGAGTTCACCATGAATTCAGCAGGGGCGGGGCGAGCCAACGTCCCGTTCTCGAGACAGAGGGGGGAGGCTGGCGAGCGTTCCAGGAGGAATCAGATTCGACCCAAGATTTCCAGGGCCCGGGAAAACAGCTTGATGACCAGCCAGACGGACCCCAGCACTGGAATCAGCAGGCCGAACAGGCAGCCGGCGACCTTCAGTGACCGGAAGAGAGACGCCGGCAGAAACCTGTGCAGCACAAGCACGGCCGAGATCAGTGTGAAGGGAAATGCGAGCAAGATGCAGATCAGCATGTGGGCTCCCCGGATGGGAGGATCCGCACGACGATTCAGTAGAAGGCTGGCCGAGACTGGCAGGACCACTCCCACCAGGATGATCGGCAATGCCATCAGCAGCGCTCGGAGCCGGGGAGGGGCGGGAATGTAGCGGGAATTCAGGGCGAACTGATCGAGATAGTTGTAAAGCTGGATCCCCTCGCGGAGGACGGCAGTCCCCAGCAGCAGGGTCAGGCACAACAGCGCGATAAAATGGGGCAGGGTGGAGGTGAGGGATGACATTGTGAACAGAGTGGCCACCGTCGCGGGGAAACGAGGAATCAGTCGATGTGAGGGAGATTGATGGCGGCGCGCACGTGAAGTGTAGCGGGCCGTTTTGCAACCTTGCAAACGGCGAGGTCCCCGTGGAACCAGAAATGGCCGAAAAACCCGGGCAGAGATGTGTTCGGCACCGGTCGTGGTGCTGGATTGCCACTGCCGCCGCTGATATCTTCACAGGTGCCTTTGCAAGCCTCCCCATGCCCGCCCCCACGAAGCTCACTCCGGAGATGTTTGTCGGGTTGGTCCGCCAGAGCGGGCTGATCGATGGCGAGATACTGCGCCTGGCCCTGCGCGAGATCGAGTTTGATCAGCGGTCGATTCCCGACACCACCCGTCTGGCTGACTTCCTGGTCGAACGCCAGTTGTTGACCCGCTGGCAGGCCGACAAGCTGCTCCAGGGACGCAACAAGGGATTCCTGCTGGGGAAGTACCGGCTCCTGTCGCACCTGGGGAGCGGCGGGATGAGCGCCGTCTACCTGGCCGAGCACCGTCTGATGCGGCGCCGCGTCGCCATCAAGGTCCTCCCCAAGGCCGCCGCCCGGGGGGCCAGTCACCTCGAACGCTTCCATCGCGAAGCCCAGGCGGTCGCCGCCCTCGACCACCGCAACATCGTCCGGGCCTACGATGTGGACCAGGAAGGGGACATTCATTTTCTGGTGATGGAGTACGTCTCCGGGCGGTCGCTGCAGGAGATTGTCACGGCTGAGGGGCCGATCGACCCCATCCCGGCAGCCGAGTACATCCGGCAGGCCGCCGAAGGGCTCAACCAGGCACACAAGTCCAATCTTGTCCATCGCGACATCAAGCCGGCCAACCTGCTGCTGGATGACCGGGGAACCATCAAGGTCCTCGACCTGGGGCTCGTCCGGTTTTTCGATGAACGGGACGATTCGTCCATCACCCGCCATCACGACGAAAAAGTCCTCGGGACCGCTGACTATCTCTCCCCCGAGCAGGCTCTCGACAGTCACTCGGTCGATATCCGCTCGGATGTCTACAGCCTTGGCTGCACGTTCTATTACCTGCTGGTCGGTCAGCCTCCCTTCCCGGAAGGGACCCTCGCGTCACGCCTGCTGGCCCACCAGACCCGCGAGCCTCCCTCTCTTGCCGAGGTGGCCACCAAGGTCCCGGCCGGGCTCGCTGCCATCGTCCGCAAGATGATGGCCAAGCGTCCGGAAGATCGATTCCAGTCGGCGCGCGATGTCTCTCAATCCCTGGCCGACTGGCTGCGTGAAAACGGGGGCGAAACCTGGGCCGAGATGAACCCGGTCGTCGGTGGGGCGGTCGCCGTCCTGGCGTATCCCCCCAGCTCCGTCCCAGAGCCTCCCCCGTTCAGCCCCCTTGTCCCGGAAAGTGAATCGGTCCTGGAGGGATCGGGGGCGCTTGAACGCGCACCGGCAGCCGATTTTCCCGGGCCGTTGAGTCCTCCTGCGTTACCCACGCACGCTGGTCCGTCGGCCGAACCGGTCGCCGAGGCGGGACATTCCCCTGAATTTGAGGCGTTCCTGCGACGGACGTCTGAGTCTTCGCCCCCGCCCCCTTCCAGTGGGGCACCGATCCCGGGACCCCCGGCGGTTCCACCGGCGGTCTCTTCTTCCTCAGCTGCCCCCCGGCCCGTTCCCCAGTTGCCACCCGAGGTGACTCCCGAGGTCCCCGTGCCGGTCCCGCCGGTCGTCCCTCGCGGAAACATTCCTGCAAATGACTCGTCCGTCAACGAGTCGTCGGCCGAGATTCCGCTGTTTCTTTCCGGTGAGGACGGGGGCTCTTCCGATTCCGAACAGGGGGAGACCCGCATCCTTCCCGGTGTCACCCAGGCAGATCCCCCCTCTCTGGTCGATGATGAGTCGGACGACGATGTGATCCTGGCCGATGGAGTCGACGCCGATCCGGTTGCCGAAACCCGCGTGGACATCTCGGCGGTGTCACCTCCCCCCGAGATGTTTGCCGAGCCACCACCACTGTTTGTGCCACAGTCCGATGGGCCCGTCATCACGACCGGCACCCCCCGGCGAGCGACCCGTTCGGCTCGTGCATCGCAGCGGATGGCTTCCCCCGCAGTGGCTCCCCCGTCGGGAGCATCCGCCTCCACGGCTTCCGCACCCGCCTCCGAATCGCGGAAACGGGTGTTGTGGATTCTGGGGGCCAATGCGCTGCTCGCCCTGTTGACGATCGGGGTGTGGTTCACCTGGGGACGTGGCACACCCCAGAAGGGGCAGAGTGCCGGGACGAAAAAGACCACGACCGAGAAAACGGGTTCGGGGAAGAAAACGAAGAGGGGGACGAAAGAGGCCGATCTCGAGCCGGTCCCCGGCACCGTGACCGCCAGTCGACGTGAGCTCAAGGTCGGCCCTTCATCCGAATTCAAGACCCTTGCCGCCGCACTGGCCGAGGCCAAGAAGTTCAACCCCTCCAGTCGCAGTGCCCGGCAGATCATCTCGCTTCCCTCCGGGACCCTGGCCGAACGAATCACCATCGATGACACCTGGCCGCGCGGGCTGCAGATCAAGGGAGAGGGAACCATGCTCGCTCCCCCCGGTGCCGAACCGGTGGTTTCGATCATCGCGGGGAAGGGACAGCTTCCGAACGTGCGGCTGGAAGGGGTCGAGATCGACGCGACCGGAAAAGAAACGGCCATTCGCCTCGCCGGGAATCTCGAAGCCTCACAGTTCGTCAATCTGACGGTGCATGGATTCTCCCGTTCAGCCTTCGCACTCGAGGGGGTGCAGTCGTTCGGGGGGAACTCGGTGGTGTTCGAGGGAATCACCGTGCGTGGTGCCGCCCAACCATCCGCCGTTGGATTCGATCTCACGATGCGGGGCGATCAGGGAAACAACCGGATTCGACTGCGCGGTTGCCGACTGCTCGGTCCGATGGCGGCCGGTCTGCGGGGACGCGACTCGGCAATCGATGTCGATGTCGAAGAAACTGTCTTCCACGAGGTTGCCGTGGGGCTGCACCTGCAGGGGGCCGCGGCCAACTGGCGAAACCTGCTGGTCGCGAGCAACACCTTCTACAAGGTCGGCCAGGGTGTGGTGTTTGACACCATGCCCGGACCGGCAACCGATGGTCTCTCCTTCTTCAACAATCTGTTTGTCGAGTCGGCGGAGCGTGATGTCAGCGTGGTTCAGGGTTACAACGAAGCCGAATTTCTGCGGATGTTCGCCGCCAACCCCGGCGGCATCGATCTCAACTGGACCACACGGATGGCACCAACCCCCCCCGTTCCCGCCGAGATCCCGTCGCTGTTTGAAGCGCGTCGCGGCCGTTATGGCGTGATGCCGCAGTTCATCTCCGTTGATCCCGCGAACCCCGACTTTCTCCGTCCGGCCCCGGGCAGTCCGCAGGCCAACGTCGGAATGGCCGAGGCGCTCATTCCCAAAAAGCGCTTCGGCAGCCAGATTGGTGCCGTACGCCCCCGGTGACCCGATTTCCGATCCCGCCCCCGGAAATCCCCCGAAAAATGAGTTCGGGTTGTGACGGTGCTTGTCGTATCCTGTTGTGCAGTCGGGGTTTGCGAATTGTGGTGAACACTCGAGGAAGCGTTGATCGCAGGTCAGAAATGGGTTTCGTCCAGCCCATCACTCACAACCCCTGATGGGCTGAGTGGTTATCGAAGTCCCTTCGGACCGAAGTCGCAGTCATTGTCGGCGGATCAATCCGGGACCCGAATTGTCGGTTCGTCGTAAGTCAATATGGGCAGGCTGGTTAAGCTGTACACCTTGTTTCCCGTTTTTGGGCAGGCTTAGGATGGAATTGTTGTTCCTGCCTCCTTCGGATTGGCTTCAGTCATGGCCTCCCGCCGCAGTTCCCGCCCGGCCCCCGCCCCCCAGCCGGCCCGTCGTCCGTCGTCACATCACGCCCACGATCCACGTCCGGCGACCGCCTTCCGCGCCCGCATTACCCGGACCTCCGGTCAGCGTGACGAATTCTCGGCTCCCGAACGCTGGCACGATCCGCGCGACGATGGTCGTTTGCGGTTTGTGGTCGAACCGGCTGGGCAGGGTTACCTGCATGTGCTGACCCCCGACGATGTGCGTGAACGGCTCGCCCGCCTTCCCGCACACCTGGTTCGCAACGTCGAAGTGGTGCAGTTCAGCTCGATGACCCGGAAGCGTGCCTGCTTCCCCTGCTATGGCATGCAGTGGGGACGCACCGTCTATCTCTATCCAATCGAGAGTTCATTGGTCGAAGAGTATCACCGCCCTCCCAGCCCCATCCAGGAACAGGAAGCCCGCATGTATGGCGGGGTGTGGTCCCGCCGCAAGAACGGCTGGCAACTCTTGTGGACCCGCGAGACGATCCACGATTTCTACCTCAACAATGTGCTCATCCATGAGGTCGGGCACGTCAACGATGAGCGGAACACCTCGTCCCGCGATCGCGAGCGGTACGCCAACTGGTTCGCAATCGAGTATGGCTACCGCGCCTCCCGGGGAATCGGAACCGAGGGGGCCGGAGGGAATTCGCCCCATCGCCCCCGATGAACGACCCGGGGCTTGACGCCGCAGGTTTGGTGGGGGCACACGCCTGTTTGGCTGTACCCCGGGGGGCTGGGTGTCACGCG
>Ga0315902_10014802_pt1 | contig 10012 bp, 9 predicted proteins | sample LakEriMetagenome_9_FD_203523 | JGI IMG/M metagenome (GOLD analysis project Ga0315902, IMG submission 203523) | Freshwater fungal communities from buoy surface, Lake Erie, Ohio, United States - Buoy 12 MA117 | ecosystem: Environmental > Aquatic > Freshwater > Lake > Lake biofilm | place: USA...
AAGGGATTTTTGAGACTATGCTTGCAGAAACAGGATCCTGGATGATAAGGCCAAGAGACAGCAACATTGAACTTGACATAAAAGTCTGGAAAGCCTTTCGAAATGACGACAGGAGATCCATGTGCAGTGGACCAATGCTTGAATTCTGAGATTAGAATCATTCTGCATTGATTTGACAGGTCGCATCAATTCATATGATTCATGTAATAAAAAAGACATTCTTTACAGATGGGATCGAAAGCTATTTCTGTTGCTATTTATCATCATAAGATATATTAGCGTGACCCAGAAGGATCAGGTAACCGAGAAGGCCTACAGTAACACTCATTATTTCGTGATCATTCTCATGAAGTTTGGATCAGAAGGACACCACCAACTATGAGCTCTGGGTTACCGAGATTTAGATTCGCCTTTGTACACATAGGATGTGAAAACACGTCCAAGGAAATGAAGAAGAAAATTTGTGTTCATCCAACGGCTTCATCAATGCAACTCTACCCACGAACTAGTCTACTAGTACCTGAAAAACTGTGACAACCAATTGGATGATAATTAGAGTTCAACGATCTCATGGAGATTGATACATATCAGGATATCTCATTAAATGTCTGGATTCTCAAATGAAGACATGGATGCTGAAATTGAATTTGAAAATCTCACTTGGCGCCTGCAAGCCTGATGACAATCAAGATGGTATGGAAGCAAAGATAAGGATTACATGGAACTCATCCGAAACTTGTGGCTTCTGACTTATGGTTTTTAAGAATCCATGGCTGACCCATGCGTCTACATCTACCTGAAGAATGAAATCTTTAAGGCTTGTAATTTATGGAGACCACTGCATTATTGCCTCTGGCAGTGATGAGGCCATCAATAATAAACTTTCGACCCAGCATCCAGTATCGTATTAAGGAACAGAGTTCACTCAATGGCTTCTTGGAGTCATTAGACTTGAACTGTCGAGATACATCAAAGCTATTCTACGAGAGTTTGGAATTCAAGATTGCTCAATCGTTGAAATTCCAACTGATACTGGATGAAAATTTACGAAGAAACCCTGGCCAACCTCTGTGGAAAAGAGATCTGAAGCTTGAAAACGTGCCCCACAAACATAAATTCACAAGTTAAGGTAAGTGTCTGTTGCCATTAAACATGATATATACCTTGCTGTAAGTGCACTCTGTGAATTCCTTCCTAACCTGTACGACTCCACTAGACTGTTGCGATGCGAATCCTGCATTGAAGAAAAGAATTCGGTTATGATAGCCACGCTGATAAACAGTCTCGCGAAGATTGAATTCTGTAAACGCGACTCATTTGTATTGCGGAATTGTCAGTTGGCAAAGCAAAGGCAAAACAACTGTGGCAATATCCAAAACTAATGCTGAATATATGACCCTGTCTAGTGCTGCTCAAGATTGCATTGGACATGCTCAGAATCCTATTTCCTCTCAACATTTGAAGAACATCGATGTTCGATATCAGTTTCTCCCTGAATCCACTCTCAAGAAAGAATTCGAACTGACCTAGTTTGACACTTGTGATATGGTTGCTAACATTGTGTTGAAACCGTTGGGATAGCAAATGTGTAAAAATTTCAAGAACGCTATGTTTGGAAAGACGAAAGATGTTGCTATAGATCGTTCCAAGACATCTGAGCGTAGAGACGCAACTCAGAAAGATCAACTCACCGAGAATTGCACAAACACCTAGACCTATAGCAAAAATCGTTATTTTGTTATCATTGTCATGAAGTCTGGATAGCCTCTTGATATAGAATGTCAGATCAACAGCGTTTTCTCGTCAAACCCCATGATGGGTAATAATACATCAAAGTTGACACAATGGACAAATGTTTGACTTTGGGTTTACTACTCACACCGTCCGCCATCATTCAAGCATCCGATTTAATCTTCCAACTTGTCCGACTGCAACATTGGAGGGTCTCACATTGCATTTGCATGCAACACGCATTGTGCACTGAAGCTCTTCTTTCTGTCTTAAATGCTGAACTCTCGGGGATCAGAGGTGAACTTGTTCAATGAAGACCAGAATCCAATATGTTTCGCCATGTTTGGTAAGACTCCGAAAGCAGTCAAGTCAGAATGCAGTTTCGTGTACTCAGCAATGGCCAGATCTATAGGTGAAGAAGTCTGCTCATCTGATCGTAGAAAGGAAACCAATTCTGGAATCAAAGCTTTGGGATACACTGAAATAGGAATACAGCATTCATCAGCTTGAGTAAGTCTGTAGGGAGAAAAGGAGAGGACATGCTGTCTGCCAATAACCAAAGGAACAAGCACAAACACAACAATACAACATAATACAACTCCAATCTGAATCCATTTCGACTTGTGTTTGAAAACTACTAGAACCGAAGCAAGTCCAAGAAGGCCTCCATAGACGCAATGCAGCAAATGTTCATCTTGATTGTTCTTTCCGTATCCAAGCCATTTCAAAGGATAGAAGAGGCGCAAATAAACCCATTTTTGCCGTCTCAATCGCCCATAGATTACCTTACGCAGGTCTTTGAAGAATCTCGGGTTGATCACAACGTCATCTTGAACAATCATGACAAAGCGAGCCAAAGATTTGGATCCATACTCGAGAGCCTCAATGTAATCATTGAATTCAAAGTCAAGACTACGATGGAAATGCTTCCCAAAGCCTTGAGGGTTCCAAGATCCATTGACCAATGGAAAGAAGCGAGCAAGCTCCAAAGCCTCCCTATGTTCTTGCCAAGGACGATTCATGTTCATGAGCACGATTGAGATCTGTGAGTCATCTTTGGCCTGCTCAAGCAGAGCCATTGATGTTCGAGTGAGATAAGCCAGTTCTTCCTTTCGTTTGGTGGTGATGACAATCACAAGGAATTCCAAGTCTGGATGTGAAAATCTCGATTCAAAATTCTGGAGAAACATAGCCGCATTCGACTCGAGTGCATTAACATCTTTTTTGACTCGATTGGCTTCATCGAGGCTGTTTTGGACTAGAGTGGCAAGGTTGGAGAAATCGGTCAGGTTGAACAGACAATAGGGAAGGAACTGACAAACTACTACAAGACCTGCGAGAAACACAACAATGCTGAGCAACAACAAAACATAGACTCTGTTATGAGCAGGGCCTGATTGCTTGAGAGATGGAATCTGCTCTCGCACTGTTTGTTTTCGCAACATTTTCACGAGTCTTCTTCACTCTGATTGATTTATTGAGAGAGTTTGCAAGTTTACCATTGTTCTTCTATTCATGCAAGGAAATCACGAGTCGTAGGAGCTGGACAACTTCTTCTCGTCGTTCCGAAAGCCACGATTCAGCCATAAAGTGACAAGGAATGGCTTCAATCATCCACAGCATCAGTGCAGGCAAGTCTGCGTCTGTGGATACGCTGGCAATCTTGGAAGAGAGCTCAGCAGAAACTGCTTCAGTGAACCACAACCCAGACGATGGATCAGCAATAAATCTAAGAGCTTCGGAGTTTTCCTTCTTGGCTTGAGCAACTTTCTTCTTCAATGAAGAATGCTCAGATTTGAATTTCTTGGGCTGTCCTTCCCGAGAGACCTGAGGAGCCAATGCTTCAGACTCCCTGGAGCCCCGAAGTTCACATTCTTGTTCAATTGAATCGAAGCCAATGAAGCTAAAAAGCTTGGAGTCCTCAACATCAGGTTTGCTGGTATTTGCTGTCATGACATTGAGATGAGGACAAATGCTTTGAAACAAGTCAGAAACACATCCCGTCATCATCTCTGAAGAATGAATCGGTGCGAGACCGAGATTCTTGAGGAAAGCAGTCGCATCAGGGCATTCAGTGAAGTATCGTCTGAGAATGCCATTGCCGACCAAGAAAAACACCAGAAAAGAGAACATCCTGGTGACTTGGTAACTCCTTCTGCATACTTGAACAAAGTGCTTGATCCATTTCGTTCGGAAAGCTGTACGATCCCCTGCAAACAGATTGGGACGGGTACATTCTGTCAGCAGAAAGAAGAGTCCCATGAGTTCTGAAGGTGACTCCGCTTGCCCGGCGAAATGTCTCCAGTGATGAAGAATGTTCTTCCATGCAAAATGGACAGAAGAAAATGGAATACAGATTTCAAACTCAGAAGCAAAAGATTGCAGCTCAGCTAAAGAAAACTCCTCGGTCTCAAGGTCAATCTGACTCAATCTATTCCTCAAATCCTTCTTGGAGGCAGAGAATGCGTCCAGAGACAGAATATCATTAAACTCTTTGAGAAGGCTGAGAAACAATCGTTCTGGTCGAGTTCTTACAAGACAAAGAATCTTGGCTGCTGGAGTTATTTCCAAGTCTGATATGGTTCTGGTCTTGTCTTTGAGTTCGACTCCGTTTCGAGCAAACGACAGGTCAAGAAGAGTACTGTCTAGAAATGTAATGACTCTCTGAGAAACATCCTCCAGAGTCTCCCAAGACTTGGTTGGGAAGTTTCTTACCGCCAGGATTCCTTCTTCGTCCAGAATCGTCACCTTGAGATCAAACGCCTCGAACAGGTCAGATTTGAGTAGAGCAGCTTTCCCCCATCCCAAGTTGATACGACTATGAAGTCCTAGAGGAGTAACAGGGCACTCGGAGTCCACCGAACCAAACCCAAGCGGAGACATGACGAGCAACGCAGGTGTAGGTCGTGTTGCTTCGGTCATTAATTACGCAGTAACTACAGGCGCAGGCCAGGCTATTCAGGACTAATCGGTGCAACCAACCTCGTGCGCAGTTAACTTTCGAGTAATGTTCCTGAGGAAGGGATTCCTTTATGAATCATGCGACGACACTTGCCGTAAGCAGCTTGGTTCTGAAGCATCAAGAAATCAAGAGGGAACACTCTCGTGAGTGACACATGGGCATGTCAAAGGGCAGCTAGAGAGGTCGTTCAGGTCTCCATGCGTGATCACATTCGGGATTGGCACAAAAGTACATGAGTTTCATGGCATCGTCTTCGTTGTTGGAGCGAATTGTGAGGTACACGGCTTCTCCAAAGCCACATTTGGTGCAAGAGATCCCAGAGACTCTAGGAAGCGTAGGATCCATGGTCAGGTCCTTGGTGAACAAGACCGAAGTCTTCTTAACAGCACTGGAGACATTCTTGACGTAGACGACAGGAGCAGGAGCCTCCTGCTTGTGCTTACAACGCTTGCACCGGTAAAACAGTCTCTTGTCACTCTTGTTCTCCCAAGGATACAGCAGGTTGTTGCTGCGTCTTTCAGAGGAAATCATGTGATTACACTCACCATTCGGCACAAAAGTACATGCCTGAAGTAAGCGTCGTCATTTCTCACTCAAATACCTCCAATGAGACTGTAGCGACTCGAGTGTAATCCGAGCGAACCCGGACATAGGGATCGAACGGAACTTTGATGCTGCAGATGTGAGTTTCGAGACATCACAGAAGGAAGCGGAAGGGAAGGAGGTTTCAAACATTTCCAGCAGTGGAAGAAAGTCTTTGAGTTGAAATTCTCTGATCCTGGAGCACCAGGCATCTCGAGGAATCAACTCGATCGAGGTGTCGATGGAGGCTATCCATTCGCCCAAAGTCTTGAAGGATACAAACCCCGAACCTCTGTCATTGTCTATGTTACAGACAAAGAGGCAGCTTTGCTTTTCGAACCTTTCAGCGATGCAGAACTTTCTCGACAATGACAAAGAGATGATGGATTCACTGACAAAGTTCACAGGAGCGAGACATACTCCAAACGATTCTGAATCGTCTCCATGATCAAATGGATAAGATTTGGTTAAAATCACGACTCTGAAGAATCGAGTAAGCCAGTCTGTGGAATTTGAAATCCCAGAATACAAGTCCCATGAGATGAATCCTGATCTAAAGATGGAAACCGTAATCCCAAACTTTGCAGCTTTTTCAAGTAAACGCTCGCTCACCCATTTCGTACAAGGATAACCTCCAGAGTTGAGTACCGGTGAATCTGCAGCACAGGATCCGAGACGCAAATCTTCACTACAGGCATAAGATGCTGAATCGAGATATGTTCCATAGACAGAGACAGTTGAGATGTAAACAATTGAGATCGGCTGATATCCTTGGTCAACAAATGCAGTTGCGAAGCTTATTCCTTCAAGAGTTGAGATGACATTACGACCTCGCAATTCTTCATAGCTTGAAGAAGAATTCGTATCAGCCCCACATAGAAACAAAGAAGAGCAGTTCCTTGAGATTGATGCAAAATCATCTGGTGAAAGTCCCCAAAGAGGACAAGAAAGATCTCCAGGAACAGCAACGATTCTGCGAGAAAATTTGGACCACTTGAAACCAAACTCATCAAACTTGGATATAAGTCTCTTTTCTGCAGACTCAGTGTCACCTGCTCGTACAAGGCAGTACACTTTGATTTCTTCCAGTTCCATCGATGCTTCAGAGAGGTGACGATGGAACTTGGGTGGAGAAGTACTTTCTCGATGGGTATGATTGCCAGGCTCAGTTGCTATTTTTCGAAAACTTAGAGAAGATTGCGGAATGCTCGCATCTGTTTCAGCATCTGAAAGAGATGTACTTTTCAGAATATCATGCAGAAGATAAACGCCCAGGAAACCTGTCGCACCAGTGAGGAAAATATTTCTGCCTCTCAGACGAGAAAATGACTGGAGAGACCTCGATTCCTTCAAACTCTCTAGTCTTTTTCTTAGATAAGGAGGGATGCAAGAGTCGTTTTGCATCTTCTCAGAAAGAATTCTTCTTCTAGATGCCACAAGATCGATCAAGACTGTTTGAACACTGGAGCGGGAAGAAGATAAGATTCGAGACAAGCTCGAAACTACGGTTTCGATTGAACTTTCGGTCAGGGCACGATTTGTCAACAACGAAATTTGAGAAGGATCGACGTTATTACTCTTCAACAGATTGCGAAGATGGAACAGAAACATTGTAGCCTCCAAACTCTGCCCTCCCAATTCTGAAAACGACAACGATCGATTCGTGACGGGGACTTTCAAAACGTCTTCAATAATTCTGAGCACATTTTCTTCTACACTCTGTAAGGAAGAATACATCTTTTGATCATCAAGAACAGAGACATTTGAGAGCTCAAGGTAAAGAGAATCGATACTATCCCGAAACTTTTTGTACAATTTTGTTCGATTCATTTTGAAACTTGGAGTCAGAAGTTCGTTCTCAGGAGTAAAGTTCTCCGTCTCCACAAGAATACCACGGGGAACTTCGTGACATCTTAGTTTCTTCTGCAGTGCAAACCTTCGCATTCCTTCCAAGACTCTTTGGTGGATACCTTCAATCATGAAGTTCTCCTTGGTGACAACAACTACAGCGACGAGAAAATCTCTCATTGAATCTCCATAGATGAAGATCTGTTCAATCACATCAACCTCAGAAAACAGATTCTCCAGTTTAGCAGGAGATACAAACTCTCCCATGTTGAGTTTGAACAAATCTTTCTTTCGATCAATGACTACAATCTGTCCTGAGGCACGCATTTCTCCAATGTCTCCAGTTCTAAACCATCCATCCTCAGAAAGCTTCTCTTTGGTATCATGTGGATTGTTCAAGTATCCAGGAATTACCGTATCTGTCTTGACCAGAATTTCACCTCGAGGAAATGGAAGATCACTGGTGAGATAGTCCATCTCAGGGACATCTTGTAACTTGACAGTAGCATTTCGATCGATCTCATTGTCTAGAGAAATTCCCCCTGCTTCTGTAGCTCCATATCCATTATACACTGGTACTTTGTATGTCTCCTGAGCCCATGTTCGGATTGTCTCACTTGAAGGAGCTCCACCGGTCATGATAAAGTCAAGACGGTCACCCAGAAGCTTAGAAAACTGTGAGGCAAACTCCTTCCGTTCTCTTGAATCTTTACAAGAAGAAGATCCAGAGATGAATTGGTTATAAAGTAGGGTCAGAATGGCAGGGGGGACAACAAGTTGAGTTGGTCGGACGAGAGGAAGCAGTTCGAATAAACCTGGAGGAGGAGGTAGGAAAACAGTTCTTCCTCCTCCAGCAAAGCATGTCCATGTATAGGCTCTGTCTGTTCCCCATGCACATGGAAGGTATGACGGAACAACGAAGGGAACATTGTTGAAGCAGCTGCAAAAGATATCCTTGATATGAATACATGAAGAGTACACAGCGCCCTTCGGAGTTCCCGTGCTTCCAGAAGTGAAAATGACTGAGAAAATTCGATCTTTGTTTGATGAATCGCGAGAGTCCCCTGGATGAATAACAACTCCACGTTCTCTATCAGAAGAGAACCTGGGCAACAAGAATCTTCCCGATATCTCATCTATAGAACCCTGAAGCTCTTCAAAACACTTACTCTGCTCTTTCAGATCGTAAAAATGAACAAGGGTCCGAATCGAATGCAGCTGAATTCTGGAGAATCGATGAGTTATTAGGGGCTCTTCGTCTTGAAGGTCCATGATAACTATGTGCTGAAGAGAAGCACATGATACTTCGAAAATGGGATATTTCATGTAATTGGACAACGTTTTGCTGTCAATAACAAGACATGCAGATTTCGATGTTTCAACTGAGGACCTGAATTCTTCGAAACTCCAATTAGCTTGAAGAGATGCCGAAGGAAATCCTCCCAAGACACATGCAAAATCGGTGATGTACCATTCCATCCTATTGGAGGAGCAAATCGAAACAAGATTCTGTGGTTCAAGTAGACGATGTAATCCAAACGCAAAGGAAGCTGATAATCTGGCAATTTCGATGTAAGTCTTGAAGCTCAGTTCTCCATCGGATTCTTTGAAGTATCCAAACAAAGGTCTATTTGAATAGGTGAGGAAAGTGTTCCAGGTTAAATCCCGAAGTTTGAATCCTTCAATTTCTGAATTCTCAGGCAGTACATGGTGCTTCATCCAAACTGCTTCATCATCATCTTGAATCAGAAAATGCTGGCAATGGATATTCAATTTGAGAGCAAGATCCCAGATTTCCTTTTCTTCTGCCGACAACTCGAGTTTAGGAATTGGGAAAGAGATCGCTATACCCTTGCTTGCAATCGAAAGAAGAGAGACAGATACTTGAGTACATCCCTGGCATAAAGTTATTGAACGGCAGTCAAGACAGTGATATCTGAATTCTTTCGTAGAATTTGGCTGCAGTTGAGCTCCCAGACGTGGTTCTGGAATTTTATGAGCTATTCCACAGTTGATACAGCAATCTGACGTCTTTGGCAGAAGAACTTCAACCACTTCAACATTAGGATCCTTTAGGGGATCTTCGACTCCACATTGATGGAACCAATATGGAATCTCCAGCCTAGGGGCCACTTTGACAATCAAATCTTGATAATCAGCAAAAGCTCTCACGAAAACCTCTGTCATCTCATTCAAACCGAACTTTTCCCAGAATTCAGTGGGAAGATTGTCTTGGAAAATTCTGCAATCTTTCTTGTTCTCCAACAAGGAATGATACAAATTCTCAACTCTCAAGAGCAAATGCCGTCTTCTTTCAAAATCTTCTTTCAATACTCCCAAAACATCAATCGCAGATTCAATCTCTGTAAGTATCTGAGCTCGTTTTGCCTTGAATCGATGGATCATGCGCTCTTTCTCGACCAGGCACGTTGATTCATACTCGCCGTAGGTCATTCTCAGACCACATCCTAGACCAAAAACCTTGAGTGCTTCCTGAAAGAGTAGATTCAAGTCGCTCTGGTGGATCCCTAGACTCTGCGCTTGACTCCTCCACTCCTCCCATAAGGACTCCATCCGAATCCGTTATGAATAAGGTTTGCGGAGAGTTGGGATGTGCATCAGCGGAGTATCTCCGCAAAGAGCTAGTTCTGATGGAGAATGTTTCGTAGATCAAGTTGTGTTTATCAGCGTCTCGATGAAGAAGCTTGGACGCAATCACATCAGACTTGGCTTGGATTCGAAAGACTCGTCCATCTATGGCCAATGAAAGTCCTCACCAGAACTCCTCCTCTTGTGCAGGACACTCTCTTGATGTCTTAAAGTGCACGGGTCCCTTTGAATCTTGATGAAATCTTCACTTTAGTTTCAACTTCCATCAAAAATGTGCTG
>Ga0315902_10014803_pt1 | contig 10011 bp, 6 predicted proteins | sample LakEriMetagenome_9_FD_203523 | JGI IMG/M metagenome (GOLD analysis project Ga0315902, IMG submission 203523) | Freshwater fungal communities from buoy surface, Lake Erie, Ohio, United States - Buoy 12 MA117 | ecosystem: Environmental > Aquatic > Freshwater > Lake > Lake biofilm | place: USA...
ACCATCTCTAGTGTTAATACTTTTGGTATATACTGATGATTCTCTATTCCAGTTATTAAGATCATTATCATCTCCTACAGATTGAACACCTGGGAAGACGTATTGAACTCTATCAAGTTGTCTTTGCTTAACTCCTTGATCATTAGGTATATCTGCATTATAATCATAGCTAGATATAGAGTTGAAAGAATATGCAAAGTTTCTTCTGCTCACTCCATTAACATATATCTGTAAGTAAGATTGATATGCTGTAAACATTGCTGTGGCACTAAATCCACCTAGGTCTGCTATTTGTTTACTAGAGTTCAAAGCATCTATTTGTGCTTGTTTAGTAAGAAGCTTATACATTGCGTGCTTCTGTACCTGAACAAAGTGAGCTTTACCAGCACCAAACAATACACTCTCTAACTTAAGAACATTTCCTAATGTGGGCTGTCCAAAAGAAGTTTCTGGTGAATTGAATACTTGTCTATATGGAGACTGAGGATTATTAAAACCATCTAATTGATTAGGATAACAGTTACTGTTGTTATTGTTATTGTTAGCAGACATTGTGAATTTATCACATCCTGATATCCTTGTAGGAACAGTTGTTGAATTAATTGTTACTGGTACACCTGAATAAACTGGAACTGTTTGTCCTATTCCAGAGATAGGATCTGTATATGCAAATACTATACTACATGTTGCAGATATTGTATAAGAAGTAGATGTAACATTTGTAAATGTAGCAGATCCACTATTTACAACTGGAAGTGTAATAGAACATATCTCAGTAGTACTAGAATCAAAAGATAAAGTGGCTGGCTGTCCTGTGTAACAGTCTGTATATTGTAATACACCAGCAGAACTAACTGTTACTTTGAAAGTATCACATTGGGAGTTATATGCATTGTTCTTCTCAAGTAAGAATGGATCTTTGTTAAGATCATTATAGGGATAGTTTGGATAGTAATAATCTGTACCCTCTCTATTATATTTACCAACGTTTCTTAATATACCTTTGGCAATAATAGATTTGTTTGTAGACCTATTACCTCTAACTATTTTAAATCCAACAATAGAAGCTTTTTCTGCATCTGTTAAACCAGAAGATTGGATAAGAAATCCTACTTGTTGTACATCTATCTTTACACCTATTGGATAGATAGCATTAGCTGTTTGCATAACAGGTGCTATTTGACCACCAGAGTAAACAATAGGAGGATTCTCAAAATAAGGACTTACAAGAACATCAGGAAACTTATGATGTCTAATTGGTTCACCAGCAAGATCTCCCCACACATCTACGTTACAAGGATAAGTATCTGTAGATTCCCAATAGGCAAAATCTCCAGATTGATAAGGGTATGCCTCACCTATCTTACCAGCACTTCCTGTAGGAACAGGATATGTAGTAGATACACTACCTGTATTATATATTTTCCAATAAGGCTGAGGAGCTCCATCTCCTATGTAGTCTGCATTGGCTGTTGTTATGTCTGGCTCAGAAAGCTCATTAGAATTCTTAGCTCTACCAGGAATATGGAAACCATCTGTTTGTTTACCATTGTCTAATAAGAAGACTATCTCAAATGCATACACCTCATCTCTTAAATATCCTCTAAGATTAGCAGTGTAGAAACCATCAGCATATGTATTATTAGCTGGTAACTTATATGTCTCCCATTGAAGTTGAATTTGACTAGCAATGCTTTGATAGTTGATTCTATCAACTGATGTAAGATTATCCCAAACTATAACATCTTGTACATTTGTAAGATCTTGAGCAATGTCATAATAAGGAAACTTCTCAAGTATATCACCAAGACTTAAAGGAATATTAGTTACACTTTGACCTGTATAAGTGATTGTTCTGTCTTTATCTTGGATATTATAAGTACCCATAAGTTCTACAGATGTACCACCATTTATAGTTTTAATAACAGCTATGTTAAAATATTGGAAGTATCCTGTAATATCTATATTACTAATGCTAACTACAATAGACTTTCCTACAGAGTATTGAAAGTCAGGTGTTGTTATTTCTGTATTTGCAATTGATGCAGGATTGGTTATAGAGTAGTATGATGTATATGCGTCACCTGAAGCATTACAATATTGAATAGCAAACTGATAGGTACCAGCTTGGATATCTCCACCCACAACAATATCAGCAATTTCTAAATTAGGAATACTAAAGTTAGGTTGTACTTTTAACTTATTACAATCAAGAACAGGAGTGATTTGTGGATCACAGTTTTGATCACCAAGATATACAGTGGTATATGGAACCTGATCAATGTTAATATATCTTCTTGGGTTAAGACCATCTGTCCAATAAACTTCTGTAGTACAATTAGTAATCTTATGTACAGCTTTATGAATAGGATAGTTTATGTCAAAGTTTAAACATGTAGAGTTAGCACAAACTGTTAGTTCTGTATCAGGTATTGGAGTACATAATGTATGATATACACAGTCATTATTTTCCATATATCCTATTTCACTTCCCCCTGTTTCAGGATTAGCTAAGAAGAATATGTGTTTATTTTTCTCTTGTATAAAATGCGTTCCAATGAGATGATAGCCTGTAGGAAACTCTAAACAAGCTTCATTACCAGGTTCATTCTGATAGTTTACAGAGTTAGCATCAAAGTTTTCCAATGCTGCGTTTAGGGCATAGGAAAGTTTACCCTTCTGTATTTGATTTACAGAAGAGTCCATATCTAGTCCAATTCTTCCAAGATTAAACTCTTGTTTTACATTAGACGTTCCTTCGTTAGCTGTTCCATCCATGGCCATATCTTGAGCTTCTATTTGGTAATTCATATTGTGCAAAGCGTTGTAAATCATTTCTTACTCTTCTTTGCTTAGTCCATGCATCTTGTTTCTTAATTTCAGTGTAAGCCATAATAAAGGCTTCTTCTGATAATTGTTTGTAGTAAGCTAACTTAGCTTGTATTTGATTGAATGTCTCATCATTGATTTGATTAGATAATGTTTCAAACACTTTATATTTAAGGAAGGCTTCTACATATTCTCTGATACGATAGTTGTCAGGGATTAATTGATTACCCACTGCATCATAGTCTGTGGCATAAAATATCATATGAACAACACCACAACTAAAATTAGTAACAAACTTATTATCTCTAATGTCAAAGCTATCATAACCAGCACTTCCTGGAGTGAACTCATGTACAGGAGGAGCAGTAGAATAAAACTGCCAAGCATCTGTATAACTCACATCACATTTGCCTTGACAAGATATATTACCTGGTTTTAATAAGTATTCTTTTCTTATACCTCTAGCTATCTGTTGATTGGTTTTATATACAGCTTGGATGATATCAGGCATACACGTAGGGCATCCTGTTGTACATTGTGGATTAGTACATGGTACTCCTCCACTAATAACAGGAGAGACTTGTATAGTTGTTTGGGAAGCAGCTTGAGAATAGAATGAGTTAGCTGTTTGATAAGGACGCTGAGGAATCTCTGTACACATCCAAGCTTCTCTAACAGCAAAGAAATTATCAGGAAGTCTAGCCTCATAGCCAGAAATATCTAATGTTTGTTCAGCAATGACATAACTTGACCTACCCAACTTCTGTAGACATTTGTCTAAGTAAGTGGGAAACATCAAATCATCTACTGCCCCTGTGTCAAAGTAGGACTTTAATTCTTCCTTAACAATTGAGTAAACTGGCTCAGGAGAGATAAAATTATACCTGTAATAATATGCCATGTTGTTTTATTTTTTCCATTCCCTGTAAAGGTGCTGGTATTTATCATCTGTTTTTATGTAATGTGACAGCAATCTAGATGTAGTGCGAGAGGGTTTGAAATACCATAAATTGATATTACGAATTCTAGTTGATTCTTTAAACCATGTCCAACCAAAGAAAAAACCTTCTGTGTGGTAATTAAAGTTGTAGATGATTTTTCCTTTTTCCTTGGAGCGTTTCCAGTCAACAGGGAGATTTACCATCTCTTTACCATCAACTGTTTTCATTTTCTTTCTCTTCTTTTTATTGATAGAGAACTCACCAAAGCCAAAAGGAAGTCTTGCCTTCTCTCCTGTTTCTAGAATGTAGTTTTTAAAATACTCATTATATTGATATATAATGTTTCTCCACTCATCAAATGTAACTTTTATGGTGGAATTTTTTTTGCAGAAATTACTGTAGTTTTCTTTACTGGAGCTTCTCCAGTCAATCTTTGTTCGCATTAACTAGTTGGTTTAGCATTAGGAGCTTGACCATCTATACCTTCAAATGTCATGTCTGTTTTAATGCTAAAGTAAGTAGATAATAATTTTTGAGATGTTAATTCCAAAACTTGTTTCTCTAAGTAACCAGGACATCCAAATTCCTTATCTAAAGGATTCATGCAATAGTCTTCATTACTTACAACAGGACTAGGACCACATGCACAGTCTGATGGGTATAGTATATCATTAGGAACATCTTCTTCAAAGAATGCAGATATCCTTACTGATTGTAAGTTAGGATTATTTATATATAAATATCCACCATTTGCAATCCAGTAATATTGTTCAGCTCTAATGATAGGTAGCTTTAATAAATTTAAGTATCTGTTAATTGTGATCTCTTTAAATCTTTTTCCTTTACCACCCATAGCGTTGATAGAGTAAACACCTTGAATAAGATATTGATAGTTTCCTTCACTGATGCGAGGAAGTTTGTACTTACTTCTTGCCACCTGGCAAGGATCTACATACTCACAGCAATCAGAAATAGGAACTTGTATCATCTCTAAACAAGGAAGCGTTTGGAATACAGTGTCTGTAGCCCAAAGCTTTCTAAGATTTGTTTCTCTCTTTACCAGTAAAAATGTGTTATTCTTAATCTCAGACGCAACAACTCTATCAGTAATTAAATTATCTGTATTAAGCAGCTTGTGCATTGATCGCACATCTGAAACCATTTTTCTTAATGTTGCCATTATAAATATTGTTTAAATATATTTGTCATTCCTGATCCTTGTTCTATCAAGAACCCAGTCACTTCTGCCTTAGACATTACGTGACCATTTTTATCATCCCATAGGCTCTTAGCATTTGAGAATGCTGGGATCTGATAAAACTTTATACCATTGAAATCATGACTCACTTCATGGTGTTTATCTCCTGTAAAGATATAGAAGTTATTATGGAAAGACCATCCTTCTCTATATTCTATTGGAAACAGTGCTGCTAACTTAGCAGGCTTAATTGCATCTCCATGGTTGAACATCAATGCTGATCCACCATAGCTGATGTACTTTCTATATTTAGGAGAACAATCAAATGTTACTCTTTCTATATTTCTAAAGTATGTCCTTAACCAGTTCACCATATGCCATCCTACATACTCATCATGATTGCCTGCTACATACACTACATTAACAGTCTCAGCATATTGTAATAACATTGTAATCATTAACACCTCATGTCCACATATATACTCAAATGAGGTTTGATATGTGTGAGTGTTAGTCTGAGGAGTGCCCTTTGTAGTTGTGCCTGTAAACTCACTATTGAATTCATCAGAACCAATAATGTATGTGATTTGGTCTAGATTGTTTGAAAGCTGTGCTTGATTAGCAATTAGCTCTACCTTGTACATGATGTTAGCCAACCTATCAGTTACATCATTATTACCATCAATGTCATATTTGTTCAAATGGGAGTCTTGTTTGTTAATGATTAACATAGCAGGAAATTTATTTACTTCCCACTTAGGTGACATAACATCTTGACTTACAGGCTTATATGAAGCTAAAAAGTCTACAAATGCATCTTGAAAAACTTGCTCTGTAGACTTCTTCCCTAACCATGCTTTGACTTGCCAATGTGGATGTTCAGCATTTCCCCAATAGTTCTGAACATATTTTGTAATTTCCCACTTTTCTGTGTCAATCTTACACTTTGCTATGAGTTCATCTAAGCTCTTGATTTCATCCTTTGTATTGAAGACAACCTCTCCAGTTCCTTTAACCATGTCTTCTTCAAACCTTACAACAGTTTCTTCTAGCTCAGCTACATAGTTTCCTATTTCTGCATCTTCTTGAGCAACCTCTCTACTTCTTAACTCTTTTAGCAACTCATCAATCTCCACTTCTGTAATTCCTAGCTTATCAGCGTAAAACTTTTTGCTTTTTTTCCAATGCAATATCTCTTCTAGCTGATGTAATAATGCTTGATTCTCAGACATGTATGGTTTAGTTTAGTTAAAATTACTGTAAAGGTATGAACTATTTCTGAATTTCCCAAAAATAACCTAACTATTTTGGTTATATAGGATAACTTTTTTAGTTAGATTTTAAACAAAAAACCCCCAGGGTAGAGACCCTAGGGGAGACCTTCTGTAAACCAACAAACAGAGGTTTTTAATTTTATGCACTACAAGCCTCAGAACATGTTGCTCTGCTTGGTGATCCAAATAAATCAACGTTATAATAGGACCCAGCAACAGGGTTTAATATTTCATAAACAAATGTGTCTGCAGGAGGATGATAGAAATAACCAAGGTCTAACGCATTTGTAGCTCTACCTATGGCAGTTGTTCCTGGTTCACAACCTTGTGTACAATCATATCTTAGTATGTTGTAATAGTAGTAATTTGTATCATTACAAGTTGCAGTTAAACTAAATGTACCAGAACCACTCTCAGAACAATCTACTATATCAGTTCTTAAACGATATGTGCCTGCAGGTAGAATGTAATTTGTCAAAGTAGATGTCCATACTCCTGGATTAGAACCCACTTGTGTATAACTGAATGTATACAAAACTGTAGTGTTGGTAGAGTCCATGATATAACATGTGTAATATCTTGTACCAGTTCCAGAGTAGTAATATCCACCAGGACTTATAAATGCTGTGTTTCCTGCACTTACTGTGAACAATGATGATTCTCCACTTACGCAGCTAGCAATAGCTTCTGTATTACCACTCAAACATGTTGGAGATGGTGTAGTTGTTGTACTTGTTGTAGAAGATGTTGTTGTTGTAGTGGTTATTGTTCCACTAATAAACATATCAATAAAGTTTGTACAGATCCCTTCAGATTGTGTTCTAATGATTGTAGCACTATCAGGCACACCTGTAAGACTATATCCTGCTTCCAAAGCAGCTTTTGATACACCAGTTGCTAAGGCAACTAAAAATCCATCAGCGTCTGAATAAAGATCAAATGGGCCTGTATCTGCCCCAGCTAAAGTTAATGTTACTAATACTGTCATTTTATATTTGGTTTTTTATATAATAAATTAAACTCCACAAATTTCTAAACAAGAATTGTAATTAGTTGTAGATAATATTAATCCTACTCCTGTTGTAGTTGTATCTAGGTAAAATATTCTAGGTCCACCTGCTTCTAATAAATAATATTTTGTATAGTCTGGAGTAAAGCTATCTGGCAAAGCAACTAATACATTACTTTGTACATAAGTACAATCAATTCCATCGCACACATACTCATCTGCGTAGTATGTAATAAAAGAAGCACACGCTGCAACTGAATTAATAGTATAACCATCACTACCAAATTGTACAGAATTTCCATTTATTCTATAATACGTATTTGAACCTGTACTTGGATTAGCTACTATTGGAGTTATCCCATAAATATCATAATAAAGTTTCATCCCAACTACTACGCTACTAGAATTGGAATACACTACAAATGAATTAGTTGCTAAATCACAAGCATCTACTGCTGTACTAAATCCATTTATTGCTGGCAATGACACGCTAGTGTTGTAGTATAAGGTATACGAGTAAGGTAAAGCAGGTGTGTTTAATGCTTTTCTATAAATATGTCTAAAATATGCATACCCTGTTGCTTTTGTGAACCAAGCCGTAAAGCCTCCGTCTGTGCTATAAAAAAATTGAGATTGGAAATCAAAAACTGTTACATAACTATTTGTAATTCCTGAAACAGGGGTTAAACTAACAGCTAACCCTAATGGCAACTCACCATCTCGTGCAGTAAACGAAGCCCCATAATTTGAAGAAGGGAATATAGCTTGCGTAAGATAGTTTTGGGCACGAGTTACAGCCACCATAGAACTTCCGCTTTCTGATATTCCTGCAAATGGTATATCAAAATAAGTAAGTGAGGAAAAAGAATTAACAAAAAAACCTAATGCTAAAGTTGAACCATAGTTATTTGATACATACCCTCTTACTCCTTCTTCAAAATTACTGCTTGATACAAAGCTTTTATTAAGCCAAGATGATGTTATAAGTTGATATTGTCCTGTACCTGATAAAGCTATGCCTTGGAAAAATGCGTATGAAGTTGTTCCACTTGGCGTCCAAGATGAACCTGAATTACTAGATGTAACTGTAAAGCTAACAGGACGAGTATAATTATAAGGAAATCCAACAAATTCAGCATATCCAAAAACAGCAGTTATGTACTGCCCATCACCTGATACTGATACCTTTCCTGTATTATCTAATAAATAACTATAAGTTTGGTAATTAAATCCATAAGGGCGAAGAGTAGTATCTACATAAGTTGTTGTGAAAGATGCTCCATAATCTGAAGATACAGCAATCTTTGCGTATCCAGTATTGGTAGAATCTATAGCAATACTAAATCCTGACACAGCAATGTATTGACCACTATTTGACATTGCAACCCCATAAGGATAAAAATTAGCACTATTTAAAGATATTGCACTAAACGTATTCCCTGAATTACTTGAAATATAAACTTGATTATTTATAGTTTTATCTACAACAGCAATGTGGGTGCCTGCTGTATTTCCTGCTATTTCCGTCCAACTAGATGATGCAGAAAGCCCTGTTAATTGATTAAAATTATTTCCACCATCAATTGATTTCCATGCAGTCCAAGTAGTAGCTCCCCCATAACCAACTAATGCATATATTGTATAAGGGAAAACATTGGTTGCCCCTTGTAAATTACTCCTAACTACTAATTGATTAGATGCTTTATCTGCATAACTTGGAAGAGATGTATTTATATTAACGTATGTATCTGCCTCTGTTTTTGTTATTTGTTTGGCACTTACAGGAATAGTTGTTTTAGCAACAAAGTAACCTTGTGTCACTCCACTTTGTAAGTTATTAAAGCTTACTGTTTGGTTAAGTTGTAAGTCGCTATATGCCATGTTTATTTCAATTTAGCTTCAAGTTCAGCAATACGTTTTTCTAGGGCTGCAATTTTTAATGTATGCACATCCATATAATTTACAGATAATTTTTCATCACCTGAAACTGCATCTGGGAGTACTGATTGTACTTGTTGTGCAGAATAACCATATCTAATTGCATTACTGTCTTCATCTGTTCTTGTAAACTTAATTACATCTATTGGCAAATCTATTGATGGATTTATTTCAAGTATATTTTTAAATCTTACATCAGATGTTTCATAAAAAGAACCTGCATTTAATTGAGACCCAGTAATTGTAACACCTGTATTTGCTGTTGCACTATTAGATGTTCCATTAGCTGTAAGTACAGCATTTGCAGTGGTTGGAGATATAGAAGTGAATCCTGTACCAGAACTACCATTTGTTCCACTTGAACCATTTGTTCCACTTGAACCATTGGTTCCACTTGAACCACTAGTTCCTGAAGAGCCACTTACTCCACTTGAGCCACTGGTACCTGAAGAACCATTTCCTCCAGGACCACCATTAACACCACTAGTTCCTGAGGAACCACTTGTTCCAGATGAACCAGGACTACCAGGACTACCAGTAGCACCAGATGTTCCTGAAGATCCAGAAGAGCCAGAAGATCCACTAGAACCAGAACTACCAGATGTACCATTAGCTCCAGATGTTCCACTAGACCCACTTGATCCACTTGATCCTGAAGATCCAGATGAACCACTAGAACCACTTGTTCCTGAAGATCCTGATGTTCCTGAAGAACCATTCGCACCATTTGCACCAGATGTGCCTGATGAACCACTAGAACCAGATGATCCACTTGATCCACTTGATCCACTTGAACCAGAAGAAGCAGAAGTACCTGAAGAT
>Ga0315902_10014804_pt1 | contig 10010 bp, 6 predicted proteins | sample LakEriMetagenome_9_FD_203523 | JGI IMG/M metagenome (GOLD analysis project Ga0315902, IMG submission 203523) | Freshwater fungal communities from buoy surface, Lake Erie, Ohio, United States - Buoy 12 MA117 | ecosystem: Environmental > Aquatic > Freshwater > Lake > Lake biofilm | place: USA...
TGTTGCGCGAGGCGAGATTCCTGGGACGTATCAATCACCCGCACATTGTCCGCATTCTCGATTCGGGGACCCATGAGGGACAGCCCTATCTGGTCATGGAGTGGATCGGCGGCGGCACGCTTGACGCAAGGCTGAGGGAGAGCCCCCTGTCTTTCCAGGAGACCGCCCAACTGGGGCAGCAGATTGCCTCGGCCCTGGAATCGGTCCATGCTCTGGGGATTGTCCATCGCGACCTCAAGCCGGCGAATGTGGTGCTGGAGGAAGAGGCGTCGCCAGCCAATGGGCTGGTCGCCAAGTTGACCGATTTTGGCATCGCCCGGGACGACCAGGCGGAAGAACGACTCACCAGCACGGGCATGATCCTGGGGACGCCTCAATACATGTCTCCGGAACAGACCGGACTGTCTCCCGATACGTTGGTCGTGGGGCCAGCCAGTGACATTTATGGCGTGGGGGCGATCTTGTTCGCCTGTCTGACGGGCCAGCCCCCGCACTCCGGTGGAGGAATGTTGTCAACCATCTCGCGGGTGGCCCGGATCGAGCCCCCTGCGCCGCGAACGCTGCGGGGAGACATTCCGGTCGACCTCGACACCATTGTCATCAAGTGCCTGCGCCGGAATCCCGCGCACCGTTACCGGTCGGCGGGCGAATTGGCAGAAGACCTGAATTGTTTTTTACGGGGACTGCCCATCGCGGCCCGTCCCTACACCCCCGTCGAGAAGTTGGGAAACTGGCTGCGTCGTCATCCCGTGGCGGCGACGACACTCGCGATGGCGGGCTTGCTGCTGCTGACCCTGCTGGGGGGAGGTCTCTACCATCTCCGCGCCAATCAGGCTTTGATCGGTGAATTGTCGAAGCAGCGGGACCTGGCGGAAACGCAGACACAGCAGGCCAGAGAGGCGGCCCGACGTGCCGATGACAAGCGCGATGAGGCCCTGCGGCTGGCCTTGTCCGCCTCCCAGGCACTGCTTTCGGGGGTGTCTCCCCAACTTTCCGACCGGCGACGGATCATCGAAGTAGTTCGGGCGAACCAGTTGGCCGAGAGTGACGATCCCGGGAAACTGACTCTGGAGCAGGCCGAAATCCTGGGAGGCGCGCTCCTGAACCTGACCCATGTGGAGCTCCGGGATTCTCTGGTCGATTTCCATCAGCAAGACACGGCCCGAATCGTGCGGTTGGCCCAGTACTTTCCCCAATCGGATTCATTGCGGAGATGCGCCGCGCTCAGCCTGCTGGGCCAACATGCGCTGCAGCTCGGACAGAATCAGGTGGAGGAGGCCCGACAGACCAGCAAGAAGCTGGTCGCCCTCGGTGATCTGGAGCCGAATGAGCAGATTGGCATGCTGCAGTGTTACCGGAACCAGGCGATCTTTGAGGAGCAGCGCGGAGGGGCGCAACAGGCACTGGCCACCCTGGATGAGGTGTGTGCCTTCGCCGAGTGTTATCTCGAACGCGATCGATCCGATTACTACCGTTGGTTGATACTCCTCGATCTGCGACACCAGCGTGCGGAAACCGCGATCCGGCACGCCATCCCCGCGGCCACGGCTTTCGCCCCTTGGGAAGAGACCCTGCGGCATTTTTTGGCCACCCCTTCCGACGGCACCGAGGCGACGCTCATTCAGCGGGGGCGGGTGGTTTCCTCGCAGATCGATCGTGCGACCTTTGCCCAGCGTTTCGATTTGGCCCGCCAGCTCCTCGATGCGACCCGTGCCGATGCTTTGACCGCGCAGCGGCTGGATCCAAACTCGGCGGGCCTGATCCAATTCCGGATGGAGCGCGCCCGCTTCCTGGGGAGATTGGCGTTGTCGGGTTCCTTGACCCCGGTCGAGGAAGAAGAACTGCAACAGGCGTTGGATGCGGGGCGCGCATTCCAGCGCTCGCATCCGGGGCAGTCCGGGAACATTCCCGTTCTGTCGCAAACCCTGTTGTTTCAGGCCAAACGCCAACTGGCGGCTGGACTGAGTGTGGAAGCTGAAACGACCGCCCGTGAGGTTCTGGCGCTGCTGACCCCCTGGGGCGGCTCCCCGGCACCTTTCGCGGATTTCTCCCGGCAATTGTGCGACGCCTACCTGTCTTGCTCCGATGCCCTCCGGGGGTCTTCCCGGGTGGCCGAGCGGCGCCTGCATCTCGTGGCGGCCTGTCTATTCGCCGATGCCAATCGCCGACCCGGAGTGGCGTTGGAACTTGTCAAACTGCTGGTGGAACTTCCCGATCTGGTTGAGGCGGAACGGGTCAGAGACTGGATTCCCCGCGAGAATCCCGCGCAGGCCGAGGCGCAGTCCCTGATCGAGGCGGCCCGAAACGACTCGCGGCAGATCGAGTTCTCCGCAGGCGAGACCCGCCAGAGCAACCCTGTCCGGACTGGCGACTGACCCACACATTCCGCCGGACCAGGCTGATCGCATCACGTCACGGTGCAGGTGGCGGAGAGGGCTGGGCGCGGCTCTGACAACTGGAATTGTTCCCGTCCACTCGGCGAGATTATGATCTGGGGCATGAGCGGGAACCGTTGGACAGCAGGCTCTGCATGGCGGACAGGCTCTTCGGAGCGAATGTCTCGTGCCATGATTGTTTGCCTCATAAGTGGTGTGGTCAGTCTGTGCGCGATGCCGATCGATTCGGTTCTGCTCGCGGATGAAGGCGGTGCGACTGTCGAGGCGGAACGGCCACCGATCCCGGCCGATCCCCAAGACCCGACTGGTGAGCAAGACCCGCCGGGTGAGCTCATCGCGACTCCCGTCGATCTTGCCGAGATCGAACGCAATATCGCGGCGCTCGATAGCCCCCTCTATGCATCGCGTGAGCAGGCTCAGGCGAGCCTGGTGCGGATCGGCGGGCCTGCGGTGACGGCTCTCCACAGGGGAGCGGAAGGGGGGAGCCTCGAGCGGACTTCCCGGGCGGTGAGAGCGTTGGGACAGATTGCGGCGGGGGGAGACCTCCCGACGTTTGAACGGGTGCAGGACGCGCTGGAGTCTCTCACCCGGTCGAAGTCACGGCCGGTCTCCCGGCGGGCCCAGATCGAATTGGAAGGATTGGGCGAAGTGCGGACCCGGCATGCGATTGCCCGGTTCGAGACGCTGGGGGGCCGGATGAAGAAGGCTCGTAGCCCGATCGCCACGCAGGCCGCCCTCGCCAATGGAATCGATTTCCGCCCCGGGGCCCAGGCCGTCCTCAATCGGAAATGGCATGGCACCGACGAAGATCTGGTGTTGCTGACGCGGATTGCCAATCTCGAGACGGTGTACGTGACCCGCAGTGCGCCGGTCTCGGCTGAAGCGTTGGAGAAGCTGCGGCGTGCCATCAACACGGCCCAGCCCAACCGCCGGTTCCAGATCCAGCCCCGTGGTGACGCCATGGTGGGGATCCAGGCGGGCACGGGAGAAGAGCGCTGCCTGGTATCGGGAGTGGAGGAAGGGTCCCCCGCCGATCGGGCCGGGCTCAAACCCGGGGATATCATCACGCATTACAACGGCGAAGAAATCGATGGATTCGAACGGTTGGTCGAGATCACCCGCGAGCTGACTCCTGGGACCAAAGTGACCCTGGAAGTCGTCCGCCGGGAGCAGTCGAAATCGATCGAGCTCGAATTGGCCGACTTCGAGTAGGTGTGGCCTCGATTCCGGTCGACTGCGTGATTCAGCGGGGGGGCCTGTTTTGTCATGTTTCGAACGCTTCCGGGTTTCCCTGGTCTCACGTCCCTAACTCATGAAGACATCCTGTTTCCAGATCGTCGGCAGATTCGTGGCGATCGTTGCGTTGCTGCTGCCCGTTTTGCTGTGTCCACCGGTGATGGCTCAGGAAAAAGACAAATATGTCTCGCCCTACCGGTTGAAATTCCGGCATTCCGCGCAGCAGCTCGCGGCGGGTTTTCAGCAGCCTCCCTGGAACAATCCGCACGAGCAGTCGGAGCTTCCCCACAGCCGCTGGTATGACCGGGAAACCGAGAAAAAATTCGGCAGCTGGGGCCCTGTGGCGAGGCAATACCCGGCCCCTGCCGGGCTGGAGCGCCGCGATTCCATCTGGCTGCAGGATCGGGTGATTTACACCGCCTCCCTGTGGATCGGGACACCCTATCAGCATCATCACATTCCCGATTGGGATCCTCCCGCACATTGGCCCTGGCAGAAGGTGGCCTATGGAAGGAACTCGCGCGGTGTCGATTGCAGCAATTTCAGCTCGTTCTATTACAACTTCGGTCTGGGGGTGAAACTCGACACCGGGATTCATCAACAGGCGGAGCGGACCGTGGTACGTGGTCCTGGGGGGCGGGGACAACTGCGGATCGAGGTGATCAAACCACGTTCTTACGAAGAGATGCGCAGGGAACTGTTGCCCGGCGATCTGCTCTACATCAAGAACCGCAAGGGGGTGGTCGGGCATGTGATCCTGTGGCTGGGGGAGGTGGGGGTCTCACCCGACGGGACCCCGCTTGTGATTGATTCCACTGGCGGCAATCATGTCGATTCGAACGGTCACAAGATCCCGATTGGCGTCCATATTCGCCCGATGCCCCCGCGGAGTTGGTATGCGGAAGACCTGTCGCACGCCCATCGCATCATTCCGGGATACACCCGCGTCGAACCAGGGGAAGCACCCCCGCCCGAAGAAGGTGGGGCGGACGAGTCTTTCGACCGCGAATGAGAGACTTGTCGTGGAGACGCACCACCAGGTTGATCCTGGCTCCCGGAGAGCGGGATAAAGTATTCCCCCGCGCGAGAGTTGGATCAGCCCGGGTGCGTCGATAACTCTTGCCGAGCGCTCGATCCTCCCGGTCCGTCAGCCGGCGAAGGCCGATTCCGTCACCTGGGGGGCACTCCAGAGCAGTTCGGGATCGCGGGGATACCAGGGCCCCCGCAGCCGTTGGAAAGCGACATTCCGCACCGAGGCGGGGGTTGGTCCGGGGGTGTCGAGGATAAACACCCCTGCGGCAAATGGCCGAAAGGCCATGTTGAAGTTCATCGGGTTCTTCACCACCAGAAATTTCACGCTGCGTGGATCGAGTCCGACCCGCTGCAACTGCTCTCCATTCCAGTCGTAGGTTCCCCGTGAGGTGACCAGGATGTCGATGGCACCGACCCGCAGCACCGCCGTCGGTCCCATGTCTCCCACCTGCCCGTCGAAAATTCCCCCCACGTACTGGAACCGTCCATCACACAGGTGATTCACCACTCCTGTGACGCAGACCGGAGTGCCCCAGTGGGGATCCACCTGATGACCGAGGTGGACGGTCACCTGGCCGCGGAGGCCGGCGGTGTGACACAGGCTGGCGGCTGCCGGATCGACCACGGGCACGATCGCGGTCGTCTCTTCTCCGGCCGCCAGCAGAGCCTTCAGCGACGCCACGCTGTCTCCCGCCGCACCGCCGCCGCAGCAGTCGGCCGTTTCCACCAGCAACACAGGGCCCCCGGCAAGCTGCCTTCCCAGCGCCACCGCCTCGTCCGGCCGATACACCCGCGGTTCGAGTTCGTGCCGGCGGGTCCAGTAGAGCCGCGCGACGTCGAGAGCGATGCGGCGGGCCAGCACGGCATCGTGGTCGGTGACAACCAATCCCCCGCTCCCCATGTCGGGGAGATCGAGATAGGGATGCACCAGGAAGACGCTGGTCGACAGCACGCCGGGCAGGCCTTCATGCCACTTGGCAAACCGCATGACGTCGACAAAGGGACCGGGGCCGTCGGTGCCGCCGTGGAGCGCCGCCGTAATCACCGGCACCTTGGCCAGGGCCATGGTCGGACGGCATTTTCCCGCCACCGTGGCGAGCAGCAAACGGGCCCCGCGCGCTCCCGTGCCGTAGGCATCCCGATGCGGATAGGTTTCCCAGGCCACGAGGGCCGTCGCCTGGGTGACCATCGCGGGGGTGACATGGGCGTGCAGGTCGAGCGTCGCGACCACGGGAATTTGTGGGCCAACCAGTTCGCGGACAGCGGTCAGCAGGTCCCCTTCCAGATCGGGGGCGTTCTCGGCGGTGGCCGAACCATGCAGGGCGAGCAGCACCCCGTCGACCGGCAGGGCGTCGATCAGCCGGGCCAGCAACTCGCCTTTGAGTACCGTGTAGCAGTCGGCGGTCAAGGGGCCACCCGGGCAGGTGCTGGCTGCCAGGGTGGGCAAGACCGTGGCCCCCGACCCCCGCAGGGTGGCCAGGGCACCTCCCAGCGTCCCGTGGGTGGTCGCCAGCAGAGCGTCTCCCCGGGTCAATTCCCCCCGCTCGAAATCGGCCAGCTGCAGCGGGGTTCCCCCCAGGTGATTGCACTCGGTGAAAATCGAGCCGACAGCCAGACGTGGCATGCAAGTCTCCCGAAGACAATCTGTCGAAATCTGGGGTGTGAGGGGGAATCCACCACCGTGTCCGGTCAACGCCGGGGCTCAGCCTTCGTAGGGGGGGGCGGGTTTGTTCCAGTCCGCCCCGAACAGCATGTCCGAATACCAGCCATTCGGAATCTGGTACGGATTCACCAGCCGCAAGCGGTCGACTGCGGCCGGGTTCAACTCGAGACCCAACCCGGGGCGCTCGCTCAATTGCAGTCGTCCGTCGACAATCTGCAGCGGTTCGACCAGCAGTTCTTCGACGAAGGGATTGCCGGTCTGATCGATCTCGACCGTCAGGGCGTGGGGGGTGGCTGCCACCACCTGGGCATTGGCCAGCACGGCCACGGCATCACTCCAGGAGTGGGGGGCGAGTTTGAGGGCCGCCTGGTCGGCCAGGCGGGACACCCGCAAGACCTCGGTGATCCCTCCGCAGCGGCTGGCATCGGCCTGCACGATGTCGACCGCCTGGCGATGAACCAGCTCGGTGAAGCCCTGCAGGCCAAACTCGTTTTCGCCCGCCGCCAGGGGCAGGCCCACGGTGCCGCGCAAGGCCGCGAACGAATCGAGATCCTCCGGAGCGAACGGTTCTTCAAACCAGAAGATGCCGATCTGCGCGAGTTCCCGACCGACCCGGCGGGCGATGTCGACGGTGTACCGCATCGAGGCGTCGCACATCAGGTCGCAGCGCGGACCAATCTCCCGTTTGACCGCCCGGGGGGCATTGATGTCGTAATCCAGATTGCGGCCGAGACGCATTTTCATCCGCCGGAAGCCGCGGGACAGATGCCGTTGCGCCTCGCTCTTCAGTCCCTCGATGCTGTTCCACAACAGGGCACTGGCATAGGCGGGGCAGGAGGGGGTGGTTCCCCCCAGCAGGCGCCAGACAGGTTTGTCGGCCGCCTGACCACGCAGATCCCACAGAGCGACATCAATACCTCCGAGAGCCGACATCGCGGCCCCCTTGCGTCCGTACCAGCGGGTCCAGCCATACATCAGTTCCCACAGGTCTTCGACCTCGCGCGGATCGCGCCCCCGCAGCAGAGGATCGAGTTGGCGAATCACCACATCGACCAACGCGGGATGCGAATAGACGGAACCGACCCCCACCTGCCCACGGTCCGTGTAGACGAGGACCAGACTGGTCAGCCGGGCGCTGGTGATGCCCCCCGAGCTTTCGAAACCGTGTTGGTTCGGGTATTCATGGCGCAGGTGAATGGCCTCGACGCGGTCGATCTTCATGGTGCCGGGGTTCGTGGGTGAAATGGACCTCATCGATTATGAAAGGACCGTGTCTGGATCGGCAATCGTGCCGGCCAGCTTTCCTCTGTGCGCGAACGAGATCTCCATGTGCCCCGACCCACTCACCTGGTTCCAGACAATCGAGTCCCTGCCGAGGCCTTGGCTGTGTCCGTCACCATCGCGCGGTTGGTCGTTTTGGAAGTTCGGCCTGCCGTTGCTGATGGTCTGCCTGGTCCCCGATCTGCCCGACATGCTGCTGCAGGGCACCCGTGTGGGAGAAACCGCCACGATCGGACGAACCGCGGTCTGGGGACAGGAGAGTCGGACTGATTTGCCGGACACCGATGGGGTGGTCGAGATCCCGGCACAGGAGTGGCCACTGCGTCCTGGTCCGCGCCAGGTGCGGGTCCGGGTGCATTACCCCCGGGGAGGATTGAAGGGAGTCGGCCCGCGCACGGGACTGTTCCTCACACTGCACAACTGGGGGGGGACCGACTGCGTCGGCACGGCCGATCCGGCGACGCTCGCCGAGCGCTGCGATTGCGTGGCTCTGTGCGTCAACTATCTGCAGAGCGGCCCTCGCGATTCGATTGAAGGGCCCGAGCCGTATGATTTCGGCTGGCTGCAGGCGCTCGATGCGCTGCGGGCTCTGCACTGGGTCTGGCAGGGGCTGCGCGAGCAGAAGATTTCCTTTGATGACAGCCGGATCTATGTCACCGGGGGCTCCGGAGGGGGCAATGTCTCACTGATGGCCAACAAGCTCGCTCCGCGCACCTTCGCGGCGGTCTTCGATCTCTGCGGCATGGCGAAGCTGAGCGACGACATCGCCTTCCAGCTGCCGGGGGGGAGCGAGTTGAACGCCCGGTATTCGCGTGATCCCGCCAGTCCGAACTTTCTGTCCCGCGACCGCCAGGAACTGCACTTCGTGGGGCATCCTGTTCATCTCGCACAACAGAAGGCACTGGGCCAGCAGACGCGAATTCATGTGATCCACGGGGCGACCGATGAGGTCTGTCCCATTGCCGACGCGCAAGAGCTGATCGCCAATGCCCAGGCCGCCGGTTTGCAGGTGGTTCCGGTGATTGTCGATCCGGCCCGGGTCGACGGGACGGTCTTCACGACCACCGGCCATGCGTTGGGGGACCGGACGGCAATCGTGCTGCAGGTGGGGGGGGCGGGGCTGGATCCGCAGCATGCCGGGCGGTTCGTCCGCCAGGGGCCGACCGACTTCGAGCGTCGGGATGAAGCGGTCCGTTACCGGACGAGCGGGGGAGAGTGGGTGGTCTCGTATCGCGAGGGGTGGCCCGAAGGACGGTTTGTTTCCGATCCAGCTCCTCCCGGGTATCCCGGGCATCTGGATCTGAGCTACGTGCTGGGCGCTGGTGGAGAACGCCGGCCGCTGCGCAATCCGGCCGATTGGGACGAACGCCGGCGGCAGATTGTCTGGCAGTTCGAACAGGCCGCTGGGGAGTTTCCCGGCCCGGCCCGCAAGGTTCCCCTGCAGTGGGAGATTCTGGAAGAGCGGCAAGAGGACGGAGTGGTGCGGCGCAAGGTGCGCTATCAGACGGAACACAATTCCCGGGTGACCGCCTGGCTGCTGCTGCCTGCCGAGGGGGGAGCTGGCCCACGGCCCGCCGCCCTCTGTCTGCAGCAGACCACTGACGTGGGCAAAGATGAGCCGGCTGGTCTGCGGGGAGATCCCGAGCTGCAGTATGCGCTCGAGTTGACACGCCGGGGATGGGTGACCCTGTCTCCCGACTATCCGTCGTTTGGCGAACATGCCTGGGACTTCGCCGCCCATCCCGAGTACGCCAGCGGGACGATGAAGGCGATCTGGGACAATGTGCGCGCGGTCGATCTGCTGCAGGAGCTGCCGGAGGTCGACCGGGACCGCATCGCCGTGATCGGTCACTCGCTGGGGGGGCACAACGCGATTTTCACGGCGTTGTTCGAGCCGCGGCTCAAGGCGGTGGTCTCAAGCTGCGGATTCTGCACGTTCACCCGGGATGACATTCCCAGCTGGACGGGTCCGCGGTACATGCCCCGGATTGCCGAGCGGTTTGGGAACGATCTCTCCCGCGTACCGTTCGACTTCCCGGAATTGATCGCGGCCATCGCCCCCCGGCCGTTTCTGGCCATCGCCGCCACACAGGACAGCGACTTTGATGTCGAGGGGGTCCGTCAGACCATGACGTCGGCCCGGGTGATCTATGAGCTGCTGGGAACAGCGGAGGGGCTGCAGGCCGACTATCCGGAGGCCCCCCACAGCTTTCCCCGGGCCTCCCGGGAGGCCGCCTACCACTTTCTGGAGCGGTCGCTCGGGACCCGCTGATGCGGGGGGGGGGGAGGGGGCACGACCGGGCTCGTGGGTTTCGCTCAGTCGACGAGGGTACTCCCCAGCCAGCGGGCGGCGTTGGCCATGATCCGCAGCGGGATCTCCTGCCGGTAGACCGGGTAGGTCT
>Ga0315902_10014805_pt1 | contig 10010 bp, 10 predicted proteins | sample LakEriMetagenome_9_FD_203523 | JGI IMG/M metagenome (GOLD analysis project Ga0315902, IMG submission 203523) | Freshwater fungal communities from buoy surface, Lake Erie, Ohio, United States - Buoy 12 MA117 | ecosystem: Environmental > Aquatic > Freshwater > Lake > Lake biofilm | place: USA...
GCCGCCTGGCGACGTCGACGGCGGTGAGCGGGCTCGTCTCCAGCCAGCCCCGCACGGCCACGCGACCGTCGCGGGCGTCGAGGCCGAGGACGATCCGCCCGGGAAACTCCCGGGCCAGCGACTCGAGCAGCTCCGGCCGCTCGACCACCGCGCTGCCGAGCACGACGCGGTCCACGCCCGCCGCCAGATAGGCCGCCGCCGTGTCCCGCGTGCGGACCCCGCCGCCCAGCTGGCAGGGCACGCCGGCCGCCGCGACCATGCGGCGCACGAGTTCGGCCTGCACCGGCACACCGGCCTTGGCCCCATCGAGATCGACGATGTGCAGCCGCCGCGCGCCGGCGGCCACAAACGATCGGGCCATGGCAACGGGATCCTCGCCGAACACGGTCTCACGCTCGTAGTCGCCCTGCAGCAGCCGCACGCACTTCCCGCCCCGCAGATCGATCGCCGGCCAGAGTTCCATGGATTGCACGCTCAAAAAATGGGGCCGTCAGGACGCGAGAAATGCCCGCAGCAGGCGCAGTCCGGCGGCCTGGCTTTTCTCGGGATGAAACTGCGTGGCGAACAGCCGGCCGCGGGCGACTGCGGCGCAGAACGGGCCTCCGTAGTCGGCCACGGCGGCGACGACCGACTCGTCGGCCGGGCGGGCGTGGTAGGAGTGGACAAAGTAGAAATGCTCGCCATCGGCACATCCTGCCGGGCACATCCGGGGCCGCCAGGTGACGGTGTTCCAGCCCATGTGGGGCACCTTGTGGCCGGCGGGCAGATCGAACCGCGCCACGTCGCCGGCGAGCAGCCCCAGCCCCTCGTGCCTGCCCCCCTCCCAGCCGGTGTCGAAAAGCAGTTGCAGGCCCATGCAGATGCCGAAGAACGGCCGATCGGCCCGCACGTGGGCGACGATCGGCGCCACCAGGTCGCGACGGTGGAGCTCGCGCATCGCATCGCCGAACGCGCCCACGCCGGGCAGCACGAGCCGCTCGGCGGCAGCCACGACCTGCGGATCATCCGTGATCGTGGCCGCGGCCCCGAGGTGCTCGAAGGCCTTCTGCACGCTCCGCAGGTTGCCGCTCCCGTAATCGACGATCGTCACCATGGCGGCAGTGTACGGCCGGATGCCGGGAGCTGAAAGCCGGCCGAACTACTTCGCGGCGGCGCGCTCGGGATAGACGACCAGTTCCACCCGCCGGTTCCGCGACCGCCCGGCGGCGGTCGCATTCGAGACCAACGGGTGATTGGCACCGTGGGCCACGAGAAACAGCTGCCCCTGGTGCACCTTCGTGCGGGTCGTCAGGAAGTCGAACACGGCGGCCGACCGCGCGGCGGTCAACTGGTGGGGCGACGTCCACGACGCGCTCTGCAACGGCTCGGTGTCGAGGTGGCCCTCGATGCCGATGAAGTGACCGGGAAACACCCGTTCCACCTCGCCGGCCACCTGCGTGAGCGCGGCCGCGCCGCCGGGCAGCAGGTTGGCCGTGCCATCCTCGAAGAGGCGGTCCGCCGGGATGTCGATGCGGACGACGGAACCGTCGAACCGGGAATCGATTCCCGGCAGGGCGAACTGTGCCATCGCCGACTGCATGGTGGCGGCGGTCACCGGCCCGCCGTTGGACGGCGGTGCGACCGAGGCGTCGGTTACGGGCCTTCCGGTCACGGTGCCGCCGGAGGCGGCGAGGCTCGCGGCCCGCGTCTGCGCCAGCTGGGTCGAAGTGCTGGCCAGTTGCTCGCGCAGCGCCGTGATCTCGTCCTGCATGAGCTGCGTCTCTTGCGTGCTGCGTGACAAGGCGGCTGCGAGTTGCCGCCCATCGACATCGGCATAGGACGGTGGCGTGGCGGTCGTGGCCGCCGAGGGCAGCGTGTGGGCCGGCGCCGCCACGCCGGGCGGGGGCACGAGGCTGGCAGGCGTGACCGCGGCGGGCGTCGCCGTGCGGAACGGGTTGTGCGCGCAGCCGGCTGCCACCGCGACCATGATCGCGCAGCAGACCGACGCCAGGTGAAGGCCGACTCGCAGCCGCATCTCGAACGACCCCGAAACGAAGGGGGCGGGATGCTAGGAAACCTCGACAATCCCGGCAACCCCAGCCAGGCCACAGCCAAGGCCGAAAAGTTCAGCTCCGTCAGGAGACATGCAGAGTTTCGGTCTTCCACGAGCGGCCCGCAATGATCCGGGAGGGGGTGCCCATGCCCCGAGAGCCGGCGTAGGTGGCCAGCGCAGGCAGGATGCCGGAGCGCCAGCCACCTCCGAGTGAGCGGAGCCCAGGATGGGCGCAGCGAACGTCCGGCGACGGGGCATGGGCAGCCCCGACCCCGGGGAACGCCAAGACATCGCAGACGCCCCACATCAGCCGAGGCTCGGCCGGAGCCGCCGCCACACCATCAGGCTCACCGCCGTCAGCCCGATGACCGCCACGATCACGGCCGCCATCTCCAGCGGCCGCTCGAACGACACGGCCGCCCGCGCCCAGAGCGGCCGCCAGGCCACGACGACCGTCGCCGCCCCGAGACACAGGCTGGGGCCGAAGGGGAGTTCCGACTCGCGGTGCCGGATCACCTGGAGGACACCGTGCGCCAGACCGACGAAGACGGCGACGAAGCAGGCGAGCACGCAGGCCTGCCAGCCGAGCCACGCCCCCACCATCGCCATCAGCGTCACGTCGCCGAGCCCCATCGCCTCGCGGCCCAGGGCCCGCGACGCGCCCGCCCGCGTCAGCCAGATCATCCCGGCCGCGACCACGAGCCCGGCCAGCCCGGTGAGCAGGCCCCGCCATCCCGGGCCCCCGAGGAACCAGGCGGCCGCGATCCCGAGCATGCCGGCGACGAGCGCGAGGTTCCGCGGTTCGCGAAGCCAGGCGGGCAGGCCCGCGGCCGCGGCGGACGGTTCCAGAAACGGCGCGGTGCAGCCCCGCCACCAGCCGATGAACACGGCCAACGCCGCCGCGAGTCCCGTCCACGCAGGCTGTGACTCGAGCCCTGCGGGCAGCGCGGCCCGCAGACCGCCGCACACCCCGAGCACGTCGGGCTCCAAGAGCGGCGGCGCGAACGACCGCGGCACCTCCACGACGATCGGCAGCAACGTGCCGGGAGCCAGGGTCACGCAGACGAGTCCGGCGAGCACACCCGGCATGGTGATCACGTCGGGAATGACACGATGCCGCAGATCGACCCAGGAGGCGGCGGCCAGCAGGGCGAACAGGATCAGGTGGGCCGCGTACCGCGCGAGGAGCGTGGCGGCGCCGACCGCAGACACATCGCCCGATGGCAGCTGCGCCCGGGCGACGACCTCCCACCACCACAATGCGAGCGCTCCCAGCACGGCGGCGACCTGAAACCAGCGGCCGAACCCGGCGGCCGGCGGCACCGGCCGGCCCGAACCATCGAAGGCGACCAGCGGCGCGACGAACGCGGTCACGAGCCTTCCCACGACCGCTCCAGCCACGGCGATGATGCCCCAGGCCAGGGGGTCGTGCGGCGCGATCATGCGGTGGCCTCGGGTGATGCCGCATCGAGCCAGGCCAGGATCCGCTCGGCCACGACAGCCGGGGGATCGGTCGCGGTGTCGAACACGACATCGGCCACCTCGCGGTAGAGCGGCTCGCGAGCATGGAGGGCGGCCGCGACCTCGTCGAGCGGATCTCCGCCGCGGAGCGCCGGCCGCCGGGCCGCGGTCGTCGGGTCGGAGGCCAGCCGCCGGCGGATCACGTCCGCCGGCGCCATCAGCCAGACGACGGGCCGACCTCGTTCCCGCAGCAGGCGCCGGTTCTCCGGCCGCAGCACCACGCCCCCGCCGGTCGCGAGCACGCCGGTGAAAGCCGGCAGCATGTCGCGGAGCACCTCCGTCTCCACGTCCCGAAACACCGCCTCGCCCCGGCTGCCGATGAGCGCCGCGATCGAACCGCCGATGCGGTCCTCGAGCACAACGTCGGCGTCGCACCAGGCCGCTCCCAGGCGATCGGCGAGAACAGCCGCCACTGTCGACTTTCCCGTGCCTCGATACCCGACGAGCGTGACGCGTGGCATGGAGGCTCCTACGCGAGTTTCGCGGACGCCGTAGCCCGCTTCAGGGCCTCGCGCATCAACCGCGGATCCGGATCGACGCCATGCCAGATCCGAAACTGGATCGCCGCCTGCCGGACGAACATCTCGACGCCCGTGACTGTCCGGCATCCGGCGGCCCGGGCTTCTTTTACCAGCAGCGTGTTCTCGGGATTGTAGACCGTGTCGAACACGAGCATGTAAGGCCGCAGGTGGTCCTTCTCGTAGGGCGTTTCATCGACGTTCGGGTGCATGCCCACGGGTGTCGCGTTCACCAGGCAGTCGTAGGGGAGTCGGTGCCGCGAGTTCCAGGCGACGGCCTTGCAGCCGACCTCCGCGGCGATCTTGTCGGCCCGCTCCGTGGTCCGCGAGGTCACGGTCACGTCGATGCCCTTGCGCTTCAGTCCGAAGGCGACCGCCCGGGCCGCGCCGCCGGCGCCGAGCACCAGCGTGGTCTTCACGGGCATGCCACCGTCGTTGGACAGGTTCTCCTGCTCCGCGATCGCGGCCTCGAGGCTCTCCACGGCCGCCGTGGCGTCGGTGTTGAACGCAGCCATGCCGTCCGGGCCGAAGGCGACCGTATTGGCCGCGCCGATCGCCTTCACAAGGTCGTCCTTGTGGCGGCAGTGCCGCAGCACCGCCTCCTTGTGCGGAATGGTCACGCTCAAGCCCGCCAGCGGCCACCGCGGGGCGTTCGACAGGAACTCGTCGAACTGCTCGGCCGGCACGCGGAACGGGACGTACACCGCGTCGATGCCGGCCGCCGCCAGGGCGGCGTTGTGGACCACGGGGCTCAGGCTGTGGCCGACAGGATCCGCGACCACGCCGTAGACCCGCGTCTTGGCCGTGAGGGCATCGTACCGGTAGACGTCGCGCATCTGCCGCCAGCCGATCTGCCCCGGGGCCATCACGCGATCTTCCTGGAAGGTGGCGAACGTGAACGGAGCCCCGGCCCGGCCGGCCAAAATCCGCGTCGGCGCGCCGATATCACCCATGCAAATTCCGACCGTCGGCACCTTGCTGGCATGCACCAGTTCCAGCATCCGCAGGTTGTCGGTCGGATGGTTGGCCATGGTGGCGATCTTGACGACATCGGCGTCGAGTTTGGCGAGCCGTTTGTGGAGGAGCGTGAGGTCGGCCGGTGTCTTGCCGAAGTCGTGATGGCTGACAATCCGCTTCGTCTTGCCGTAACGGGGCACCTTGGCGGCGATGTCTTCCTCCAGGTCCACGTAGTCAGCCCCCTCGACGATCGCCGTGCGGAGCAGGAGGAGGCGGGCTTCCTCCGACTGCTCCCACCGCCCCCCTTCACTAGCCCGACGGCAGGTGACAATCACGGGGCAGGGCCGATCCTTGAGCAGTCTCTTGATCTGGACGGCGCCCTGGATGTAGTCCACCCGCAACTCGACCAGGCGAACGCCGTTGTCGGCGAGATGCTTGTGCTCGGCGATGACATGCCGGTGGCGGCCGCGCCCGATGCTCACGCAAATCATGTGTTCCTTCCTCCTCGATGTCGGCGCCGGCTCATGTGCGGCGAAACTGGCGGTCGAGATCCCGACGGGTGAGCGTCAGCGACGTCGGCCGGCCGTGCGGACAGTGGTGCGACTCCGGCACGAGGCGACGGTCACGAACGAGGGCCGCCACCTCGGTCGACGAGAGCGGGTCGCCCGCCTTGATCGCCGCCTTGCAGGCCATGCCGTGCAGCACCTCGTCGACGAGCATCTGCCCAGACCCCGCGGCGGCGGCCAGCCGACCGAGGACCTCGCGGACGAGCGTGGCCGCGGGCGTCGAACCCGCCAGCGCCGGCTTGGAGGTCACGATCACGGTCGAACCACCAAAGCTCTCCACCTGCATGCCGGCCTTGCCGAGCGTGGCGGCGTGCTCGGCGACCAGTTCCAGTTCGGCGGCCGAGAGTTCGATGCTCTCGGGCACGAGCAGCCGCTGCACCTCCAGGCCGCCGGCGGCGACCGCGGCCTTGAGCCGCTCGTAGAGGAGCCGCTCATGTAGGGCGTGCTGGTCGATCACCTCGATGCCCGCGGAGGTCTCGACCACGATGTAGCGGTCGTGCATCTGCACCGCCCGCTCCACGTCGGCGGCCGGGCCAGGGGCAGGAGGCCCGACGGCCGAAGGCTCAGCGATCGCCGGCCCAAACACGCTCGGCCCGGCCCCGGTCGCGCGATCCGCCGACGCGGGCGGCGGGTCCCACGGCAGCGATCCCCGTGCGGAGACTACGGGCCACGGCGCGGGCTCCGCGGCGAAGGCGGGGCCTGGCGTGGCGGCCACAGGGGGCACCAGCCGCGTGCCCATGTCGCTCGCCAGAAACTTCGACCGCAGCGCCGAGAGCACGAGCCGGTAGAGCCGGGAGGGGTCCCGGAAGCGGACTTCCATCTTGGCGGGATGCACGTTGACGTCGACCATCTCCGGCGGCAGATCGAGCCGCAGAAACACGATCGGCTGCCGGCCCGTCAGCAGCAGCCCCCGGTAGGCTTCCTGCACCGCATGGAGGATCGACCGGTCACGGAACGGGCGGCCGGCGACGAACAGGTGCTGCAGCCGCGTGCCCGCCATGTCGTCCTCGGGCCGGCCGACGTAGCCGTGCAGCGCCACCTCGCCGTCGTCGGCCTCCACTTCGAGAAGCCGGCCCGCGAGCGCCGCCCCGAACAGGCCCGCGATCCGATCGAGCCAGGAGCCGGCGGCGGGCAGGTCATGCACCGTGCGGCCGTTGTGGGCGAGGGAAAACGCGACCGCGGGGTGCGCCAGCGCGGTCCGCACGAACGCGTCGGCCGAATGCGACCACTCCGTCTGCGGCGCCCGGAGGAAGGCGCGACGCGCCGGCACGTTGCCAAAGATTTGATGCACCTCGACCGTCGTGCCCACGGCCCCGCCGTGGGGCAGCACGGCTCCGACCCGGCCGCCGTCGACCTCCAGGGACGCCCCCGCGCCGCCCGGCGGCCGCGAGCGGATCACGAGCCGCGCCACCTCGCCGATGCTCGCCAGCGCCTCGCCCCGGAAGCCGAGCGTCCCGATCCGCTCCAGATCCTCCGCCACCCGCAACTTGCTCGTCGCATGCGCCGCCACGGCCAAGGGGAGATCGTCCGCCTCGATGCCGCCGCCGTCGTCCACGATCCGCACGAGGGCGATGCCACCCTGCTCGAGGGCGACGTCGATCCGCCCCGGCTCCGCGTCGAGTGCGTTCTCGAGCAGTTCCTTGACCACGCTGGCCGGCCGCTCCACCACCTCGCCGGCCGCGATTCGGTTCACCACCGACTGGGGAAGTTTCTCGATGCGTCCCATGCGGTCGCTGCTGCCGGACATGGACACCGGGACCGGCAAGGCCCCGCGCCCGTCACGGTCAATTCAGCTGGTATTCCTTGATCTTGCGGTACAGCGTCCGCTCGCCGATGCGGAGCATTTCGGCGGCCTGCTCCCGATTGCCCCCGGTGAGCTTCAGCGTTTCGGTGATGAAGATCCGCTCCACCTCCTCGAGCGGCCGGCCGACGAGGGCCGCGATCCCCGACTGCATGTCGACCGCGGCCGGGGCGGCGGCGGACCCGGCCGGCGGCTCCAGCTCCAGCGGCAGATCGTCCACATCGAGCGTCTCGTCGCAGTCGACGACCACCATGCTCTCGATCACGTTCCGCAACTGGCGGACGTTGCCGGGCCAGTCGTACGACCCCAGCTTGACCCGGGCCGCCACCGACATGCCCTTGATCGTCTTGCCGTGCCGCTTGGCGAACTGCCTGACAAAGTGCTCGATCAGCAGCGGGATGTCGCCCGCCCGTTCCTTGAGGGTCGGAATGGCGATCGTCACGACCTTGAGCCGGTGATACAGATCGCTGCGGAACGCCCCCGCGGCGATCGCCTCCTCCAGGTTGCGATTCGTGGCCGAGAGGATCCGCACGTTCACCTTGAGCGGCGTGTTCGACCCGACGCGGGTGATCTCGCCCGACTCGAGCACCCGGAGCAGCTTGATCTGGGTGGCCATCGGCATGTCACCGACCTCGTCGAGAAACAGCGTGCCGCCGTTGGCGTACTCGAACTTCCCCACCCGGTCTGATGAGGCATCGGTGAAGGCGCCGCGGACGTGGCCGAACAGTTCGCTCTCCAGGATGTTCTCGCTGAGTGCGGCGCAGTTGAGCGCCACAAATGGCTTGCTCTTGCGGGGGCTGTTCTGGTGGATCGCCTGAGCGACCAGCTCCTTGCCCGTCCCGGTTTCGCCCTGGATGAGCACGGTCGCGTCGGTCGGCGCGATCCGCTTGAGCCGCTCGATGAGGCCCAGCATCTCGGAACTCGACCCGACCACGCCCTCGAAGCCGAACTTCTCGTCGAGCCGGCGGTGCAACTCCAGGTTCTGCCGGCGCAGCCGCACGCCCTCCGACGCCTTGTCCACCGCGGCCCGCAGGTGCCCGAGATCGAGCGGCTTCTGCAGGTAGGTGAATGCCCCCTGTTGCATGGCGAGCACGGCCGACGGGATCGTGCCGTGACCGGTGACGACGATCACCTCCGTCTCCTCGGAAGCCTTCTTCGCGCGGGCGAGGATCTCCAGGCCGCCGATGTCGTTCATCATCAGGTCGGTGACGACGACGTCGTAGGCATCCTGCTCCAGCCGCTTCCCGCCCTCGGAGCCGCTGCCCACGACGGTCACGTCGCGGCCCGGCCGGGACAACGCCTCCCCCATGGTGCGGGCGTGAACGATGTCATTATCCACGACGAGGACCCGCACCGGGCCCGGGGCCGCCGGGGTCGTGTCGCTCGGATTCGCTGCGGGAGGAGTGGCCATGAAGGGGATGGTACGAAGCGGCACCGTGGCCCGTCCAGTTGCCGACTCCCGGGCCTTCAGCCGCGGCCCGCGGTTGGCAGCCGCGGGGGCGCGGGGAGCCAGATCGTGACCTTCGTGCCGCGGCCCGGCGCACTCTCGATGTCGATCGTGCCGCCGTGGGCCTCGACGATCTTCCGCGCGGTTGGCAGGCCAAGCCCCGAGCCGCCCTGCTTGGTCGTGTAAAAGGCGCGGAACACCTTGGCCAGCGTCTCGGCGTCCATGCCGGGGCCGGTGTCGATCATCTCCAGCACCACGCCCAGCCCGGAGGACCGGGTCCTGACGACGAGCTGGCCGCCTCCCTCCATCGCCTGCACGGCGTTGAGGAGGAGGTTGAGCACGGCCGAGCGGAAGGTCTCGCGGTCGAGCCGCACGGTGGGCAATTCGGGGTCGAGATAGCGAACGATCTCCACGCCGCCGTCGCGCGCCTGCGGTGCGAAGAAGTCGAGCAGCTGCTCGACCTCGACGTTGAGGCTGCCCGGTTCCGGCGCCAGCGATTCCTGCCGGGCGAAGTCGAGGAAGTCTCCCAGCAGCTTCTGCAGCCGGTCGCACTCCTGCCGCACGAGGTCGATCTTGGCCTTCGCCCGCCGGTCCCGTTGCTTGGTCGGCGAGGCCGGGTCGGTGGTCTCAAAATCCTCCGCGAGCAGCTCCATGTTGAGCCGAATCGTCGACAGCGGGTTGCGGATCTCGTGGGCGAGGCCGCCCACGAGAGCCGCGAACTCCGCATATGTTTCCGCCCGGGAAGTCTCCGGATCGTCTTCGGACGACATGGATGCCTCCGCCGCGGATGGCCGCCGGTCAGGCCTGGCCGCCACCGCCCTCGGCCGCCTCGCGCAGCACCGCCTTGCGGCTCAACTTGACGCGATCCTGATCATCGACGGCGATCACCTTGACCCGCATCACGTCGCCCACGCGGCAGATGTCGGTGACGTTCTTCACGAAGTCGTCCGACAGCTCGCTGACGTGACACAGGCCGTCCTTGCCGGGCACCAGTTCCACGAAGGCGCCGAAGTCCTTGATGCTCGTGACCCGGCCCTCGTAGATCCGCCCGACCTGGATCGAGGCCGTGAGCGCCTCGACCTGGGCCATGGCGGCCATCGCCCCCTCGGCGTCGTGGCTGGCCACGGTCACCGTGCCGTCGTCCTCCACCTCGATGCTCGCCCCGGTG
>Ga0315902_10014806_pt1 | contig 10010 bp, 8 predicted proteins | sample LakEriMetagenome_9_FD_203523 | JGI IMG/M metagenome (GOLD analysis project Ga0315902, IMG submission 203523) | Freshwater fungal communities from buoy surface, Lake Erie, Ohio, United States - Buoy 12 MA117 | ecosystem: Environmental > Aquatic > Freshwater > Lake > Lake biofilm | place: USA...
CCTGGAGGCGCGGGCTCATATCTCCTGTAGTTACTCTAACTACCTTACCGCCCCCCTTATTAGGGTCTAGTATGGCGGCCTTAATCTCATTCAAGTTATCATGCTTCTTAGCCATTATGATTAGAGAGCGGGGGTTCGTTGTATAGGCTGATCTATTGGCTACCTCATCTCCTACTCCTACCTCGAGTTTGCTAGGGAAGCCATCATCTCCTGCTAGTAGATCGATTATCTCTCTTATCTCAAGAGCTGACTCTCTGAAAGACGTGAAGGTTATGCCCGGCACGCCATCTCTATCAATATGTATAGCGCCTAGTACCCCCGTGTAAGGGCTTATAGAGTATGTAGCCTGTAGTAGAGTCTCTACTAGTGCCATAGGTGTTAAACCATTTACCTCTATGAGTAATGTATCGTCCGTATCTAAGAATGTATAACTCTCTTCCGTAGGCTGACTACTACTAATACGAAGTCGTACGGTCCCTTCTAAGGGGCCCGTAGTTCTGAAGTAAAACGTATTGAGCTCATAATCGGTAGTCGGTGTGGGCTCCATAGCCTTATAATTGCCCTCCTTGACCTCGAGTATAAGAGAACGACTCCCCCATTCCCCCATAGAACTAAAGTCGGGTTCCGTACTATGGAGTAGCCCTGGGATGTGATACTCACTAGAGGTACGGGCTGCTATAGCCACGGCAGGAGTTATAGTAACAACTTCCCACCGTGCACTGGGAGGAGCTGGATTTAGACCTGCTACTAGCGCTCGGTAGAATAGGCCATTATATCTGACTATACTACTAATAGCGTATGTAGAGCTTGCGGCCCACTCGCCTAGATAGCCTGGTAATATAACGCTAAGCGCTATAGTATGGGCCGACATTATCACCAGCTCTTTACCAATAGTGGCATCGTGGCGCCGTACTCCCATACTCATACCTACCGTCTCGAACCATACAGAGGCCTTCGTGCGCTTAGGTAACTCATTCGGGAAATAACTCTTACTATCTATGTCTAGTTGTACGGAGCGGGGCCTCTTACTATTAGGGCCCACCAATAGGTTGGTGCAGTCTAGTGCGCCTAGCGTAGCATTATTAATAGCCATAGTGACACTAGATATGACGTCGTGAATAGTATAGCCATCTACCATAGGCACTATGACCTCTACCGCACTAGAGTTACTTACTACGTATCCATCGGTGGGGCCCGTTTTATTAGATAAGTAGAGATATACATAGCTATAGTTATCGCTATCTATATGCAGTGTCTCTAATTGACGTACTGGTGAGTTGGGCCGGCTCGTATCTAGGTTAATAGATGTGAAGTCAGAATAGGATAGTGAGCCTAGGTCGAGATTGAGTGCAAAGTAGAGAGTGCGCTCCTTATCAATATCTAGCTCTCGTGCCCCGTCTCCTGATACTAAACCATCCTTATAGAGAGTTATGATACGCTCTAGATCGGTTATAGCCGCCTTCTCTAGATTCTCCGCTAGCGTTATATTCTTAACATTAGCATCAATAGGAATGGAGGCTATTAGACGACTAGCAGTGAGAGTAGCTGCTATGGCCAGTAGACCCTCTTGGAATGGACCGCTAGAATCGCTGAGTATCTCGACTACTCGCTGGAATACTATGGGATACGTATCGCCGAATAGATACGTGTTATCCAGAGCGCGGGCTGCGCTCAGTATCAAGCCCATGCGCGGATAAGCCTGTTGCAGCGCTACAGCCACTACCTCATCCTGCCGTCGTCTATAGGCTGATAATAGAACACTGTGAGAGACTACCATATCGAGGAATGCCTCGCGGTTAGTCTCTATATAGGTGCGGATGGGACCACTCTGGCCAAAACTGTTCAATGTAACCTCCGGTTACTCAAGGTTCATTAGAGCATCAATAGTACGCGCCTTACCGATGAAACGAATACCCTTTTCTACAGCTATATCCTTGATTTTGTCAGATGTCAGTTTTTCTAACTGGGCTCGTCTATCTAAATTAGCAGCATTAATGAGGGTAGGGCTATTAACGGTGCTAACCTCAATCTCCTTTCCATCTGCTGTCAAGAAGACCGTAGTCTCGTCATCGTCCTCATTGTAAATCTCAGGCTCTGCGGGAGGCATACCAGACTCCCCTAACTCAGGGGCCTTCTCTTCAATAGGTACTAGAGGCTCTCCTGGTAAGCCCACCGGGATATCATATACTTCGTAACTGATAACACTCTCTTCTTGAGTAGAGACGCCGTGGGTAACCTCGCCTTCAATGTAATCGTAGTTAGCGCCCTCGCGGTTTACTTCATCCATTAATTCCTTATAGCCCTGTTGGTACTCATCGAGATAGAAGTAATCTAGATGAATAGACTGCGGGCTAACTAGAAACTTGAGCTCCTCCTTCGCCTGTACATCATTGAGGTCGAAGTGAGGTCTATCTCCTGTGAAGTAAGCGCGACTTTTGCCCCCGAACTCATAGTCAAAGGGACTTAGGATGGTCAGTACTAATGTAGTCATATACTTAGAAAATGGATATCAACAATTTAACACATAAAGACGCCCTAAAGAGTGGGGTCTCTATAATATAAGACGCTAGGATTTCTCCTAGCGTCTTATATAGGCATCACACTACTAGATTAAGCTTCTGTAGATAGTGCGGGAGATAGTGAGAGCATTAGATGGGCCTACAGTCACTTCAACTAGATCAGTGGGATCAGCCCATTTAGTCAGGCGAGAGTCGCCTGGTTTTCCGACCTTACGCATAGGAGCCTCATTCGCTAAGTAGATTGGATTGATGCGACCTAGTAATGTAGAGTCAGAACGAGTTAATACGCGCTGGATAGCCGGTTCGCTACCAGTCTGAGCAGACGCAGTAGTGCTGGGCATGTAATACTCAAACACAGAGACGTGAGTACCGGACGCAGCGTTGATGTTATTGATGTCAGCAATAGCAGTGCTCGCGGTACCAGCATTAGCGTTGCCAACGTTAGCGTAATGGAATGCAGTGCCGGGCTTAATTAAGAAGGATTTACCAGCGGTGTTGTAGCGGGCTACAGCGTCGGCCTTAGTAAATACCTTACGGACTGCAGGGAACTCAGGTACCTGAGCACTCAACTCAAGAAATGCAGTAGAGGTAATGTTCTCTAAGAGATTCTGGGATGGTGCATTGGTCTGGGGAATTACTTCCCTGAGAACTAGGCGCACGCCAGAAGGGACGAGAGGATAAGGAGCATAGGGACGGCTGGTACTCTTAGCGCGCTCTTCTTCGTAATTGTTGAAGGCTACAATATCAGCTGCGCTAGCCGATCCCTTGAATACGCGGTTACGCACATTATCAATACCACCAAGAGCGGCTACAGCAGCCTCGACAGTGGGACTGATGAATACATCAGCGTAGGCCTCAAGGTTAGCATCATAGTTAACGAAGTAATTGACACCAGCGGCGACAGCAGCAGTTTTATCAGCCGGCTCTAAGTAACTGGGTACTGCGCTAATTACAAAGCGCTGTCCCTGTGCTACAAGAGAGCCAAGAGCACCGAAATCAAGAGATAAGCCATTGAGAGAGATAGGAATACCATCGAACTCGATGGTCCCACCAGTGAAGTTAATCGTGTCCTCGTTAGGAGAGGCCTGTACAGTTGCGGTGGGGGCGGTAGTTACCCCACCCAACACATACAGCGTATCGTAGATCGGCTTACGCGCTCCAGGGAGGGCCTGCCAAACGTTGTGGATAGACATAGTTTAAAGATATGTGGGGGGTGAGGAATTACAAACCAGGGAAGAATAGCTCTCCTTGGATACCGAGACGCTCATTGATTTGCTGTACGGTACAGGGAGTTACATGACAGACGCGATAGGGAAACTTGAAGTAGGGAAGACCGGCATTACCCATCTGAACCGCGATACCAGGTGCTGCCGGAGGAGGAACATCAGTAACAGTACGAGTCCATAAGCCAGGGCTATCAATACTGTTTTCACTAGAGCAATACTGAGTTCTACCCGGCGCTTCTACGTTGCCATCGCTATCGCGGAAGCTGAGAGCTACAATTTTGTTCTTAGGCCATACGCGCTTCTCAACGCCATCAACGGGGTCCTTGTAGATAGTATCTACTACGTGAACGTTGACTCCCGCAATAGAGACGATATCGCCGCGGGTACCTAATACTAGGCCCATGCCAGTTCCTAATCCACCAGCAGGGAGGGGACCAAAGGACCCACCACTGCCGTTGGAGTCAATTGTGCTGTCTCCAAACACTGCGCCGAGCCTAGGGATAATACCGCCTTGTGCGAGACGAGCTTCTTCAGACATGAGGATAACATCGCGCATCTCGGGACCAATATACATATCGGTGATATCCGATTTATTGGTATCCTTAAACCAACGGTTTAGTCGACGCACGAAGTTGGAGAGAGCAAACTGAGGATCAGTGATAGGGATGCCTGAACTGGGAGTACCGCCTGCGTTTAAATCAATGAGGTTACGGAATAAACGTGCCTCATTACGGCCACGGTAACCTTGGGTAACGTTGAAGCCAAAGAAGTTGCGCGCGGGGATGTGCGCGGGGGCCTTAACACGAACTCCAGAACGAGGATCAGTGTAATGGATGCCGCCGAGCATCATAGCAGCCCGGAACACGTTCCAGGTTAACTGGTGCTTCTGCATTTGACGGGTGAGTTTCTTCTCAATCTGTTCAGCAGCAGTAGCGCGCTCATTAGTAGTGCCCTCTCTCACAGTGTTATTGAGTTGGGCATAACTCATGTACATCGACTGACGGATAGGGAGAGGCTGGTAGGATTGGCGATACACTGTATAACCGTCGTCATCAACGAATAGGTCAGGTGCACCCCATTCAACCACAGGGAAAATAGTATTGACGCCTTCGATGACATGCTCAGCAATGACAATGCGCTCAGCGATAGTCTCATCGGGGAATACAGTGCTGAGAGGGGTCTCAGGTAACTTAGCGAGAATAGAGCGGGCTAACTCAGTGTATACAGGCTCCCGAGGGAACGTAGTGTTGTCTACTAAGTAGGGGCTGCTGATAAGTGCTTGAAGGTTGGGGCTCGGAATATCTGCCATATTAGTGGGAAGTTAGTAAATTAGGACTAGACCTTGGATTTCTTAGCTGAATCCCAGTTCTTCTGGGCTAGCTCGTGGAGCTGGGCTTCTAGACCAGATGGGCGGGTGGCTGCGCTCTGGCCAAACTGTTGCACTACTACGGGCTGACTGTTAACAGCAATATTTAATAGCTCTTCTAATTCCTCGGTTACATCGCGCTCGCCGCCAGCCTCTGTAGAAAGCTTGATAACACGAGAACCGCCGTGGAGTGCATCGGCTAATAAACTGAAACGCTCAATTAACGCAGGAGGCACGCCTCTGCTTTGTAAGCGCTTAGCACGGTTGGCCTTCTCTCTAACACTTACCTCAGTAGAATAGGCCTGAGCTACAGATTGGGTCATCGATAGCTTCTCCTCAATAGTCTCTAACTGCCTAGTGAGGGTAGCTATTACATCAGACTGAGCCTTAGTCATAGCTGCTAGCTTCTCTTCGTATGCCGCCTCTAGACTAAGGCGCATGTTATCAAGGGCATCTTTAGCCGCTACTAGTGAGGGCTCCGTTGCCGGGACGGGCTCGGGAGTCCCGGGAATCTCAGTAGTTTCCATAATAATCTCATCCGACATAGTTGTTTGACTAGAAATTGTTTGTTCAGGTATAACTGCGCTTAATTTAAACACTGCTCCGGCTATTGTTTGTGGGCTCTGGCTAAGTGCCACTACCTTCTCTCTATGAGGAATGAATGGAGCATTAGTTAATGCAGTTCTAACTAATACAGTTCCTCGATTAACTCCTGTTTTCTTATCAGTGAAATTAGTCATGAATTCGCTTGAGCTGTATTCGTACTCTTCCCTGCTAACTGCATCATAGGCTTCTGGCTTAGGTGTATAGTATCCCACTAGCATGTCGCCCTCAATGCGTAATTGCTCGAGGTCCCCACGCTTACGCTGAGCATCAAGTGCTTCTGCGGTCTCTATGAATTCATTGTAGCTATCAGCGTCGAAGCTCTCAATAGGGTGGCCGAATGTAAGGTATGGCTCAAAGCCTAGTACATCATTCTCGAAGTTAGTGATGGCCTCTGTGAATTTTTCTATGGTGAAGGTTACCTCACCGTAGGTGTTGTGTTTCCAAGTACCTATCTTGGCCTGCGGTACTCTTAGCTTACCCTTTAATAGCTCTATACTGGCGTCTCCTACGGCAGCTGAGCTGAATAGTCTGGGCCCGTTATGCTCTATGTTGACTGGACAGAAGTCATCAGTGCACTCTCTGACCGCTTCAACCTCGATAGGCGTAGTCTCAGCCAATGGGGCTTCGGCTGCGCTAGGCGGGGTCCCTGATATCTCAAAGGTAGGGTTATCTATACTTAAATTATCCTCTACAATAGAGGTATCAATAGTTTCGGGCATAAGCGTAATTGCTGGTGGCTTCATTAGCCTGTATCAACTGACATTACTAAAGGTAGGAAATATGCAATTAGAAAGAATATTGGCTTTAGAGGCTCTAGAGCGACTTCTAGTTCGCCGTATTCGTAACGCGACTATTAAAGATACCTATCTGGTCTTTAATCTCGATGAGGGGTTGAGTGCCAGGCCGTATAAGATAAGTATAGCTTCTCTACTACAAGGTACGCTCGAGTCTACATACTATAATTACCTGGCCGGCCGTATGCTAACTGAGGGCTACACTTATACTGCAGTTGAGGGAGGTGAGATAGTAGAGTCACCTCGTGGTAATATCTATCAAATACATGGTGCAGACTGTAGTTGCCCTCAGCGAGGTTACTGTAAACACCTCATACTGCGAGACTGGCACCTAGCATACCGAGCGCGGCAGAACGATCTACGTCATCGTGTAAAGCCTATATAGAACTAATGGCATCAGGTAATCCAGTAATGGAACGTATGTGATCCTTATCTCCATCTACTAGGAAGCCCATGTCGTGCATATGCTTAATGGCTTCTATTAGTGCTGTTAGATCAGTGGCCCTCCCCGGTAAACGAGTTATATAGCCCGTGTTGCTAGCTAGTGGGTATAGTGCGGGGTCGAAGTTCAACCTGATTAGATTGCCTATGACCTGCTCAGTGAAGGCGTGTATCACTGTATCGAATATACTGTTGATCTTACCATCAAAGAGCTCTAGTTGAATCTCGCTGGCCCGGCCTGTACCAAAGGTAGTCTCTCTATTTTGCACCAGTAGGTTAGGAATACCCATACCCATTAGCATATTGCTATCGCAGAGTGATATGGCTCTTTCGAATGAGTCACTGAAGTTATTACCTGTAGTTAGGGCCCCCACCTGTACCGGCTGCTCCTTACTGAGCTGTGTTAATACTAAACCAGAGTCGGTGCTCAGACGCCGGAGTGCGTCCTCTGCCTGTTCCGCTATAGTAGTGGTTATCTCTGTACCATCGGGGGCCTCCTCTACTACGCCTGTATTACCGGGCGGCACTATTACGTATATGAGGGGGGTGCCATAGCGGTCTAGAGCTATGAGCATCATATCTCGAAAGGCCCGTTTAAAGATAGAGTAGTCTAGCACGCTAGTGAGGCAGCTGGTACCCCAGGGATTATTGCCCTTAGTGTTGTAGTTAATGAATAGCCGTTTGTGACTAGGGAGCCGTACGTGACTACCTACCACGTCTACTCTCTTAGGGGGGTCTCCTATTTTATAGGGAGGCAGGGGCACCCAGTAGCCCGACTTGTATTGACTAGCTGTTACTGTATCACCATCCACTATACGGCCATTGTCGTTAGTGATGAGCATGACCTGTAGTGGGTGATAATTAACTATGTCATCTAGCACCGTAGCCGGCATATTATCACGCGTGCCGTGGGCGTATATCTGCTCGCTTAGGCTAAAGCCATACGTCATAATAGACTTCACGCAATGAGATATCCATGTCTTGGCCCTATTGCGTAGTTGGTCATCTATGAACTTCTTAATGCGTTTATCCCCGTGTTGATAGGGCCCGACCTTATTAAGCACGCTCAGTGCTATAGAGTCGAGGCCCTGCGCTATGATAGGCTCCACCTGCGCTGCCTCATCCCAGGCACTCAGCTGCTGGTAGGTAGGCTTACCTGCTCGTTTATAGCCACCATCCTCAGATAGATAACTAGTGGCTAGGCCTAGGTGCTCCATAGCGTAGATAGTGCGCCGGCGTATTGCTGGCGTGGGGGCATTGCGTACTTCCATATTCACCAGAATGAGGGTCTTTTAATCTCAGATAGTGGGTTAGAGTTCATATTCTCTAAAGATTTAGTCATTTCTTCTAGGGATTGCTTTTGTTTTTTATTCTGATTCTGAATATAGTTAGACGCCGCTTGATAGGCGGCCTCCTGCATATATTCGTCTTGCTGAATGAACTCCTGCAATCCTATACCAGTGACGCTAGCTATTATAACCCACTTCTCTAGTTGATAGTACTTGGTATAGTTCTGCGCCACCTGAACTACATAGTTATGTTTAATAACAGGTAGATAGGGGTCAGGTGGCGGCGATACTATAAACCTAGCACTAGGGAATATACTGCCGGCAATTTGTAGCAGAGGGTCGGCTATACGCTGGAGCGCGGCATTCTTACAGAATAACTCAGTGTTTATTAGGTGGAAGTACGTTAGATGAATGTTTAGATGACTTGCTTCGATTTTGTAGTCGTAGCTCGCGTGGAAACACCCATAAGCTTTTTTGCCTCCGCTTGGGCCTTCTCGCGCCCTTTATCGTCAATGAGATATAGGCTACTAAATACCTCCATAAAGTATTGTTGGTCCTCGACACACCAGTCGTCAATGATACCATCGGGTTCGTAGTCGTAGGCATCGCTATCCAGGACCCGGCCATTGATGTTAACAATACAACGAATAGCTAGTACTTCTTCAGGTAATAGGCCGCACTCCTTATTATAATTCTTGATCATCTCGCGGCGGTCGTGAACCAGGGGCGGCTTGAAGCTAACCTCGAATTGGCCCTTCGGTAACTTGATGGTGTGCATAACGTCTCTCCATGTATATGTTATAAGATATCAGATAAGCTGATTGATATAATCCTATGAGGCCACTGCCCGCTAAAGTAGGCAGTTTTTCAGCTATAGCTATATTTAATAGGTTTTGTACTCTACTGATGGATATCAATAGCTCACTATTCTCTAGTAATCGATTTAATGACAGTGCTCGTTGGAATGCCCTCTACCGTATCCCTGAGAATACGCGCAGTAGATTACTACAGGGCTATAATCCTCTAGAAGTATTAATGGACCCTAACTTTATACCGCCTGGTACCGACGCCTCTATGGAGATGGTGCTAGCTGATGCTTTCTATGATAGGGTAGTTGATACTAGTAGTAGTCGAGCTGCTATCTCGAGTCTGTGGGATAGTATGGAGGGCCCCGCTCGTCAGGAGCACTTCGAATACATGGCAGGTATGGGGGGTACAGCTACTCCTGCCCGTAGCCAGACTGATGATATGCTTAATTGGATGGCCCAGCGAGATCAGCTCACTATGCAGTCTAACCTAGAGGGCATAGACGATGAACGCCGCCTACTACTAGAGAATCGCTCTAGCATGTTGGATCTACTATCTGATGATGGTTATAATGTACGGCCCGGCTTACTACCTATTGCCGCGCTAGTAGATACAGCAGAGAGAGAACTGCGTATAGACATCTATCAGTTCCAGAATGAGCGCGCTATAGATATGGTGGGTGAAGCTGTAGAGAGAATGGCTGGTAGTGGCCAGAGGGGCCGTGTGGTAGTTCGTATGGCTGCCCCATCTGAGACTGATGGGGACTCTCGTAAGAATTATGATATCCTGGGCCCCAACATTATGTTTTATAGACGGCTGTCCTATCTACGGGACCGCTTCGGGAGTAATGTAGATATAGATATCCAATGGGCTGATAGACGTAATCACCCTAAGTTCTTCGTTAGTGATAGGTCCGCTCTCATAGGTACGATGAACGTGACGCGGCCACTAGGACAATCGCT
>Ga0315902_10014807_pt1 | contig 10010 bp, 20 predicted proteins | sample LakEriMetagenome_9_FD_203523 | JGI IMG/M metagenome (GOLD analysis project Ga0315902, IMG submission 203523) | Freshwater fungal communities from buoy surface, Lake Erie, Ohio, United States - Buoy 12 MA117 | ecosystem: Environmental > Aquatic > Freshwater > Lake > Lake biofilm | place: USA...
TTTGCAAGCGTCATTAATAATTCCATTCATATTCTATTTTTTTTGTTTATAAATATTATTTAACTAAAGGTTCTACTTCTATTTGTTTAGGTAATGGTTTACCATACAATACTATTAATTTATTGTAAATATCATCTCCTTTATAACATTCCACCCATTGACCAGTTGGTGTTCCTTTTCTAACTAAGGGGATAATTATTTTTTTCTTAAAAAGTTTTTGAAACCAATTCATTACTTTTAATTAAAGATTTAGTATTTAAAGCTCTAGCCATATCTTTTATCCAATCATTATCTGCTCTTTGAATAAAATTATAAATTAATCTATCAGCCACTGACAATTGAGCTAGTGTTTCACAAGATTCAATTACATTGATAATCCATAGATAAATGTCTCCGGGATGTTTACTAGTTGCCATTACCCTAATCTATCTACGTTAATATCATACTCTTCTAGCATTTCTTGTATTTTACTAAATACTAAATCAAGAGAATCATATCTTGAATATTTAGTATTAGCTTCAAGTTCATGCTCTATTTCCTTTTTAGTGTTGTGAGCTAATTGCCATATAAACATAGCCATATCACTAGACTTGTTTATTAAATAGTAATCCCTGCTATCGTCAGGGTCACTAAGATTAAACTCTATTGTTGCTTTCATATGTCCTTTACTATTTGGTATGAATTAAAAATTTGAATTAAACATTTTTTTGTTAATTGGTGTATTGCAGTTGTACCTAATTTATCAAATTTATAACCTGATTTTAAGTACAACCAATACGAATATCCTTCGCCTTCTTCATACTCACGAATGATTTCATCAACAAGCGGATGATTTTCTAACGCTTTATATGTTGTTGCTTTCATATTAATTTACAAATTGTGATACATTAAAAATATCTTTTTCTCTATCTACATGACCTTGATTATACACATTAATAATCATTGCTTTTTCTTTTGCTAAATATACTTCTTTAAGTATATCAATTAGATAAGGTGTTTTATCAAATAATTTTTCATCAATTGATAATAAATCTATAATCTCTTGCACTGGTGTTTTCATATCTTTCTTTTATATAATATAAGTTATAGAATTATAGAAGCCTAGCTTTTAATATATTTTTTTCTTAATATTAAATCATAATAATCTGTTATTATATCTTCCTCTCCATCCTTTCCTAAAGTTCTCCAAGTTTGAGGAGCTTCCTTTCTACATTGTGCTATCCGTTCTTGTTTAGACTTTGTCTTGTCTGTTTGATATTCATAATACAACCAAGACTCCCAATAATGACTAATCTCAGGTGCTACTACTATTGCTGCTATCTGATACCCAAAGAATACAAAGGATAGTACTGGTGCCCATTCAAATCTATAATCATCGTATTTAGTTTTCCACCCTAAACTAACAAAGTCAAATCCTATCTTTTTAGGTACTGCAAATTGGTATGTTAGTTTTTCCTGATATACTTCATCGTATGGTTTTATCTTACGCGCATACTTAGGATTCAGTTTATTGTAGTTCTCTTCTCTTTCAATATAGTCCATAGTAGCTTTATGAGCCATCTCCGGTGTTGCTTTAACCCACTTGCGTGGATAAAAGTATGGAGTGCCAACTGCAGTCTTACCTACATACCACTTTAGTTTGAATGGCTTGAAAGGTGACCATAATGCCTTTATGAATTTAAGTTTACTTTTTAGATATTTTAAAGAGCTCATATACACTATTGTTAGTTTTAAATTTGATGTAATCTTCCTTTTGTTCTACTATCTCTGTTATAACAGTTGTCTGCCAAGTATAAAAGTCATTAAACGGAGACATAAGTAATGATCTACCTATGGCTGGTTCTGAGTGCTGTGCTTTAAATCTACCTTCTTCATTCCACTCAATCCAAAGAATGTCTCTTGACTTACTTGTATGACCATCTCGTTCTCTAACGAGCTTCCAATTGTGTTCGTTTTCAAATACCTGTTCAGTAGCTACTTTTAACGCATCGTTTACAAGTGCTACTGGTATTTTATCTTGTTTAAGTTTGCTCATATTATTTATATTCTTTTGCTCCACTCTCATATGTTTTAATAAAAACAAGCTGTGTAGGAGCTGGTTTACCTGTCCAAGGGCAGAAATTAACTTGGGTTTCATATTCATCATTTCCAACCCACATTTTTCCTTCATTATCAATTCTAGTATAATTTATAGCTACCCCATACAATCTATCTGGACTATAATGTTTATTTTTTTCTTCCATATATTTAAATATATGTTAAAGTATTTTGTAAGCCAAATGAAATGTAAAAGGTGGTTCTTTTCAGAACCACCTGTAAAAAATTATAATGTCAGTAATTAAGCGTATTGTTCTTGCTTATTACGACGACGAGACAAATAATACATTGCATCAGCAATTTCATTATTAATTCTCCTACGACCAGCCTTTACATTAGAAATGTGAGATTCACTGTAACCGGTCTCTTCAGCTAAACGAACTCCATCACCACGAAGTGCACGGTGAGTGTAAAATGATAAAATAGCTGTTCTGTTCATTCTGCGCTTAAGCGACTTTTGAGTTTTCTTGTTTCTCATTTGTTTTTGTTTTTAAATTTATAACTTATTTATTTTTATGATATTAATATATCAAATATAACTTTGAAAGCCAAACTATTTTTTTTCTTCTTTTTCTTTTGTGCTAGCATTAAATTGATAACCAAAAATGACTAAAACAATATTTTTTACTAGTTCAAATAAGCCATTAGACATTTCATCAGATAGTAATTGAATTTTAAAACTAACTAATTTATCTACTATAAATAAACCTAATAAAGCTGTTAGAAGTAAGGCAACATATCTTGTTAACCATTCTTTTTCTTTTAAATGTCCTCCAATATGTTTATTAACATACCATACCATTAAACATATAAAACCTAATGATAATAGTACACCTAATATCATCATCCAACCACCTTCTGAATACATGATTATAAAATTGGTCCTTTAACTCTAATTGAAACTCTTGGATTTGATTTACTTTTATAAACAAACCAATAGCATTCTTTAGAGTCGGGATGAGGATAATATAAATGAGTATTTAATGCTTTAGCCGCTTCTATAACTTCATCTGAATTATCAGAATATAAAGTTGATTTGTGTTTTACATTTAATTCTAGAGTTGTTAACTGTTTTTCTAACAGTTGAACATTTTCTAAAGTTTTATTCATAAATTTTATTTAGTTATGTATTAGATAAATGTAACGTATCTCCAACCTCCATTCATATACATATATAAACGGTATGTTGTACCACTAATTGTAACTGGAACAATCTCTCCATCTGTTCCTGTCCATGTTGGTGCAGCACTTTGTGTTTGAGGTATTGCTATTGAGCTAGAATGAGTTACTCTAAAAGCATCTAATCTGTTAGCATCAGCGTCTCCTGTACCATTACCTACAATTAACAATGAAGTATCATCTCCTCGGGTATTAAATTTACCCATTGTGGTTTGAAAAGAACCTGACGCAATAGTATTTTGTCCACTAGCATGAGATCCTATCCCAAGTGCTATTGAGCCACTACCTTCAGCATGTGAATAATTAGCAGAGGCTGTAGTTAACCATCCTTCAACATGAGTATAATTACCAAAGGCTTGAGTATTTCTTCCCTCAGCATGTGAATAACTACCCACAGCACGGGTACTAAAACCTTCAGCATGTGCTCCAACTCCAGAAGCCCATGTTCCTTCTCCTTCAGCATGAGCATAAGTATTTGAAGCAGTTGCTTGATAACCTTCAGTGTGAGTACTTCTACCTGAAGCTAATGTATCTCTGCCTTCAGCATGAGCATAAAGACCTGAAGCTACAGCTCCGTCACCTTCAGCATGTGAACCAGTATTTGAAGCAATTGTTTCATTACCTTCAGCATGAGAACCTAATCCACTTGCTAATGTTAATAATCCTTCAGCATGAGCTGAACTACTAGCTGCTATTGAACCACTACCTTCAGCATGAGAACCTAATCCTGAAGCATGTGTATATGATCCTTCAGCGTGAGAGTATGGAACTGAAGCTGTTGTTAAAAATCCTTCAGTATGAGAATAAAAAGCTGGAGATGTTGTATTAGTTAGCCATCCTTCAGCATGAGAGTATTGAGCTGAAGCTGTAGTTAATCTACCTTCAGCATGAGCTCCTTCTCCTGTTGTTAGTGTAAGACCGCCTTCAGCATGCGAGTATGGTCCTGCAGCTCTAGTTTTGTTACCCTCAGCATGCGTGAAATCACTTGATGCTGTAGTAGACTGTCCTGCTGTTCGAGAGTATTGACCTGATGCTAAAGTACCATCTCCATGTTGTAAACTTTTACTTACATGGATAAATAAAAAACTAGAATCAGCATCAAATACACTTCCACTATTATATTGAATACCATACTCAGGGGGAGCAGGAGGTGTTACACCTCCTATAGCACTAGCAGTTATATAATATAATTGACCTGTAGTTGTATCTATTGTTATAACATTAGTTTGAGCTGTATTGGTTAAACCATTTATGAAAGCAGAACCTGTTAAAGTAAAACTACCACTTAAATTAATATCATATGCTTCTGCTCCAGTAAAAGCATCTACTGATTGAGATACATGCCATGATTCTATAATAAATGTTTGAGCTACTTCATCACTACCAGAGGTAAATATCTTTTTTAATTGTTGTGCCATGCAAATATTTTATTATAAATATTTACAAAGATGAATCTTCATACTTAGGAATAACCAAATAATCGCAATTTTCAGGTCTATCAGGTGATGATTCATAAACTCTTTTATGCCATTCAGCTGTTTCTTTATCTCTAACTACTAATATAATTCCAAAATCAACTACTTTTTTAGTTTTAGGATCTGTTTTTCTAAACCAAACAGCATATTTTAATGGTTCATTATTTTTCATAGTTTAGCGCTACTAAAAGTTAAATATATAGGTTCACTATCTAAAGATAAGGGTTGAATTACATCAAAACATAAACAGCATTCTGTATCTTCTATGACGTCTTTTATATTATTTAAAGTATTTTTATCATTTAAATCACAATGGTTAATTATACCTAACGCTAGTTTAATATTTCCTCTATCATTAGATTTTAACATATTTTTTATATTCTCTGTTAATTCTTCATCAAGAAGATGAACATAATTTTCTACTTCATTCATATCTCAAAAATTATAGGTTCATTTTGAACTTCATATCTTTCATTTAATGTAGCAGCATTAATATAATGAACCCAATCACTAAATGATTCACCATATGAGTCATGGATATGACCGCATATAAATTTTTTTACTTTTAGTGATTTAAGTCTTTCAGTTAATAATTCACAACCTACTCTCATACCATTAGGTACTCTATCTAATCTACCAAAAGCAGGACCATGAGATATTAATATATCAGTATCATCAGGTATAGCATTCCATTTTTCAGCTAATTCAACTCCATTACGAGGTAAGTTAAATGCCCAATTGCAAAACCAAGGTTGCCAAGGTGAACCATAAAATTTAACTCCTTCAATTTCAACTCCACTATCTTCTAAATATATTATATTTTCAAAATTTCTAACTAAACGAGTTGAATCTATGGGATTTCTTTGAAAACCCCAATCATGATTTCCTGCTATAAAAATTTTATATTTGTATTGATCTAAACTGGAAAACCAATTACAGAAATTTTCTATTTCACTTTGAAGACCAACATTAGAAATATCTCCAGCATGAATAATAACATCAGCTGGTTCTAACCATTCATATAGAATTTCATCATGTTTACCATGAGTATCACTTATGCAAAGTACTTTCATTGATTATTATTTGTAAATATTTCATCTGCTAAACCTAAATTAACTGTTTCTTCAGCTGTTAAAATTGTATCAAAATTTAGCATTTCTTTTAATACTACTCTAATTTCTTCTTTTTTATTTGTTTTAGAAAAATTATATACTTTAGGAGGGGATGGAGGATAATTTAAAGTATATTGTTTAGTCATTATTTGACTTAATACTTTAGATAAATAACCATGACCTTCTTTCTCCTCTTTCTCTAACATTGATTGTAAATAAAAATTTTCTATATCATAATTAACTCGTTTTCCTTCATCCGACCATTTTTCAAATACTTTTGTATGACCTCCTCCACTACCATTAGTTCCATAATGAATCATAAGTCTACTATTAGGTGTCATTATTCTATGATCTGCTGCTTGTAAAATAATACTACCCATACTCATAGCATGGCCATACACTTTAATAACACAATAACAATTAGAAGTTTTAATTGCATCATAAATTGCCATACCATGATACCATTCACCTCCTGGATTATTCATCAGTAATATTATTTGGTCTGTATTTTTATTTTCTAAAACATGCATTCCTTTAATAACTGACTCAGCCATAAAATTATCTACACCTGATTCATCTCCATCTTCTTTATGGGTTGAGCCCATATAGATAGTTCTATTATCTATATCAACATTATTATCAAACCACTTATCTAATTCTTTACTTGTGCGTGCCATATTTTATAATATAAATTTATACACTTAAAAAGCCAATCTTTAATCCCACCAATAATTTATCTTTTCATCTAATATTTTAAATAAAAGTGATTGACAACGTTTTTGATTTCTATGAGATAAAAATATAGCTAATTTCATTTTATCATCTTTTACCTCAGGATATTTTTCTAATAAACTTTTAACTTGTAAATGGTATTTTTGAAAATAACCTGAGAAATTTTCAAATTCTATTTGTTCGTCATACTTGTAGTAGTTACCTTCTTTAACAAATTTAACTTTACCTCTATAAAATTCTTGGTATTCTAAACCATAATATTCATTTTGAATTCTATCAATTAGATTCAAACAAATTGTTATATAATAATTTGCCTCATTAACTCCAGTATGTCTATTACTGTTAACTAATTCTTCTCTATGTTGAATAAGTTTAAATTTAAGAATTTCAAAAATATAATGGTGATCCCAATTTCTATCTTTCCAAATAATAGGAAACCATTTAATTAAGTTAATTATTCCATCTACTATTTGTTTAATCCAAATTGGGGAGTGACGTCTCCAAGATTTTCTTTCCCAAGCTGTATCTTTGGGTAGTGGTAGGGGTGTATAATTATTCATATTGAACCAGAGTTATGAAAACTATTTATTTTACTAATTTCTTCTTGAATATGAGGATTAGGTGAAATATCTTGATATTTTTCATTTGTTTTAAAACTAGATAATATTCTATCACTTAATCCATTAAAAGTTTCATCTGGGTTTTCTAAATTAAAATCTTCCGGCAGTTGACATTCATAATATCTGAATATCTGGTATTTTACTATTTCAATGGCTTTACTATCAATACCAGTTTCATTTAATATTTCTAATTCTTTTTTAAATCTTTCTAAAAACTCTTGTTTATTCATATGATTCTCTATTTAATTTAATTACATAAGGAAATCTAGGTATTCCATCAGGTGTTAAATTAAAATATTTAACAGTAGCTGATTTACCTATTAATTTATCTTTTTCATTCCACATTTCAATACATGTTTCCCAGTTAAATTTAGGACTAGCATTAAAACGTTTTCCTGTTTTACTTTTAAATACAAATGAACCTACCATTCCCGTTTTATTACCTCCACCTTCTTCAATATCCAAAATAGTATATTCTTCATCAATAAATGATTTATGTTTAAGTAATGATTTAGAACGTTTGTTTTCATATTTAGAATTGGTTCTAATCATTTGACCTTCATATCCCTCATTAACATAAATTTCATATTGTTCATTTACTTGATCTTCATTACGTAGTAAAATTGATTTAACAGTTTTACAGTACTCAGGTAAACTTAATTCTATTAATTCAAATAATCTGTCTTCAAATAATTTATCTGAACTAGGTAAATCATAAATGTGATATTCAATTCTGTTTTGACTATCTTCTAGATCTTTTAATGTTGGTTTAGTTTTTTTAACTAATGAACAAATAGCATTAAAATCATTAGCAAATTTATCAGCATACAACTCTCCATCAAATATTAAATCAGGATTTTGTTCAAATAATGGTTTTAATGAATTATAAACATGAGGTGCAGATATAATTTTTTTACCATTTCTACTCCACATTCCATCTTTTTTAACTATACATCTGATACCATCTAATTTAGGTTGACTAATAACTGGGTAATTAATTTTATTTTTCTCTTTATTCCAATCCTGAGCTAACATGGGCTCAAAATACAACTCAGTATCAATATCTAATATATCTTCAAACGAACCGGTTTCTTTTTTCTTACGATGAACAGCTTGAGCTTCTAATAACGCTTGTTGATCAGGCGTCGTTTCATTTTTCTTACCAACATTTTTAGCTTGACATACAGTCCATTCAGATACAGTTTTAATACCATCAGTATAACCTGTAATTGTTCTGTACTTATTATTTTCAATTTCAATAACAAATTCATTAATTTTTCCATTTACAGCTCTTGAATACAGTGTTTCTAATTTCATAACTTTTATTTATTAATATCCTCTAACAGCATCATAATCTTTCATATTTTCATTCCATAATTCATACCCTGATTTAGAACCATATTTTGCTTGATATTCTTGATATTCATTTTCAATACGATTATGTTCATATCTACAAATAAAAAATCCAACAATAGTAAATATCCAGAAGAAAATAAAATTTTTACTAAAATGACCTTTGATATACCAAATTATAAACATGAAAAAATAATATAACAGTAATGCTCCTGTTATAAATTTAAAAATGCTAGTTAAAGCACCTAATAAACCACCTGACGAATTTGAACTCATAGCTTTTATTTTTTATTTATAATATAAATATAAGTTAAAAAATATTGAAAGCCTAATTCTTAAATACTTTAATTATTTTATCTCCACATCTACCTATGTAGATTCCACTTGGAACTTTATCTATATCTATTTTAACTCCATTTAAATTAAAATATTCATAATTATCACATTCTTCTTTTTTAATTAAATTAGCCTCAATTATAGATGAGTAATGTATATCTCCATTTATATCCACTTGTCTTAATCTATAATAATATAAATTTGGAGATAAATTATGATCTATAAATGAATAATATTTTTCAGTTGTTGAATTTCCTACCCCAGGTACCATCCCAATTGGTTCCCAATTAATAGCATTTAATGATCTTTCAATTTTAAAGTAATTATTATTAAATTCAGATGCTGTAGTCCAATTTAGATTTACATCATTGTCTACTACCGTTAGTTTAAATAAAATTAACTCAATTGGTAATGGAGTACAAGGGGCTTGTTCAATTAATTCAACATTATCTATCCACCACTCTTCTCCAGCTGCATTTGCTCTACAAAATATATCAATAGCAATATTTGTAAAACCAGCTGGTATAGTTAATCTTACTATTGAATATCCATCACCTGTAGTTGTTCTATTTCCTCCTGCTGCTGGTCCTACTGTTGTTAGCACACCATTAGCTGTTTTAGCTGCTGTAGCATTTGTATTATAGTCCCAATAAGCATTGTTATTTCCTGTTACTCTAAGTTCATTTACATAGGTTATTCCACCATCAGTACTTAGCTGAACTGTTATGTAATCTGCTACATCTGTTCCTGCTGTTGTAGCTGTTGAATTGGAAAATCTATATGAAGCTAATCTAAATTGAAATATATGGGCATTAGCTGGGTTGACAGCCAAATCAGGCATTGAATACCAATTTGATTCATAAGCTGATGTACCTGACCCAGTTCCGTAGATTGCAGCACTTACATTAGAGGAAACAAAAGCATTAGTATAAAATCCACTTGTACCTCCTGGTGTCCACCAATCACCTAACCAGGTATAAGTTTCCATATTATCATAAGCTATAACTACAGGACATATAGTTTGTGATCTTATAAATGAAAATAAAAATAAAAATGTAAATATTAGTTTTTTCATATTATTTACCTCTTTTAGACATTCTAATACT
>Ga0315902_10014808_pt1 | contig 10009 bp, 5 predicted proteins | sample LakEriMetagenome_9_FD_203523 | JGI IMG/M metagenome (GOLD analysis project Ga0315902, IMG submission 203523) | Freshwater fungal communities from buoy surface, Lake Erie, Ohio, United States - Buoy 12 MA117 | ecosystem: Environmental > Aquatic > Freshwater > Lake > Lake biofilm | place: USA...
TCTGCGGAGACAGCCGCAAGGCTGACGATTTCCTCGGGGGCCACCACCCACGTTTGTTTTGGTGATGGAGCGGCGTTCCACAGCGTTTGTTCCGTCGTCGACCACATCACGTTGGGGGCGTGATCGGAAACCGCATTGATCTCATGGAGAGGAATGTAAGTGTTCTCGATAGGTTGGTCCGCTCCTTCGACATCTGCCTTGAGTTTAATCTGGTATCGAGCATCTCCATCGACCGTCCATGGAGCCGACCAAATCTTTCGCTCCTCGCGAAAGCTCATGGGGATCGATGACTTTTCCCCAGAGTTCAGGCTCTCGATGACAAGCTGCGCAGAAGACAATGGCATCGATGCTTCGATTCCAATTTCGAGTTCCATCGCATCCAGGGTGGTGATGTCCCCTTCGTTGGAAATTCGCGATACATCGCCAAGACGCGTGTATTCGGGGAACCGAAATGTGTGCTGAAAGTTGGTGACCCGCGGCCTCGGAGAAGGGGTGAGTTTGCGGAATAGCGTTTTGGCATCGCCAGCGATAAAGCGGTATTCCAATGCTTCTTTGGCGATCGGGGCCGTGCCTGCGAAGAGGAGAGGTGACTGTTGGATTTTCGTCAATTCAATGCGTTGGATCGCATCTCTCGAACTGTTGCCCCATTTGCGCACCTCCAATAGAGCAACGTCCGTTGGGTCGCCTTGGATCTCAATCTCGAACGAGACTGATTGGTTTTCCGGTACGGTTGATTCAGTCCGAGCGGGAGAAAGTACCTCGATCTTGGTCCGAGATGGGCGCTGTAGGTCCAGGAATGGAAGTAGCGCACGCGAAAAGCGTTGTGGCATTTCTAGCTTTGGGATGGCACAGAGTGCAGCGACTAAACCTGTTCCTGCGACTGCTGCTAACACGGGTTTGCGGACCAAGGACCAGGGCAAAAGGTCCGGTACGTTGACCTCAACCAGCGAGTTGGCCACTTGATGCTCGATCGCTCGCAAGAAGCTACCGCTAAAGTGTCGGTTCGATTCCGGCGTGCGTGCCAGCTCAACGCAGGATAGCAAGCTTTCTTTCAGTTCCGGATGAGCATATTCCACATGCTTCGCCAAGCTGATTGGATCCAATCCTTTCCAGGAACGGGCGATACCGAACGCAATGCCGCACGCGGCACATACGGCATACATCGCTAGGCTCAGTACCCAACGGGTGGCGTCGTCGATCCAGCCAAGGGCATCGAGGAGCACGATGATCGATGCTCCAGCGATCAAGGCCAACAGAGCAACAGACAGGCCTTGGATGAATAACAGCAACGTTTGACGCGTTCCGAACCGATTCACCCACGCGTCGATGGTTTGTCTCGAAGATACTTTGCGATCTTGATTCGAGTGGCCGGATCCATAGGATGCAACTGTAGTGCTCATTAGACTAATCCTGCTCGCTTGCGCATGAACCACTCGACGGCCAAAAGCCCGATCACCGTCAAGAACCACGGATAGCTTTGCCAAAGCAACGTTTGGCTCTGCTCGATTTTACCTTTTTGAAAACGTTTCAACGACGAGGAGATGCGGTCCGCGTCTTGCTCGTCAAAGTACGCTCCACCGGTCACCGATGCGATTTGCTCAAGTAGTGTGCGATGCATCGCCAAGGACTGCATCTCTAAATCTTCTGGGGGTTGGATCAAGAACTCCGTTTGTAGCTCCAGGGCTTCGCTGGGGACACCTGGAACATCAAGCGTTATCTCGTAGCGTCCAGGGAGCAAGGAATTGGTTGAAGCCGCATACAAACCCGTCGCTTCCCCATTTTCCGATAGTGGATTTTCGGACAACGGAATCGTGTCGATACGAACACCATCGCAAGAAACGATCGCGGTAGCACGTACCTTCGAGAGTGGGTTTCGATTGGAATCCCGAATTCTAGCTCGGATCAATACATCTTCACCGAACGAGTAGGATCGGTCCCCAGAATCGAGGGCGATAAAGTCATTCTCCACCGCATATGGAGCTTGCATCACCCACTGAGCCAATTGATTCCAAAACCTTTGGTGGTAGAGGTCTGCGACGTTGTAACGCCAACGCCATGTTTCATCGTTGGCAAGGTAGACGATGCGACCTTGGCCGAGTTGTCGAGTGACGATCATCGGGAAGAGTCGATTGGCTTCGGTTTTGCCCATCACCAAGACTTCGGCTCCCGGTGCGGATTCGACGCGTCTGGCGACGCGAGGGCTCGGAAACGACTCCCACAACCTGCGATTGGAGGCGGCATCTTTTTCAAAGGCGAAAGCTCTTTGGTCGATGGCGATATCTTCAAGTGTTAGCGATGCAATCGGTATCGGCGCGTTTTCGTCGGTGAATCGGACAGGAAGCCAATCGATGGACTCCCCGGTTGCGGACTCCCCCGTCGCATTTTGGGGAGGCGGTTCACGTCCGCTGTCGATCCAAATAACTCCCCCACCGATCTCTGCAACGTAGTCAGAAATCCAACGTAATTTTGGACCGTCCATGCTTGCGACACTATCGAGCGACAGCACCAGCAAATCCAATCCCACCAGCTCCTCGCGGGATTTCGGAAACGGATTCCTTTCGAACTCTTCGGGGCCAAGCACGGTCGTGACATCCCACGCCTCGTCCCGTTGGAATGCATTTTTGATGTATCGCGACTCCCATCGGCCTCGCGGGTCCATCACTAAGACGCGATTTTTCCTCACGACTCCCCAAAGCGACGATTCGTACCGATTGTTATCCGCTGCGATATCTCCGCCGAGGGTAGACGTTTCAAAGACGAGTTCGATGGGAACAGCTTTTTGGCGGGTCGATGCATCGAGTCCGCTAAACAGTTTTTCACCCGGGATTCGGTATTCGATAGTTCTCGTTGGTGATCCGTCGGACTCGTAGGATTGGCTCCAAACAACTTGGGTGCCATGCCGTATAGAAACCTCGAACGATTGACCTCGCGGAAGCTGTTGTTTTAGGTTTGCGGTCCCTTGCAGGCTGTCGGTGCGGTACATGGACCTTGAGTGATTGACACTGATCACTCCGACGTCCTCTGGCTCGTGGGACTGTCCATAGCCGATGGTGAAGATCGGTATAGAACTACGTGCGATTCGCTCCGCAACCGCTACCGGAGATTCCCCAGCATTCGACTGACCATCCGACAAAAGTACGATCGCTGCGGGGCGTGTCGAGTCGGTTTCGGCCGGTTTGGGAGCGACGGTGTCGTGGGGGAGCAGTTGTCGTGTTGCGTGCGCTAAAGCATCGCCGATCGCGGTGCGATTACCGACTGACGCTAGGTCAAATTCGATTGGGGCAGTCGCCGCGTGCGAACGTGAATCCCATGCGACCGGCAACGAAGAGCCTTCAGCATCAGCCTCTGCGAACTCGTAAAGCTGAAGATGGAAATTGCCGCGTTGTTGAGCCAGCCACCCGGAATCGGCAACATTACGGTCTCCCTGGAGCCATCGTCGAGCGCGATTGAGCCGAGTGTTTGGATTGCCCTCGGCATTCGCCGTGGTCGTTTTAGCCTCATTTGCAACGACAGCTTTCGGAGCCGCCTCGCGCGGACGTATTTGGTCATCCATCCCCATGCTGCTGGATCCGTCGACCAGCAATGCAATGCGGGCTAGCTCCCCCGAGACCCACTCATGGTGCAGGCTGGGCCCAGCGAGCATCAGCATGATGATCGCGAATGCGACAGCGCGCAATGTGGGGAGTATGTACGAGACGGGCGATTGAAGAAATTTGGTCTCCCGAAAATACCAGATCCAAATTGCGATCGACCCAACCAGTACCGCGATCAGAACAAACCAAAGGGGCAGGATTCCCCCGAATTGCAATCGTGTCATGCCGCACCTCGCTTGTTACGAGAGGATTGGACGACACCAGGAGTTGCTTGAGCCGTTTTGGCTAGCCTCGCATTCATCGATTGTTGGAGGAACATTTCGGCGAGGAACATCACAAGCAAACCTAGCCAGAACCAAGTCCACAACTCTTTACCGCCCCAACTCGATCGGATCGAGTTCAGCCAGGCGTTTGCTGATGAAGACATTGTGGCGGAAGCATCCGAGGCGATCTCTTCAACCTCGTTGCTTGTAAGTCGTTCGCGATTCAATTCCCTTTTGCGGATTGCCACAGGCAATTGGGTTGCCATGCTTCGTCGCTCCTCACCATGGGTTGCTCGCGATATTCCCAGCAGACGAGGGCTTGGAAGAAACGTCATGGTTTTTCGAGAGGATGCGGCCATCCCTGGGTCGGCTGAATTCGATGGAGTGCTGGACGAAGTTGTAGGTTTTTGGGAATCGCTCACCAAAGGGACTTCGGCGGTCGACTCATCGGGGAAAAGAACTTGGACGGTGGTGTTTGTGCTATTGGATGCAATTTTCCATTCTTCGCGCCACGGTTCTCCAGGTACGATTTCCCGCCAACCTGGAGGGGTTTGCAAAACGAAGGCGAGGAGTTTCTGCATCAGTGGAACAAAGACAGGTCGAGACGGGAGATTGCTGTCTCCATCGTCGCAGCTCGACATCATCCACACGCATCGACCTTGTCCTATCGGAAACGCGACCAACCATGGTTGTCCGTCTTCAAAGGCTATTCCCGTCCACGGATTTTGCGTTTCGAGTTCCAGGGTATGACGGTGTTCGAACTTGGCTGTCTCCAGCGAGTCGAGCGACGCCCTCGATAGTTCGAACAGCGGAGTTGATGTTGTTCCAACACGCCCGCTCCAATCGACTCGAGGCGAGATCTTACCTGGTCGTAATCCATCAGTAGCGATGGGTTCCCACAAGTTCCAACGCTCGGTTTGAACTTTATCCCCGAGGCAAACAACGAGCCCGCCTCCCGCATCGACGAAGCCTCTTAAAATGCGGCGTTGTTCGGGGGGCAGGTCGGGAACATTGCAACATACGACGGCTTGGAACTCTTTCAACATGGCTTCGTTCCATCCTCCGGGATCGACGACTCGCGTGGTGACCAAATCGCCCGGTTCACCTCGCAACAAAGAGAACGGCGTCAGAGCGAGCCGCAAATAATCCGATTCGCTCTTCATCGCCTCGCGTCGCCGATCCCCATCGATGACCAGCACGTTTGCGGGCTCGCGAACACGGATGACATCGGCGAGGACGTTGTCCGCGGGGGTCAGGTCTTTTGCGTCGAGCACAACACGGACTTCCAAATCACCGATGCTCTTCGGAGACCATTGGAACCGGACATTCGTGCTTGATTGAGGTCCGATTTGAACGGTCTGACGTTCGATCTCTTCCAGTCCGACTCGCAGCACGACGGGAATTTGAGAGAGTTCTTTCGAATGGTTTTGAATGCTTGCTGAAATCGTCGCATTGCCGGATGGAGCGAGCAGACCCGGAACGCACTCCATGGAGAGTATCGACACATCGTCATCGCTCTTTAAGTCGCTCCTCTTTCCTGCCGTGGCGGACTCATCCGATGCAATCCTTTGGGATCCACTATTGGAATTCTTTGCGGTCTCAGTTTTTCCGATGGCACTGGTGTCATTGGCAACGCGTAGGAAGCTCCATTGGATTGGGACAGGTTGCTGTGCCAGCATCTCCGACAATTGCTTGACCGTATCCTTCTCCGAATTGTCCCACTGGGACGCTTGGAAGTCCGACAGCACGAGCAAGTGGCGTTTCGGGTGTGGGGATGAAGAAAGCCAATCCGCACCCGCTCGCACCGCACTTGCTAGGTTCATCGTTCCCGCGCTGGCTTTGCGAAGTGACAATTCCCGCACCGACTCTCGCAGTGCTTCAGGGCGATGTTCGTCCCATATATCGATAGGATCGCCGGCTAAGATCAGACAGACGGAACTGCTAGGAGGGAGTTGGTCCAGGATGGAGTCGATCTCGCGCGTTGCATGGCTGAGCAAGCTCTCACGACTGGCTGCGGGATTGTTGGGATTCGAGTCCAGTTCCGAGTGCATTGACAACGAATCATCCAATACTACCGCTACCGACATCGCATTTCCCTCGCCGGAATCCCTCCAAGCTCGGATGATGGGGCGAGCCATCGCGAGAGCGAGCAAGATTGGGATCATGCAACGGATCAGAAGGAGCAGCAATTGCTTCCATTGGATACGTCTCGCGTTTACCTTCATCGAGCTTTCGAGAAACTGCATTGCTCCCCAATCGATCGTGAGGTACTTGCTGCGATTGAGCAAGTGGATGATTAGGGGGATTGTGAAAGCTGCTGCGCCGAATGCGAGCAAGGCGTTCAGGAAGGTCATGCTCTGCCTCGCTGTACTAAGTAATTCGCGACGACCGAGCTGAACGATTCCGAGGTGCGGATGGGAATCAAATCGATTCGACTACGGCTACAACCTTCACGGAGGGCCGCTTGAAAGGTCTTTACATTCTCGAGATACCGTTGACGCAGTGACGATGGATCGATCAACAACTGATCATCTATCTTCTCAAGCGAACGGAACATCGTTCGGTTGTTGAATGGAAAATCGACTTCGTCGTCATCCATCACTTGGAACACAACGACTTCTTGGTAATTCGCCCGCAACAACGCGAGGCTTCGTTCGATCGATGCTGGGTCGCCGAAGCAATCGGAGATCAAGATAACATGACCGCGACGGCGGCATATCGAAAGTAGGTCCTGGAGGACGGTTCCAAGGTCTGTCTCACCGTTGCATTGCGAATTTGCCAATGTCTCGATAAGCAATCGCAGATGGTTCGGCCTCGCTCGAGCAGGAATGTTCGTGCGGATTTTGGTATCGCAGGTGACTAGGCCAACCGAATCTTGTTGTGAGATCAATAAGTAGGCCAAGCATGCAGCGAGACGGACCGCGTATTCGTGCTTGGACAAACCCTCCGAGCGAGTGCCGGTATAGCGCATCGAACCGCTCTGGTCGACGACGATCGTAGCGCGCAGGTTTGTTTCGTCTTCGTACTGGCGTATGTACAACCGGTCCGTTTTGCCAAACAGCTTCCAATCGATCGAACGAATCTCATCACCGTGGACATAGGGCCGATGCTCCTTGAAATCGACGCTGGCACCTATGTGGCGCGATCGGTGCATGCCTCCGCTGAGTCCTTCGACGACGTCCCTGGCGATCCATTGCAGTTGGGAGACGCGAGCGAAGTCTTGAGGCTTCAACCATCGGAACAGAAGATTCGCGGGCAACGCAGAGCCTCGGAGTTTTTCAGCGGTAAGATCGTGTGGTAGGGAGGGCGCGGTAGGCAGAATCAACAACATTCATGATACCAGCTCGCGCGTGCGTTTTCGATAGGCGGGATTCGGCGACTGAGGGGCTGGAAACCAGCCTGTATCGCCATGCGAACGGCACACAGCTCTGGATCCTATTCCCTCAGTGCAACACAAATTCGCTGGCGTTTGTTAGTTGTTTTCGAGCGTTGAGAGGTCCAATCGGTACATCAGTTGGTTGTAGTCGTATCGAGGTGTCGGCTTCGTATTTCCGGAAAATGTGTGGCTGTAAGTCCCCTCAAAGAAAATGGTTTTGCCACGATCAGTATCCATGAAGGAGTGGTGCTTGGGATTGTAAAACGAGTAGTGGTCGTGGGTAAGAATTTTGACAGCGTCTCGCCAAGGTCCGATCAGGTCTGGGGATTCCGCCAACCAGACTTCTCCTAGCATCGAGGATTCGCCCCCCAATTCCGTAAAGATCATAAGCCATCGTTGGCGGTACTCATTCCAAGCTAACGATCCGTTGTGAACTCTCAGTTCCTTGCCCGTAGCGCGATCGCGTATTCGAACTATTTCGTCGCCGCCGCCGAGTTTTCCGGACGCGATCCATTTTTCTTGATCGCGCTGCGAGAGCGGTTCCGTATGGTTTTTCCACGCGTACTTGAGAGCGCCGTCGGGATTGCGATCCAGACTAGGGTTGGAGGAACCGGCGTGTGTTTGTAAACACGAGTAGCCTTGGTAACGCTCCGGTCGGATGAAATCGTCGACGGTTGGTTTAACACGAAGAAATGGAAAGGGGCTGCAAAAGTAAAGGTACAGTTCGTCGGCATGGTCATTTTGCGCCTCACTCCCCGAAATGTTGCCGTTCGACTCGGCGATATTCGATGTTGTATTTCGGTGGAGGATTGGATGGGACTGTGTATCCGGAAAGCAGAGAGGGCGTTCGTCAAAGCTCACCAGCTCCACGAATTGATTTTTGGAATCGTCCCACTGCGCATATCCCCATCGATAGGCTTCGAGGGAATTTCGGATTTTGACGAAACTAGCAACCATTCGCTGGATGCCCTGGTCATCAGGAAGGACAGCAACTGAAGTCAGCCAGGTGGGGCCCTCGCCGGGCATCACGGCCATCGGACGCAAAACCTTTTGTTCATCTTGGAAATACTCGAACGAGATTCCGTTGTCGGTGAAGTCCTGTTGGCTCGGCTGGTCGCTATCTCTGCGAGGTGAGTCGAAGCGGTCGGGCGAGGGGACGCTCGTGGTCGCACCGGACATATGAAAGCTTCCGCTCAGAGGATAATTCGAGCGCGAGGTATCTCCCCAGAACCAATAGACTCGATCCCGGTAAATAGCCGTTAGTACACTGTCTGAGCCAACCACATCCGAATTGATGAGTGGGTATCGGGTCGGTATAGCCTTGTCGAGCAACCACGAGTCTCGAAAGATCCCGCTCCCAGTGGTCCTGTATAGCCGCTCCGCCCGATTCTTTCGACGAATTTTGAGACGAACTTCCTTGCCGGGTTCTACGCGATACCGAGCACCTCGATTTCCGAAACCGTCCGGAGCAAGTTCATAACCGTGACTTCGGACGAAAAAATAGACTTCGCGATCGATCAAATCCGGTTCGTCGATGGCGATCCAGCCTTGGCTATCGCTGATAAACGTCACGTGCTGGATAGATTCGAGTTCCACAAGCGGTACACCTCGACCTGTTTGTTCATCCACGATTTGGATGGCAAAGTATTTCGGTCCCTCGGATTGTTGCGCGGAAGCGTTGGTAATAAATCGGTCCGGTTGCGTTATTGCAATCAGGGGGAGGGTGAACCCTCCGAATAGCCACGCGAGGACGACGCTCGATAATCGCGTTGAAGTGTATTGCGACTGCGGTATCGGGCGTGGGATTCGCACGTGTTTCCTCCTCGGTGTGATCAATCGGTGAGTGACACTAAAAAGATCGCATCCGATGACTTTGCCCGGTAGGCGGCGAGAAGCACACCGTTCATCTGCTCGCCGTCTCCAAGTCGATAGATATCCAGTCGGCTGACGTCAGGATCATCAAATGCCTTCGCCAATGCCAGATGAGCTTGGGTAGGATCATCGATGTTGTCGACGATCAATGAGGCTGACAGCGATGCTGCTGGATCCTCGATGCTGTTTCGGAGTTCGGAAAGGATTCCACTGCCGGGACCACAGCGCTGGTAGACTCGTTTCCATGGTTCCATCCACGCTTTCTCGCCGATTTGTTCCCAGAGGTTCCCAGCAAAGGTTCGGTACTTAGCGATCGCTTGAGTTTCGAGCTGTTCGGGTGTCGAGGCTTCGTAAAAAACCGCGCTTCCCATGCCTGCGGCACTCGCTGGACCGTAATGGCGTTGCAATTCCAAAACGTAGTTTGGCATGTTTCCGGCTGATTTCTCACCTTGAGTGTTGCTGGTCATCAGTTGCGTGGCCTCCGTCATTTATGGCTGGAATCGCGGCGTGATTGCTGTTTTCGATGCGTCAGCGGGTGCACCAAGTTTACCGATAAAATCCAATCCGTGGCATGCGGGAGGAGCGTACCGAGTGTCGCTCGATGGGGCGCTTCTCTAGTCGGGGTATTGGATCGCGCGAGAGATTCAGTGCTCGCTTGGCTGGGATTCTTGTGCGAGATCCACTGCGGTATGGCAACCGAAATGCATGCCGGCGAATGGGGGTGGTTATTGAGCTGCGTAAGGCTCAATGTGGACGAACGCGTCTTCGATACGAAGGTTGGATTGCCGGAGTCGCGATCGGACACGACCTCCGATTCGGTGTCCTTCTTCGACGGTGGACTGACCATCGACTTCGATGTGGATCTCAACAAAATAAGCGGTGCCGCTTTTTCGAATCCGGCATTT
>Ga0315902_10014811_pt1 | contig 10007 bp, 9 predicted proteins | sample LakEriMetagenome_9_FD_203523 | JGI IMG/M metagenome (GOLD analysis project Ga0315902, IMG submission 203523) | Freshwater fungal communities from buoy surface, Lake Erie, Ohio, United States - Buoy 12 MA117 | ecosystem: Environmental > Aquatic > Freshwater > Lake > Lake biofilm | place: USA...
CACCTGAGTGAAAAATTCTTCTCGCGTTTGAGAAAAATTCTTGAGCATTACCCGCAGCATTCTTATCTGTGCCAGGCGGCAAGGAAACCCGAACAAGCGATTATCTGAGTGGTTCCCAAAAAACTCTAGATTATGGTCAACTTCGGATTTATCTAACCAATCCGTCGTTGAGAGCGCTTGCATCACTTCGGTTGAATTACTTGGTTCATCAACAACGGCATCTAGAAACTCATGGAAACCAACCCAATCTTCTGATCCTTCTCCTGGAGTTTTTCTGGAAACAAACTGCGCACTCCATGCCTCAATCAACTCTGGAGCTAAGGTGTATATCTCGTGCCAAATCTCAGTTGCTGCCTGAACGCCTTTGGTTTCAGCAAAATACGAAATAGAGCTCCTGAGTGAACGACAATAACTGTTGGAGCTAATCAGACCAGTTTCATAGTGGTGACGTTTTAATCGCTCAAAATACTTCACTGGATTGGCTGAGAAGAGATGGGCGATTAGATCTCCCGTATTTGGAGATTCAAGTTTTTCGAGTGCGTCCAGAGCTAATTCGCCGATAACTGAATCTGCACGACCGAGCCAGAAACGCTCCAAAATTCTGGTGTAAAGCCCTAAATCTCCAACCGACTTTGCTTTTACTGCTTGCGCGATTTCATTGAGGTTCTCTTTGATGTTTGAGCGAGATCCTGAAATCGAATCTATCCCGGTGAGTCCCTCTGGATCGGCGTAGACCAGCATGGCTTTAACAACATCTCGGTACCAGCGCGTGTTTGGATCCGAGGAGTAGATATTCTCGCCATACGTTGCAGCGAGTGTTCCTACGGCATTCCAAAACCATTCTTCACCCTGGATGAACTCTGCGATCGGTAAGTTAGAAACTCGTTCATCTGGATTATGAGGAAGTAGTGCCCGTAGTCTCCCAGCCTGAGATTCAGTCACGGTTTTTGGGTTACTAATCAATTCCTGACGTAATTCAATCAGCGCTGACTCAGTATCTGAAGTCATACCCACGGATTTCGGTAGTCATTAATTCTCGTTCACCACTCTAAAGATCACTATGACAGGTCACTTCTAAGACGTAACTTCATTTTGCCACGTCATGGCTTCAACGACCTTAAAGCTGCATGCAGTTCGTGCATTTCAAAGTTATAGGACATTCCAACTGAAAGGCCATCCTCATCTAATTGCGGGAAGAAGATTTTGTGATCCACCAGTGAGCCTGGTTCATACCCAACTGGCAAACCACGTTCACCAACTGAACGGAGGAATTCTCGCCATGGCGGCGCATCCGGCCCCCATTCCTCAAGCAGTTGGTCCAGCAACGTTGCAATATCACTTTTCACAAAATAACTATTTTCTCCAGCTTCATCAATATCCCCAAAAGTATAGAAATACAGTCCATCAGAAACTTTTGCGATCAGACCCGCGTAACACGCAAACATGGTCCAATTCTCATTAGATTCCATTGTTTTTAAAGCTGGTTGATACTCTTCATAAATATCTAAACCAAGTATCTCGTTTTCGATGCAGAAGGAAGGTAATTGTTCGATCGAATTGTCAGGAAAGACATACTCGCCTAACTCAAGGTCATGGGTGCGCTTACCGTCACATTCACATAGGCGAACAGGTACAGAATTTAGATCCTCAATACTCTTCATCTCGTCCCCCAAGTCATCTATCCGTACGCATTGGATTTCTTGTCAGAATCTCAAGCGCACCCGTCATAAAGATGCTGAGATGCTCGCGATCGAGAGTTCCACCCTTGCGAATGAACTTTCGAACCTCATCACCGTAAATAGCTGATAATTCCTCGCGATCCTCAAGTAACGCTTGAGCTAATTGGTCCTGACTCAGCTCTCCGTAAGTATCTGCCTTTTCCTCAAAGTACTGCTGAATTTGCGAATAGATTGATTCGAAGACTAGCGCCGTCGATGGTTGCATCTCTGAACGGCTAAATGGTCTTGAATCCCAATCATCGTTGCTGATGGCTTGAAGGTCCGCATCTTTGTTCATGCGCAAAAGAAATAACATCGGAGCAATCTCACCAAAGGAAGCAGATCGTGTACCCATTGCAATCGCATCAAACTTTTCTACTAATTCAGAGGCGCATTCCTCTTTAACCTCATAGAGATGGAGCTCTTTATATATTTCAGGGTCTTGCTGGATATTGGTCTGCCATTTACCTTTACGACGAGCTAATCGGCCGTAATAGTGGGATCGATACTCCAACCACATAGTTGTTGATGGTTGATAAGCGACAACCAAAACCATTGAAGTCAAAGGCAGAAACTCAACATCTCTATGATCCATCAACTTCTCAAATTTTAAACGGCTTGCATTCTTTTTCCGCACGTCTTCAGCAAGTTGTTGAATCCCATCTCCTTCTTCTGGGTCGAAGTGGAAGCACTCGTACAGCAGATCTCGAAGCTCTTGGTAGCTCAATTCAATCTTGTTTCTAAGAAAATTCTCCAGAATAACCAGCTTTTCTAGGATGCTATCGATTTGTATTCCTTCGTCAGTAAGCACCTTGAGATCTGCTCGGAGCTCGTTGACCATCTCTCTTACTACGGTTGCTCCAACACGCTTAAGGGCGGAGCGAAGAAACTTATTTGTATTTCCAAGTGGAGTTCTATCGTAAAAATCGCGCTCGTCTGTCTCTTCATTTCGGTACTCGACACGATACTTATTGAGCTCTGGGTCGTTGATTGTTTTCTCGCTGAATCCGCCCACAAAATGGTGCCTCAGCACTTCTTCTTCTCGTTCAGGGCGTATATGGATTCTTGAGACCCCCGCCATGTCATAAAGATCTTCTATCTCCCAATCTCTAATGACTGGACGCCACTTTCCTGGTGCGAGCGATTCGAATAGCCCAAATTCAGTATTTGCGACTAATTGATGAAAACGATCCTCGCCTACAAACCACGCCTCGAGACGATTCGCCGGGCGTAGGTAAAGTTCGCGAGTGAGTTGGAATCTGTCTGCCTCGGCCTTGGTAAGGATTGATCGATTGGCAACGGTAATAGAGAGAAACTCACGGTAGTAACCGAGCAACTGATTCATGGTTGCACGTCCACCATGAAAATAGTTCATGAAAATGGTGTTCTGGTATTCCTCATCAAATGCTTCTAAATCAGGAACTTGATTGGCGGCAGCAGTGAAGTGAGAAATGACGTCATCATGCAGTGGCGGATACATTTCGATTCGTAACAGTGGTTCTTCCATCAAAACCTTATGTGGTTTCTGCTTTTGTTCTAAAACATGCTGCTCGTAAATTTCTCTCTGATCATTGAGATCGGAAAGATAGGGGTGCATCCAAGCCATATCACCACAACTTACATTGCCGTTTCCATACGTAATAATCCTTGGGCGAGGTTCGACAAAATCTTGAATTTGGTTAACTAACTCTTGGATATCTCGAAAATGATGCGGTCCTACTGTTAGATCAAAGTCGCCCTCCCAATCTAAAATCTCCTGATGTTCTTTCACATCAAAGAAGTCAAGGCACTCCGGAGGGTGCTCATCAAATAGCCTCAACACTTTTTCATAGGAGCTAGATTTGAAATTTACATAGAGGAAATCAGGATCTGGATTCCAGCCTGGCCAAATAGATTCCCATCGCTTACCTTCTCGCCGGAATGCACCAAAGCGTGAGGTGAGATGAATCAACTCATGGACGTCGTAACCTACGCCCTCATAGTTAACGTAACTTTTGATAACAGCAGTGAGTCGATCGGGTGTGAAGTATTGGTATTCCTCGTCATCCATGCGCCAAAAGTATCCGTTTCCACGTGCATTCTCTAGGGAGTGAGCTGAATCCAGCGTCAAAGTGTTGAATTGATGCAAGTGCGGAGGTGATGGGCTCCGCACTTGCACACAATGGTCGGGGTGAGATTGTCACGCTGCGATCGTCTCTTCGATGGTCTTGATCCGATCAAGGCGCTCGTTGGCTTCTTTTTCTCTACCAAGAGCTGTGAGGACTTGGGCGAGTCCTTTAGTGATTGCCACAATATCTTCCCAATCTTTATCTGACTCAAGGAGTAGAAGTTCTAAAGATCGAGTGAGATGCTCTTCGGCTTCTACATACTCTTCACAGAGTAGATGCGATAGCCCGAGCCGGAACCTTGCATACCCTTCCATGATTGGTTCCATTGCGACTCTTGCGTAATTCAAGTAATGAATTGAATGGAACTTTGCTTCAGTTCCATTCTTAATTTCGATGTAAGCAAGTGCAAGATAGTTATCACACCACTTGACGTACTCAGGATTTTTGGCTTCCTTGAAGAGGGAGCGAGCACTTAAATAATTTGCGATTGCTTCATCAAATAATTCAAGTTTCACGTTTGCCATTCCCACGTTGATCAGATCTATTCCTCGTGAGAATGGTGTTGCGTCGGGATCAATCATGCCTATTGCGGCGGTGTGGCCTTCTAGCGATTTCTGCCACTCTTTAACGTCGTACCAAGCTCGGGCTGCAGCTCGTATGGCTTCGAGATGACCTTCATCATCTTGATCAAGTGCCTTTAGTTGAATGATTACCTCAAAAGTTTCTGCGACTTCTCGCATTCGTTTGAGATTTTCTAAGCAGTGCGCTTTACCTTCGTAGAGGTGAGTCATCTCTTTGAGATAATTCTGCGCTCCACCTAATTTGTAGTAGATCTCCAGCGAGCTCTCTATCAAATTCAAGCACTCGGTATAGCTGCTGCGGTTGAATGCAATGTGGCTAAGTTCATCTAGAACTTCAGCTCGCTCTGCACCTTCGGATGTACTGATGCGCTCCCAGAGTTCTTGCTCTCGGGTGTCATTCGGTTTTTTTTCGGCGCTCACCGTTTCCCTTCTTGTAGGAGTAAGGCTTCGGACAGGTAGAAAAGTTACAGATAGTCACTGACATCTCTGTCAGTCACGCTCATGTGGGGATTTTGGGGGAAGCGCAGAGTAACATAGAATTCGAACAAGTGTTCGTACGATAATCGTACGGTTGAGCGTGAAGGGGGCTTAGTAGCCCTTCTTTGGATCCACGATCACTGCCTTCACGGCCTCACCGGCGGTGGTGAATTCAGCAACGAGTTCGGGGTGAGCCTCTTTGAGGGCCTTGCGATCAAGGGACTCTGTGATCTTTTCGGTGCGAGCCCATTTGATGACCCCGTCAATGCCAGCATGGGTACCGCACGCAACTTTAATCTTGTTCTCTGCCTTCATCTTTTCCCATTGCGCCTCAGCGGTGACGCGACGCAGTTCAAGGCTATAGCCGTGAAGAACTTCCTTCTTCTCTTTACCCGCCTTGATTTTTTCAACCAGAGGTTCAAAGACATCAACTATTGTGGCGAAGGCAGGATCAAACTCCTTAAATTCGCGCTTAAATGTACGAGAGCCGGCAAAGGTTGCTGGTCCCTTGACAGATCTATTTGGAATCACGAATTGAGAATAGATTGAGCCGTACTTACTCTTAAATGCGTTTTCATCAAAGACTGCCCTACCTTTGCGCTCCTGAACTTGAACAAAAATATCAACCTCTTCTTCTTCGTCTTCATCTTCGAGAGCATCTGCAAAGATTTCCTTGATCGTATCTTGCATCTGAACGCATGATTTTAACTTAGCATTTGACTCAAGATAAATTTCATTGAGCGCTTTAAGTTCATCTGTTGCAGGTAGTAACTCTTCATCAGATACCTCTTTAGCAAGTTTTTCAGCCAATTCTAAATCTGCAATTATTTCTGCTGCTTCTTTGGCGAGGCTCTGAGCCTCTTTTTGAACATCAGCCAACTCTGAGGCCGTAAGGAGCATCCATTCACCGCGAACACCGAGAGGGGCAAACTTCTTATGCAAGAGAGTTTCGACGAGTTCAACTAATTCAGTCTTTACAACGCTTTCAATGTAGAGCTCACGCGGATTACCGGTCTGATGCTCGAGTAGGCGTTGGGTGGAATCACGATCAGCATTTTCAGGGTTCTCGCGCACGATACCAACCTTGAAGTATGGGGTTACCTCTTTAGAGCGAAGATCCTTCTCGCCAATAAAGTAGATCTCTCCCGCTGCCTTCATTTGCTGTCTCCTTGTCTAATTGCAAGCTCTGTGGCGTAGGCCAACATATCCATGAGAAATGGTTCAATTTCTGAATCTTCCGCATCATCGATTGCAACGATCGTGGATGCCTTTGAACGACTTAGGGCAATGTAGGAAAGGTTAATCAGTGGCGGCTTGATGCTTCCACCGTCTCGTTTCACCCATTTCTCTAACTGCAGTAAATCAAAGATGATGACGTGGGATGCGCTGAGCCCCCGTATTCCTTGCAGGGTAACCAGTCGTATTGCGCCAATCTTTGGAACATCACGACGTGCTTCCTTTGGCACTAAGTCATGGAAGTCCATTTTGAAACTCTCAGCGATTTCTTCCAGGACGGTTCGTACAAGTTCATAACCGCTGCTGACTGGTTCTTCTGTTTCGCCAGCCTTTTTCATCGATGGGGCTAGAACCGCGACCAGTAGATCTTCACCGCGATTGGCTCGGCGAGAATCTTCGATTGCTCCGAGAACAATGTTCTTAACAAATGCATGACGCTTGTTACCTGCAGGCAAAATCTCTACCTTAAAGTCATTCTTACTTTGAGGGATGGCCAGGTCTAACTCAAATTGATTATCTGAACCGGATTGCATAGAGAACTTTTCCTTTAACCAGATCTTTGCGCCATCAAGGTCGGGGAATTTCTCCCAGAACGCTTGGGCAAGAAGGAAGGCCTTGGTCGAGTTTCTAAATGATCGTTTGAGGTGATTGGCATCGGCTTCTTCAAGGAATTTACTAAGCCACGGGCTTGGGTGTTGTTCATTTGGGAAGAAGTTATTTGTCTCCTGCCCTTTGCCATAAGCGATAAACCAGGCGGCATTGGGACGAGCAATTAACTCAACAACGCGGAAGAAGTCATCCCGTAGATCTTGGGACTCATCAATAAGAATGACGTCATACTTGAGGAAGTTCTTACCTTCTTCACTTTCAAGGTACGCCTTAACGTTTTCAAAGACCTGGTCTTCACCCTTAATTCCAGCCGAGTGGCCAAGTTCTTTATACAACTCCCAAATGTCAAAGACATCGATAAATCCGTACTCTTCAATGCTTTTTCTAAGGATTTGGTACTCACGCTTTTGGTCAGCTGCAAGAACTTTGTTGAAGCAGACGTGGAGCACTCGTGCACCTGCGGCTAGATTTTTTAGACCAATCTCGCGAAGGATTGTGGTCTTACCTGTGCCCGGAGCTCCCTGGAGCGAGACCTTGTGAGGCTTTCCAAGTTCGTACTTATCGGCGGTGCTCTTGGAATCTTTAACTGGGCGGGCAAGCTCACCTGACATAGAAGGTGATAACTCGACCTTGTATTTGTCAGGTGCCACAGCAGTTCGGAAAATCTCTATCTCTCCATGAATGCAGCGTGCGGCTTGAGGAGTCAAGATTCCGAGAATCGGCTTCTCCCATAGACGCTGGAGAGCGCTCATTAACTTGTTATACGTATCTAGATCATCCTTAAAAATGCACATCTCTTCAAAGCCAGAAATGACTGGGTTAGAAAAGCGAGCCTTCCACTCTTTTCGCGTAATTTCAGACCAGAGAACAGTTGATTGGACGAATGGAAGGTTCTTTTTTTCTTTCATCTTGGGAAAACGCTTTACATGATCACGCAATTTTTGCGAACCGATACGAAGTTGCATTGTTGGGTGCTGTCTCTTTTGATCACCCTTTAAGACAAATTCTGTTTGTGTAAATATCTCAATGGCATCAATCTTCATTGACTTGATCTCGATAAGGTAGAGCCCCACTTGGTTATCAAGGAGAAGTAGATCTAGATCTGTAACTCCTGGTATGTAGTTAACATCAAACCAGAGTTCAAGACCCGGGTTAGAAAAGCTCTTAAGGGTTTGTCCGACTACGTATTCCCCATGGTGGCCCGGGGTATCCGCGGGTAGGGACGTATGAATAGTGGCCACGATCGAACTCTATGGGTCTAGGTGACTGCTCTCAAGTGCGCTGATCAAGGTCGAATTTGCCTTGACTCTCTATTTATTCATCGAGGGTTTTGTCAGACTTTCCTGCTATCTTTTCCCTAGGTAAAGAACTAAGCGATAAGCCCTTGAGCATGCTTAGTGCCCTCCGCGCAATGCACGACCCGCGTTCGGTGGCCCTCAAGGAATACCTGCCGGCGATGAAAGACACCGCCGGAAGTAGCGGGTCTTTTTCTTGGGCCCAGTCAGGGTATGTGCCATGTCTCTTTCATTGTGTACAAGTTGTTTTACGTTAAGTGATCTATCTAAGCAATCAAGTCAGCGCTGTAGGTGTGAAGAACAGATTCCGATTAACCTCGGAATTCTTGATTGTCCAAGTGGGCTAGTTCTTTGTTACATCTGTGCGCGTGCAGTCGCAGGTGGGTTTGGGCGGTATTCATGGAATGCATGCAAGTCGTGCCGGAGCGTTAACTCAGGAATGTCAGAGTGGTTGGGTGTGAGTCTGCCGCTTGGGCGGCATTCGATCATGAATGGAATTGGGATTCCGTTGTCAGCAACGCGACCAGAGTTTGAATCTGGGGCAAGTGCGTTGATTGCTTTTTCTCAGAAGAGCATGGCGCTATCTGATTGGGGTCATTTACAAACGCGTGCGTTATTTGAATCTGTGCCGGCATGGGCAGAGTGCAAGGTGATCACGATGATTGAATGGGAGAAGAAGTTCAAGGCATCAAAGAAGAATTCGCGCGTTGCGTTTGCTGCCTACTACGGGGTTGATGAGTTGTCTCAAGTATTGATGAGGCGGGGGTAGCTCGCGATCGATCTATCCAACCTTCACCACAACATCAACCACTGCCTCCGGTGTTGCACTCTCGCCTAATTCGACATTTACGTTGGTATCCAGACCGTTGATCTGTGCTGCAGCCAGGATTGAAAGTTGTGCGGAGATCTCAGTCATCCAGTAAAAGGCTGCTGGACCTGCACGATCGAGGATTCGTTCTGCTTGAGCCAGGCGAACGTCGGAGAAATCCTGTGATTGATTTGAGGCATCGCCGATTACATCTAGAAGAAAGCATTTGATCTCAGAACTAATCGCTGTTGTGTTGCTCGACTCCTGGATCAGTTGCTTGAGCTCGCCATCGAGGGTGCGAGGTTTACGGGGTTTCTTGTTGCGGCTGAGGAAGAGATAGATCAGGATGGTCAGGATCAGTGTTTCGAACATAGCTTCAGGGTAAGTGTTACCTCTGACAGCCCTGTCGGTGGCTGGGGCTGCGTCCGAGCCTTGTAACCTTTTACCTTTGAATTATTCAGCGCTTCGCAAGGTTCTACGGACCGGATCTATTGTCTTTGGGTTATCTGCGCTATTTCTATTGGTGCTTCCTTCCCTGTTTCTTGATCTTCTGGGGCTTACAGATAGTGCCGAGATGGTGTGGGCGATGCGCATGATTGGGATAACGCTCTTGGCGCTGGCTGGGAATATGTGGAATAACGCAGGACAGAGCAGCGATGAGCGCGTAGGTAATGTGGCAAAGGTGATGTGTGTCAGTGCCACAGCACTAGGTGTTTTAACTCTGTTGATTCCAGGAGATATAACGTGGTTTAGCTACCTCTATGCAGCTGTGGGCTTTAGCTTCGGGCTTGCGTACTTAGTTAACTTGGTGCGAAAGTAGTTTTATGTCGCAGATAGATCAATTCTTCCGCGCCGATGGCACCTTAATTGCCATTCCGGTGAAGTCTGCCAAGAAGATCGCAGTGCTTCAGCGCATTGCCAAAGATCTCTCTCCTGCTGAGAGGTATCCCGAGAAAGTTCTCAACCAGATTATCTCCAAGTATCACGATGACACTGCAGCGATTAGGCGTCACATGATTGAGTACGGGATCTTGGATCGAGATTCGGAGAGCGTGTATTGGGTTTCCGCTGACACTTAATCTGCTAATCTTCAAACGCGTTAAAGGGTTTTTCAGTATCTGAGCTACCAGAATTAGACTCCGTCAGAAATGACTGAGTCTTTTTCATGCGATTAA
>Ga0315902_10014812_pt1 | contig 10006 bp, 4 predicted proteins | sample LakEriMetagenome_9_FD_203523 | JGI IMG/M metagenome (GOLD analysis project Ga0315902, IMG submission 203523) | Freshwater fungal communities from buoy surface, Lake Erie, Ohio, United States - Buoy 12 MA117 | ecosystem: Environmental > Aquatic > Freshwater > Lake > Lake biofilm | place: USA...
GCATCGTTCCAATTGCCGGTAACATCTGCATATCGTCGTCCGTCGAAATACCATAGTTTTCCGTTCACTTCTCGCTGCTGATACAAGAGCCAAAACTTGGAACTATCAGCCGGATCAACCTCAATAGAAGCTATCCAGCCCTCTTGCGGTATGTAAGGAACACGCTTCCAGCTCACTTGTGACGCGTCTTCTGTAAGCAAATTGTGAGTAACCCAAATCTGAGGTTCAATCATATTACCCTTGTTCAAAGCATAGACATACATCGTTTGTGGAAACTCAGGTGCTACAAAAAAGCGATACGCATTGTGAAGTGTTGAATCCATTTTTGTGCAATCGAATAGAGTCTCCCATGTTTGACCCAGATCGCGAGAACGTCTGAGTCGCTCACCTGCGCAATACAGTGTTTGATGCTCGGTCGGATGCATGCGTATCCACGTATGCCACTCTGTCTTCCCGTTAGGCCTCAACGATTCGTTGAATCGCTGTCCATCGTAGGTCGCCGCAATTCCTCCTCCTTGCGTTGTTGTGAAGACGACGTTGCGATCAGCTGCGCTGATAGCGCATTCAAATCCATCGCCCCAGGATGCATGTCGCCACGTACCATCTTTGTAATAGTTTCCGCCAACATCATAACCACCAAAAGCCAAGCGCACATCCTTGGACTGCGAGGTCGCAATTCCAAAAACGTTGGCTGCTCCAATGCCCTCGCATCGCGGTTCCCAATGCACACCATCGTCGGTGCTCCAACTCACACCACCATCATGCGTGGCCCACAATCGACCATTTGCAGGCGACTGCAAAATCTGATGCACATCGTCGTGCATCTGGTTCCGCTCAATTTTGGTAAATGATCGTCCACCATCATTACTAATCATGACAGGTTGCACATTCGCACACGCCATCCACGGCGTTAACCGATCCACTTCAAAAGCTCTTGCACGCGTGGGAATTACATTCTGAGCATCTCCTTCCATCGAGCGAACAAAGTCCCACTGTCGCGAAGTCATATCATACAAATACAACTGAGCGGGACCGCTCTTACTTTGAGTTGCGCGTTCACTGCAGGTAATCAAAACAAACAAAAACCCGGGCATCGATTCCGTATAATTCAACACGATTCGTCTGAAAGGAAAATTTTGAATAGCACTCAAATCGGGCAATGCGTGCGCTTCCCATGCAACTCCCCCATCTTCGCTGATATACAATTCATCGCCACCCGCCACTACGGTTTTACCATCGCGATAACCATGCAGCCATTCGATATCGTAAAAGTTACCCTGTGCAATGCGCTTCCATTGTGGAACGCGCTTGGTGCGACCGAACAACCAACCCAACGGACCATAGTCGCTAGTTCTTTTAGTCACATCATCGCACATCCATAAGCCCCTGGAGCTGGCAACAAACAACCTATCAAAATCAAACGGACTGCAAACCACTTCACCGATGTAAGATGGCGAGTCGAGCAAGTGAAATGGAAGCGCGGTTGATGGTTCATCACCGTTTATACACGTGTATGTTCGGCCTCTATTCTTAGTAAGCCATAAGCCATTCGTTGCAACAAACTGATCATCGCCATCACCAGTCGCAACAACCCATTGACGTGGGTTGCGCTCATTCACAGCAACGCTTGAAACACCGGATACAGGAAGAAAATCAGTTCCGCCCGTTTGCCAATGTTCACCTTCATCCAACGTATACCAGAGTCCTCCCGTAGGCGAACATGCCCACAACTTGCGCGCATCGGTAGTATGTGCATATAGATAATTGATACGACCTGTGCCTGCGCCTCGTCCGCGCGCATAAGCAGGGACGCCTGTGCCCGAAGAGTCGTCTTCTCGTGGCATAGAAGCAGGGCCTAAAAACTCCCAATGGAATGTTTTGGAAGGCCCCGGTAATTCAAGAACGCTTTGCGCACTTCGCAACAACGTTTGCATGTAACCGGGAGCCGAACTATGGAGAATGGTATCCAAATCTTGAGCATCCAGAGGATTGCACTCAAGCAACAACAAAAGAAAAACTACCAACCTCTGCATCGTTAACGAAAATAGTGCGCACTGAAGAGAACAGCAAAAAACAATGCCCTCCGAAGAGGGCATTGCATTTATTTTATTTCAGCTTGAATTTCTTCTTTACTGAATCAATTGCATTCAACTCTTCCCAAGGGAACAATTTCACCTTCACCTTGATCTCATTCTTCTTACCCTTGTTGAACACCTTCGTCACCACCTGTGACTCGCGTCCCATGTGGCCGTATGATGCCGTTTCCAAATAGATTGGAGTGCGCAGCTTGAAACGCTTCTCAATCGAATAAGGACGCATATTGAACTCGTCCATACCACGAATAATACGCGCAATTTCACCATCATTCATTTTCACCTTGGCTGTGCCATACGTGTTGACATAAAGACCTACAGGCTCTGCAACACCGATGGCATAAGCAACCTGAACCAAAGCTTCATCGCAAACACCGGCAGCAACTAAGTGCTTAGCAATGTGACGAGTTGCATAAGCAGCCGAACGGTCAACCTTTGAAGGATCCTTTCCGCTGAATGCACCACCACCGTGTGCGCCCTTACCACCATAAGTATCCACAATAATCTTACGACCTGTTAATCCGGTGTCGCCGTGTGGACCTCCGATAACAAACTTACCGGTTGGGTTGATGTGGTAATTAATCTTATCGTTGAACAACGCTTGAACGCGCTTGGGCAACTTCTTCTTCACCCTTGGAATAAGAACATTGATGACATCCTCGCGAATCTTCTTGAGCATCGCAGCATCCTTATCGAAGTCATCGTGCTGAGTTGAAATAACGATAGAGTCAATTCGAACAGGCTTGTTATTATCGTCGTACTCGATAGTCACTTGGCTCTTTGCATCAGGACGCAAGTAAGGCATCACCTTTCCCTTGCCCGCCTGAAACTCACGGCGAATGCTAGATAGTTCACGCAATAATGTGTGCGCTAATTCCAATGGCAATGGCATGTAGTTATCGGTCTCGCGTGATGCATAACCGAACATCATACCCTGATCTCCCGCACCCTGTTCCTCGGGCTTCTTGCGCTCAACACCTTGGTTGATATCGGGAGACTGCTCGTGAATTGCAGAGAGAATACCGCACGAGTTTGCTTCGAACATGTACTCGCTTTTGGTGTAACCAATTTGGCGAATAACATCGCGTGCGATGTCTTGCACGTCGAGGTAAGCGTTCGACTTTACTTCACCTGCAAGAACAACCTGTCCTGTGGTTACAAGCGTTTCGCAAGCAACTTTAGAGGATGGGTCTTGTGCAAGAAAATTATCGATTAACGCATCTGAAATCTGGTCAGCTACTTTGTCGGGATGTCCTTCCGACACCGATTCTGAGGTAAATAAATACGGCATGATGTTTTTTGATTGTGCGCCAAAAATAGCGCAGTCGTTTGCTTTTCAAAGGGTACGTTCAAAAAAAGGGCGAATCAAGCATCTTGGCTGCCTGAAATACTCGACTTCCTGCTCATCAACCAAAACAGAATCGCAAAGCCGATTAGAGACAAGAGCATGGCCCACGGCAATGCCGGACTGCTAAAAGTGAACACCACATTCCCTTCCGAAAAGGGAGGAATAAGCACTCCCATAACAACATGGTTTACGCGTTCAATGGGCAATTGCTTCCCATTGTACGATGCGCTCCACAGGTGATGGTAATTCGCATTCAATATCAACCAGCGATCGTATTCGGTTGGATTAATAGCCTTGGCGCTATATTGATTGTAGGACACTTGAGCTTGACTTAGGGAGCATTCGGACCCGATATTATCCAAATGAATGTTCTTCCTAAAAATACACCCCTCACCTACGCTATCACCATCAGCACATATTCGGTATGGAAAATACAGAAGGGGATTCTCAAACACCCATTGCAGTAAACCACTGTCCTTGGCATGATCGAAGGCTCGGAAACGCATTGGGTTTTCACCTGCAGAACTCACTCTTCGATTATAGGTAGATATGTTTTTTTCGAGGTAAGGCGAAGAGGCTAACCCATTCGATTCATCCAGCAATTTCATGGGCACAGCATTGGCCGTTTGATCGTGCGCGGGAAGAGATTCCAGCGTTTCAAAGAACGATGCTGTTTGGCTATAATCAACACTGTGATACAAGGTGGTAGGGGCCGATAGTCGTGTTTGAACCACTAAATCCAAAACCACAAACAAAACCAACGATTGAAATCGAGTGAGCGACATGAAACGCCGAACTAACAATACAAGTGCAATCAGCAGAATAATAATCACGCAATTCACAAGCAGTTGCGAAGCAAACCCATGAGCGGGAAATTCACCGGAATGGGCAATTTCCTGCAACGTTTTCAGCACCAAATCGGATGTGGTAGAATACCACGCAAACAGACCAACAGCAACGAGCGAAACAAGAAAGAAAACTAAGCGGTTCATGGATATGTTATGCTCACCCTCCAGCCACCTGCGTAGCGAAAAACCGGACAGCAACAAGATGCCCAGAATAGCATATCCGCGAAAAAAAGCGGGATGACGAAACAGTCCAAAACCGGGCAAATGATAGGTGAGACGATATATCCCCGAAAAATCTCCCAACGCCAGCCACAAGGCCAACACAACACCGATGAGCAATCCTGCGTGCCAGACTCCCCGATTTCTCCAATAAAAGAGCGTAAGACCGCAAAAAAACAAACCCGCCAATCCAACATACGCATTACGAAGTGACAAGTCGGTCACTTGGAACATCTCATGTGTTGAAAGAACGCTGTATGGAAAGACAAAAGAAATGTAATCACTCCAAACGAACGGATTGATGATCATTGCCTCGTAAGGCAGCTTACCTGTTCGATTGAAATAGGGAAGAAAATCGATGAAGGCGACAATAAAAGGAGATAGCAGCAGCAAGAGTAGAGTTGCTGTAATCAACAATTGAAAACCTCTGGAAAGAACGAAGCTCGACTTATTCTCAGACCGCATAAAATGCCAAAAAGCGATAGCCGGCAACACGTACATCAATACAATGGTAAAAGCCGGACTAGCCCCTGTTATGTTGCACATCAGAAAGAAGGCCAGCAAAGCGGCGTAACGAATACCGTCTCCCTTTAGCACTTTGAGCCAGCCCCATAATATCCAAGGAAGCCAAGCCATACCGATGAGGAACACCATGAGCTGGGCAGAGCCCACCATACAACCCGAAAGCGCATAGCTAATGGCTAAAAGGAAGGATGTTTGTCTATGACCATGCACATAATTACTCAAGGTGAACATTCCCCAACCTGCAACTAGAAAAGTGCAAACCACCTCCACGATTAAGGAGGTTATATCATACTGACCAAACAGCATGAGCAACCAAACAATCGGATACCAGCAGCCACTCTGCAAATCGGAATAACCCGGATAACCCAATCGCTGAAAAGGATTCCATAGCGGCAAGTGTCCGTCGTTTATGTAATCGCTTATGAAAAAACGATATGGCAAATAACCACGCACACTATCCCACTTGGGGATATGCATAAAAAAGCTCAACGGATGTAGAGCCAACACAAGAACAGCAGCAATCAGCAGCCAATACTTGCCTTTATGCCATAGGCGGCCATAGTCAATTGATGGAGTCAAGGTTTTGGTTTGGTGTTGTATAGATAAGGCAAAATCTTCGACGAATAAACATTTCGAAGGTTTAATATGAAACCAATCGTGTTGAGTTTAAATGCTGTGTATATTCGGCCCCGCTTTATCAAGAAGGACGGAGGGAAAAGGCCCGAAGATGTCCTGGCAACCCAATAGAAGTTGGGTGCCAACTCCTCCCCTCACCACGGGGGAAAGATGAGGCAGCGAAACATCGCGCGCACCATTCCTTTCCTTCTTGTAAAGCAATAGCCTATGACTATGAATTTACAAGAACTCGCATCCAACAAAATCATTATCCTCGATGGTGCCATGGGCACTATGATTCAGCGCTATAAACTGGAAGAGGCCGATTTCCGTGGCACTCGCTTCGCGAATCATGATGGTGACCTCAAGGGCAATAACGATTTGCTCTGCATTACGCGCCCCGAAATCATTGAGGAAATACACTACCAATACCTCTGCGCAGGAGCCGACATCATCGAAACCAACACATTCAATGCGCAGCGCATTTCACTCGCCGACTACCACATGGAAGAGTTGGCCTATGAACTGAATGTGGAAGCTGCACGCTGCGCAAGAAAAGCAGTTGAACGTTTTGAAAAAGAAACCCCGAAAGCCAATAAGAAATTTGTAGCCGGCGCGGTAGGCCCTACCAACCGCACAGCTTCTCTGTCGCCCGATGTAAACGACCCCGGATTTCGCGCCATCAACTACGATCAACTTGTAGAAGCTTACAGCGAGCAAATCAAAGGCCTTCTCGACGGTGGCGTCGATGCATTACTGATCGAAACCATTTTCGACACACTCAATGCGAAAGCAGCGCTTTATGCGGCCATGGAGGTTTGCGAGGAGCGTGGTGTCGAAGTTCCGCTTATGATAAGCGGTACAATCACCGATGCAAGCGGTCGAACGCTGAGTGGACAAACCGCCGAAGCGTTCTTCATTTCGATGTCGCATGCTCCACTATTCAGCATCGGCTTCAATTGCGCGCTCGGTGCAGAACAGTTGCAGCAATATGTAGAAGTGCTGAGTCAGCATGCCAATTGTCTCGTCAGTGCTTACCCCAATGCAGGCTTACCCAATGCCATGGGACACTATGACCAAACCCCCGATCAAATGGCAGCCCTCGTGCGCGACTATTGCGAGAAGGGCATTGTAAATATTCTTGGCGGATGCTGCGGCACTACCCCGGATCATATCAGCGCCATTGCGCGCATTGCCGCTGAATACAAACCACGTCCTGTAACAGAAACTATAGGTTGAAGAACGAACGATGAGCACGAACACATCCCAATATAAGATTCGACTTTCAGGTCTCGAGCCGCTTGTTGCAACCAAGGAATCGAACTTCATCAACGTAGGTGAACGTTGCAATGTAACGGGCTCGAAAAAATTCCTCGAGCTAATCAAGAGCAACCAATTCGAGCAGGCTGTTGCTGTTGCCAAAGAACAAGTTGAAGGCGGCGCACAGATACTCGATGTCAACATGGACGAAGGGTTGATTGATGGCGTGCAAGCCATGACACGCTTCCTCCACCTCATTGCCAGCGAACCCGACATAGCACGCATCCCGGTGATGATAGACTCCAGCAAGTGGGAAATCATTGAATCCGGACTCAAGTGCATTCAAGGTAAAGGCGTCGTGAATTCGATTTCACTGAAAGAAGGAGAAGAAGACTTCATTGCGAAAGCCAAGAAGATAAAGCGATACGGTGCTGCAGTAGTAGTAATGGCATTCGACGAGCAAGGCCAAGCCGACTCGCTCGAACGCCGCATCGAAATCTGCAACAGAGCGTATCGTCTACTTGTCGACCAAGTAAAGTTCACGCCCACCGATATCATTTTCGATCCGAATATTTTCCCGATTGGAACCGGCATGGAAGAGCACCGCAACAATGCGGTGCACTTCTTTCAAGCAACCCAATGGATCAAGGAAAATCTTCCGGGAGCTTTAGTAAGCGGCGGCGTATCGAATGTCTCCTTTTCATTCCGAGGTAACAACCGTGTGCGTGAAGCCATTCACTCCGTGTTTCTTTACCACGGCATCAAGCATGGCTTAGACATGGGCATCGTGAATCCGAGTCAATTGGAAGTGTACGATGAAATTCCCAAAGACCTACTGGAATTAGTGGAAGACGTTGTTCTCAATCGCCGCGAGGATGCTACCGAGCGCCTACTCGATTATGCCGATAAGAACAAAGAATCAGCGAAGAAGGAGAACAAACAAGACCTCGCATGGCGTCAAGCATCCATAGAAGACCGCTTGTCGCATGCACTCATCAAGGGCATCATCGACTTCATCGATGAAGACACCGAAGAAGCCCGCCAGAAATATGGTCGCCCGCTGCACGTAATCGAAGGTCCGCTCATGGCGGGAATGAGCATCGTCGGAGATTTATTCGGAAGCGGGAAAATGTTCCTGCCGCAAGTAGTGAAGAGTGCGCGCGTAATGAAGAAAGCGGTTGCTTATCTCGAACCCTATTTGCAAGCCGAGAAAGACGAACTGCGCGCTTCAGGCGGAGTAGCATCCAACAATGCAGGCAAAATACTGATGGCAACCGTGAAGGGCGATGTACACGACATCGGCAAGAACATAGTAAGCGTAGTACTTGCGTGCAACAACTACGAAATCATCGACCTCGGCGTGATGGTACCTGCCGATAAGATTCTGGAAACAGCTATCAAGGAAAATGTCGATGTGATTGGACTTTCGGGACTCATTACACCATCGCTCGATGAGATGATTCATGTAGCGAAAGAAATGCAGCGCAGGAAGATGAACATGCCACTGCTCATTGGAGGCGCTACTACTTCGCGCGTGCATACAGCCGTAAAAATCGAACCGTATTACGACCATCCTGTGGTGCACGTGCTCGATGCGAGCCGAGCTGTAACGGTCGTATCAAGCCTCTTGAGCAAAGACCAACAAACACAATACATCCAAGACCTGCGCGCCGAATATGCTCGCGTGCGAGAGAACTACGCCAATCAAAGCGAAGCCAAGAACTTGCTTTCGCTGGAAGAAGCCCGCGCGAACAAAGCACAACTCACGTTCGACGCAACGACGGTTCCAGCTCCCGCAAAACCCGGAGTGCATGTCTTCGACAACATCGACCTCGCCGAGCTTGTGCCGTATATCGACTGGATGCCTTTCTTTCAGTCGTGGGAGTTAGCCGGGCGTTTCCCGCAAATACTCACCGATGAAGTGGTGGGCGAACAAGCAACGCAGCTCTTCGCCGATGCGCAAAAAATGCTCACTGAAATCATTGAACAACGCTCGTTGCAAGCGCGTGCTGTAGTGGGGATATTCGAAGCCAACAGCGATGGCGATGATGTGGTAGTTGGCCCTAACACCACCTTCCACACCCTCCGCCAACAAACACGCAAAACAGCAGGACAACCTAACTACGCCCTTGCCGATTTCATTGCACCGAAGACAAGCGGCATTAAAGACCACATAGGGTGTTTTGCTGTTAGCGCCGGATTTGGTTTGGAGGAACTCGTTGCGAAACACGAAGCAAACCTCGACGACTATAGTTCCATCCTCGCCAAAGCACTCGCAGATCGCTTAGCTGAGGCACTTGCAGAGTATATGCACGCGAAAGTGCGCAAAGAATTGTGGGGATATGATGCACAAGAACATCTCTCCAACGAGCAGCTCATCGACGAAGCCTATCGCGGCATTCGCCCGGCACCGGGCTATCCTGCTTGTCCCGATCATTTGGAAAAACAAACCATCTGGGATCTCATGAAAATCGAAGAAACCACAGGCATTACCCTCACCGAATCGATGGCCATGCACCCTGCAGCATCGGTAAGTGGCTACTACTTCGCACACCCCGATGCAAAATATTTCGGGCTAAATAAAATCAATCACGAACAAGTAAACGACTACGCCCGCCGCAAAGGCATCAGCACCGAGATGGCTGAGAAATGGTTGAGTCCTGTTATCCTATAATCTACGCACATGAAAGTTACCGAACATATTGCCAAAGCAAAATCGACGCTCTTCTCGATTGAAATTCTTCCCCCGCTAAAAGGACAAAACATCAACTCGCTGTTCGAAACAATGGACGAGCTGATGGACTTCTCGCCTGCGTTTGTGGATGTAACCTATCACCGCGAAGAATACGTTTTCAAAGACGCCGGAAATGGATTGCTTGAGAAACGCGTCGTGCGCAAGCGTCCGGGTACAGTAGGCATTTGCGCGGCCATCAGCAACCGCTACAAGGTCGATACCGTACCGCACATCATCTGCGGCGGGTTCAGCAAGCAAGACACCGAAGATGCACTCATCGATTTGAACTTCGTTGGTCTCGACAACGTGCTCGTGTTGCGAGGTGATCCTATCAAAAGCGAAGGCCGCTTCAAGCCCGAGCCCG
>Ga0315902_10014814_pt1 | contig 10006 bp, 6 predicted proteins | sample LakEriMetagenome_9_FD_203523 | JGI IMG/M metagenome (GOLD analysis project Ga0315902, IMG submission 203523) | Freshwater fungal communities from buoy surface, Lake Erie, Ohio, United States - Buoy 12 MA117 | ecosystem: Environmental > Aquatic > Freshwater > Lake > Lake biofilm | place: USA...
AGAGTTGCGCGAGGCGGTGGAGAAGTTGCTGAAGTAATTCCGCAGACGTCTGCCATTGTGCCCAGGCACAATTCTTCACCGGCATTCCCTTCTCCACGCTCGTCCGCAGAAAGGTCCCCTTTCGTGCCCCTGTATGAGCTGACCACCGATTCATTTCGTCCGCTCGAAGAAACGACTCTGCAGGAGCTGCGGATTCGTGAGCGGGCCGATCTGCAGCGCCTGCTGCGAACGCAGATAGAAGTTCTGGGCGACGACCTGTTCGTGTTGACCGAGGAGTTCGGGGAATGGGAGGACAGCCGACGGCGAATCGATCTGTTGGCACTCGACCGTGACGCGAACCTCGTGGTCATCGAGCTCAAGCGGACGTCCGATGGTGGCCACATGGAGCTGCAGTCCATTCGTTATGCGGCCATGGTGTCGACCATGACTTTTGAGCGGGCCGAGCAGATTCATGCCGAGTTCCTTGGACGGATCGACGGGACCGCGGAGCAGTCCCGGGGAAGGATCCTGGAGTTCTTGGGATGGGATGAACCGGATGAGGAAGGATTCGCTCAAGATGTCAGGATCATCCTGGTTTCTGAGGACTTTGGAAAAGAACTGACGACAGCTGTCTTGTGGCTGAGAGAACGGGAGATCGACATCCGCTGCATCCGGTTTCGTCCCTATCTCGATGGCGAGAAACGGTTGGTGGATGTGCAGCAGATCATTCCTCTTCCCGAGGCCAACGAGTATCAGGTGCAGATCCGTGAAAAAGAGCAGGTCGGCCGCAAGAAGCGGGCCGAGAGACATGATATTCGCCTGCGGTTCTGGGAGGGATTGGTGGCGATCTGCCGTGAACGCAAGACCCGGCACGGAGATCGCAAGCCGGGAACAGCCCATTGGTTGGGAGGAAGTTCCGGCAAGCGGGGGCTCGGATTCAACTACGTGATTGTGCAGGAAGAAGGCTCGGTGGAGCTGTATATCGATCGAGGCGAGGCTGCCGAGAACAAATCGATCTTCGATCAATTGCTGCGGGAGAAGGCCCGCGTTGAAGAACGCTTTGGAGGGCCACTGTCGTGGGAACGACTGGAATCAAAACAGGCCTGCCGCATTCGCCATGTGATCACCGACGGAGGCTATCGCAGCCCGGAGGGACGCTGGCCTGACATTCAGAAGTCCATGGTGGAGTCCATGATCAGGCTGGAGATGGCACTTCGTCCTGAACTGGAAAGCCTGCGATTGAAATAGATCACCGCATGTCCTGCATGTCCTGTGAATCCGGTAGCGTCGGGACAGGTCATTCCGTGTCGATCTGACCACTCACTCCTTGTCCGGCCCCGAGCGACCCAGCGAGAGATCGAATCCGCTGATTGCCGGGACCAGCATTGCGAGCGTGGTGAAACCGTAGGCGCAGACCAGCACGACGCAGACCCCCAGCGTGTTCCCGATGAGGAAACTGGTGATCGAATAAAACGTCATGAAGGGGAGCATGAACGCCGAGGCGGTGAGGGCGTTGGATGGATTGCGGTGGGTCAGCGAGGCCCAGAGCCCCATGCTCCCCCCGAGGAAGAAGACGAGGAAGCTGGGCAACTGGACGGCAAACGAGGCGCGTGCCTCGACGATCAGCATGATGCAGATGAAGACCCCCAGGAAGAGGAAAAACATCGTTCCCAGGCTGTTGGCAATCGAGGTGCGCGAGTTGCTGAACGTGAGGCCCGCGTGGATCCCGAGCACCGAGGCAAACACCGTCAGGGTCACAAAGCCAATCACCACATACAGCAGGTTTTCCCAGCTGAGATAGCCCAGCCAGGCAAACCACGCCAGTGCCGCCAGGGGGAGCAGCAGCAGTTCCTTGGTGTTGTAGAGAATCCCTCCCAGCTTGCCGAAGACAAACTCACGCGGGGTGAGGTCGGTGACCAGCAGCAGCTCCAGGGTCTTGGCGTCACGCTCGGTCGTGATGGAGGTGACCGCCTGGGCATTCACCAGCAGCAGTGAGACGAGGGCCAGACCCACGAAGGCAAAGCCTGGTGGGGAGATCATTCCCAGCACCTTTTCGGACCCCGCCTGGCGGGCGTAAAACCCCGCAAACAGAAACAACACCAGATACGCCAGCTTCACCAGCGCCATCCGCTTGCCGTAGGCTCGGGTACAGATCTCACGCCAGATGATCGGGTTCGACCAGATCTCGCGGTCGCGCGAGCGGGCGGCGACCGGGGTTGACGTTGTCCCTTCGGCCGAGTCGTCGGCGACACGGGTCGGCTCGTTCATCGTGCGGTTGGGGTTCCACACGCGCAGCCGCGAGATGGCCACCACGTTGATCACCAGAGCCATCAACAGCATCGCGGCGACGTAGGGCCAGGCATCGACGCGGGCGGGGCCGACGGCCGAGGTTGCTGCGAGTGGATCGAGGATCAACGCCATCCCCCGGAACGGATCGAGGTACGACAGCAGCCGTCCGACCGTGGTTCCCGTTCCCCCCACCAGGGCCACCACCGCCTCGATGATGCCAATGAAAAGCGCCAGCCCGATCACGCTGACTGCCAGGGTCTGGAAGGTCTTGTCGCGCCAGAAAGCGACCATCGAGCCCCAACTGCCGGCGGCCAGCCCAGCCGCGGCACACAGTGCCAGCGACCAGCCAATCTGGGCCACCGAGGAACCCCCCAGGATTGAGACAAACGCCAGTACGGGTGCCGACGCCAGCAACAACACCGCCACCGCCAGCAGGCTCGCGCCAAGCTTGCCGAGAACCAGTTCGGCACTCCGCAGGTCGGTCATCAACAGCAGAACCAGGGTTTGCCGGTCTTTCTCCTGGGCGACCCGGCTCGCGGCAAACAGCGGGGCGAAGAACAGCACCAGTGCCAGTTGCACGGCCGAGAACATCTGGAACAACTGGTTGCCAAACCGACCCAACTCGGCAACCCCGTTCGCCGACCGCCAGCCAAACGTCGCCTGTCCGGCTGTATACATCAGCACAAACAGGGCAAACACATAGCCGGCCCGCAGGACAAAGTGGCGGATCGAGCGGGGTGCCGTGAGGACTTCACGTGTGAACAGGGGGCCAGCCAGCACGGCATTTCTCGGAGGAGCGGGGACTTCAGCGAAGATGCGAGACTCCCAGCCCTACGCCTGCAACAGGCAATCCGCTGGGATTGTTCACTCGATTGTACGACATCCGGCGAGCATCTGCCGAATCTGTGCCGAAATGAAAGGTTGCCGTTGGTCACGAGCCCTGACCGAGCTGGTTTCCGGCCGTGACATGCGCGGAATGACCAAATTCCCCCGGGTTGGGGAATCGGGTGTGCGGGGAGAGTCGGTGGGGGTGGTGATTGATTGATCAGTGCCGGCTTGGTTCATCTCCAAACGCCTGTCCGCGGAAAGATTGGTTGAACCCCGGCAGCGATGGAAAATCGGGGGTGCCGGCGCGTGGGTCACCAGCGGTGAGGGGGCGGTGCAGTACTTCGGAACCTTGATTTGGGCCAGTGAACTGACGCCGTGAGTTGACCCAGTGATTTGGTCGAGAGGGGTGCCGCCGTTGACTGGCCCAGGTGACCCGTCGGTTGGCTGGAAAACCGTCTTTACCCCCCCGGGGAAATCGGCGAGACTCCGCCCCCGGTTCCTGGGGTGGTCGGACGCGACTGCCGGTTTCCGGATTTGTCTGTTCGCAGGGATGCGACGCGATGTTGCGCAAGCTGCTGGGCGTACTGCTGTCGGTGGCCTTCGGGGCCGGGCTGATGGCCTGTGCGTACGAATTTCATGTGCTGCGGACGGCCGAGGGGCTGGAGATCGTCCGCAAACCCTCTCCCGACTGGCACGAGGCCTATGTCGATGTGCGCGGCTGGTCGGCCCGCGAGTGGGCTGCGCATCCCCGGCTCGCGAAGAATCTGGCTCTGGCCAAGCGTCTCGACATCATCGATGCGAGCGACCTCGTCCCGCCCCCGCCCCCGTGGTTCAAGTCGACCTCGTGGTCGCGGCCGCGGGAAGAACCGGCTGATGACGAATCCAGTGCTGTCGAAGAGATCGACAGCAGTGCCCCGGAGGAAGCCGCGTCGGACGAACCTCTCGACAACACAGGCCAGCCGGGCTTCGAACTGGAAACGGTCCCCCGGGGCCGCGATCGCCAGCGCTGACGCTGGCGACCTTTCCATGAGCCTTCGCAGCCCCTTCCCCGAACCCCTTCCCCCCGACCGCGATTGATGACAGCGGTCACGTGCCTGCCTGATGTCGACACCCACCACCACCCGTCGTGCGGCCCGATTGAGTCAGAGGCTGGTGCGCATGCCGGCGGATCATCCCCTGGTGGCGATCTGGCCGCAGTTCGACTGGCAGCCGGGCTGTACTTCGGACGCAATCGACACGGCGTGGATCGCTTCAGGTCTGGCGTCGGGGCCGGGGGTTCCGGTGTCAATCACGACGATCAAGACCGGGCCACATCGGACCGTCTATCGCCTGGAGAATGCACGGGGCGTATTTTTTATCAAGCACTTTCATCCGGTCGGCTGGTTCAACTGGTTGAAGCATTTCGTGCGCCCCACTCGAGCCGAGCACGAACGCGAGTTGGCGCTGTGGCTGACGTCCCGGGGGATCCGCACGATTGCTCCCCTGGCGGTGGGGCGCCGTCGTCACCACGGTTCTCCGTGTGAGAGCCTGCTGGTGATGCCTGCCATTGCGGGATTGCCCCTTGACGAATCGTGCCGTGAGGTGTCGGGCCGACTTCACGGACCACAACGGGCGATCTGGCGGCAGACCCTGGCGCGCGCTTTGGGGCGTTGCCTGGGGGAACTTCATCGGGTCGGGGGAGATCACCGCGACCTGCATGCCGGGAACGTGCTGGTGGAAATGACCGCGACTGATCCCCGGCTGCACTTGATCGACCTGCAGGCACTGCGTCGGGAGCGGTCGCTTTCTGTCGGGGCCACTCTGCAGAACCTGTCCAACTTTCACCAGTATTTCGTTGGAGAATCGACGCGCAGCGACCGGCACCGGTTCTGGCAGGCCTACTTCGCGGCCCGGGCCCAAGGTCGCCCCGCACGATCGCAGCGGACAATGCTGGAGTGGCTGGCTCTCAGCCTCGGGTTGGGCTGGCCGTTGGTTCGGGGTGGAGAACCTCAGGACGAACTGGAATCTGTGCCGGGGGTGCTCGAAGCGCGTCTTGTCGAGCAGGCGCGCCAGGGCTGGGACCGGGCCGACCGTGCCTGGAAACGGGGGAACCGCCATGTCCGCCGACTGAAATCGGGGCGGCAGCGGCTGCGCGGTGAGGCCACCCTGCCCGTGGACTGGCTGCAGAGCGTGGTTGAGGTTCCCGAGCAGTTGTTCGCCCCCGATCATGTGGTTCAGTTCTGCAAGAATTCGGGTCGCTGCCGGGTCGCCCTCGTCCGCCTGCCAGTGAATGGCACCGAGCGGGCGCTGTGTGTGAAGTCGGTGGTGGCGGGACGGTGGTTGGCCCGCTGGCTCGATGGCTGGCGCCTGTCGCTGGTCCGGCGGGCGTGGGAGACGGGGCATGCGCTGCTGCGTCGGCGCATTGACACTCCCCGGCCGCTGCTGTGTGTCGAGGTCCCCCGACCCGGGGGAACCCGCGGATACCTCGTGACGGAATGGATTGAAAACACCGAGACGGCCCAGAAGGGGGTGACCGAGTCGCTGCCGCGCTGGCCGGGTTCCGACCAGACGGCGTGGCTCGCCTCGCGGGGCCGGCAGTTGGCCTCGATGTTGCGGCGGTTTCATGCCTGTGGATTTGACCATCGCGATCTCAAGCTGGCGAATCTGCTGGTTTCGCGCAGCCTGGGGGATCCGCGGGTTTGGCTGCTCGATCTGGATGGGGTCCGGCGCTGGCGGCGATTGCCGCGACAGCGGGCGGTGCAGAATCTGGCCCGGCTTGAAGTGAGTTGCCGGGTGCAGGGAGTGACCAGCGCGTCACTCCGCCTGCGCTTCCTCCAGCACTACCTGGCGGGAAGCGGGGAAGACTGGAGGGAGTGGTGGAACTGGGTCGGCGAAGCCGGTCGGCGAAAGGTGTCTCAGAATCAGCGTCGTAACCGTCCGATTTCCTGAGAGACCTTGCTGGTTGTAGCAACCCTGTTGCCTGTGAGTGCCGTTCGTGAAACCAAAACCCACGCTGACTCATGACTTCCCCGGGACCGCTGGCGAGGGAGCTGTTGCTCCCCGGTTGCGGCGACGGGAGATGCTGGGTGCCTTGGCCGCCCTGTGGGCGGCTGGCTGCTCGGGAACGAAGTACACGCACCGCATCGGCCTGCCGCAGACGCACACGTTGAAGGCTGAGCAACTGCAGCTGTACAGCGACATCAAGATCGAGAAGGAACACCCGGTGATCCAGGACCTGCAGCGCCTGCGGCTGCAGATGGCCGAGACGCTCGACCTCCCGCTGGGGACCAAGCCGGTGGTGGTCTACCTCTTCTCGAACGAGGTGGAATACAAGCAGTACCTCGACACGAAGTTCCCGGGGTTCCCGAAGCGGCGGGCGTACTTCATCGAGACGGCGGGGAAGGACCTGTCGGTCTACACCTGGTGGGGGGATCAGATCGGCGAGGACCTGCGGCACGAGTACACCCACGGGTTGCTGCACGCATCGCTGACGAATGTGCCGCTCTGGCTGGACGAGGGGCTGGCGGAGTACTTCGAGGTGGGGGGCTCGATTCCGGGGCAGATCAACAACGAGCACGCGCAACTGCTGGCGTCGGATGTGCAGCGTGGTGCGTGGCGGCCCGACCTGGCCAGGCTGGAATACCTCGAAGAGGTGAAGGACATGGCGCGGGCCGACTACCGCGAAGCGTGGGCCTGGGTGCACTTCATGATGCACTCGTCTCCCGACACCCGGCAGGTGCTGCTGGAATACCTGCAGGAACTGCGGACGAATCCGAACCCCGGCCCGCTGCGTGACCGGCTGGTGACAATTGCACCGCATCTCGACCAGCGGATGCTGGGATATGTCGCCAGCCTGAATGGTCCCGGCCACTGGGGGGTCTCGTTCCCGTCCCCCGGCGGGCGCCCCGCGGCCGTGCGGGCCGTCAGCCACCCGTGATCGCGGGCTGAGAGTGCTCCGCGGCTGAATCGGGCGTCGACAAGGAGCGATTCAGGGGTTGGAAGTTCCTTCCGCGGGAGGTGGCGGAGGTGCCCCGCGGACGACGAAGTCTTTCTGGCCTGAAAGCCGCTCGAGACGCACCGTGCGCTGCGTTCCATCGCCGGTCCCGTACCGCCAGATCTCGGTGACAACCCCGGCGGTGACCACGCGGGCGACACTGGCTGGGACACCCAGAGCGCGGCGGGCTTCTTCGGCCGACATCCCGTCTTCCACGCGCCCGGCCCGAATCGCCCGGGCGAACCGTCCTTCGGGGCGGTTGACGAACTGCTGGTTGGTCAGCCATTGGCCGTCGGCCAGTCGCAATCCCGCCGCCTCCAGCCGTTCGGCCAGCAAGGGTGAACCCGGAACCCGCTTCCAGGTCTCGAGCAGCAACTGGGTCCCCGGTTCCGATTTGCCCAGGAGGGTCTTGTAGTCGTTGGCGAGATCGATGGCGCCGTCGACATCCCCGGGATCGAGTTGCTCGCGCTGGTGGGAGAGCCAGTCTTCGACCAGCTTGGTGGCGTGGGCGGGCTGCTTGCGGTTGCGGTATTCAGCCTCGAGGGCGACCAGTTCGGTCCGCGTCAGGCGGGCGACGTTCTGGGCCCGCCGTGCGAGCAGGTCTTCGCGCAGCTGGCGTCCCTTCTCGGCTTCCTCGGGAATGAGCCGTTCGATCTGGGTGGCCACCTCCAGCACGTTGCTGTTGTCGGGCTTGAGCCGCGAGAGCAGGCTGCGCAGCAGCACGTCGGCATACAGCAGGCGATACAGCGTGGTCCGCTTCGCAGCCGACGCCGCCTCGTGGACTGCGTCGGGATCCTTGAGATATTTCTCCCGCGAAATGGCATCCCACGAGGGGAGGGGCTTGTCGCATTCCGGCAACCGCTGTCGGGCCAGTTCGAGGAATGCCTGGAGCTGTTCGGCAGTGGCATTCTGACGCAGTCGGCGGTATTCGAGCACGCAGCCGCGATGATTCAACCCTTGGACAAACGCCCGGGGAGCCTCATCCTGGGCGGCGCGGTCGGCAAGTTCGAAGAGTCCCTGCGCATCGTCAGCCCGCACGGACTGGGCCTCGATTTCCAGGGCGTGATACCTCAGTTCCTTCGACTTCTCAAGCAGGTCGTTGTCTTTGTAAAACTCGCCGCGTGCCTCGGCCCAATCGGCCAGTTCCCTCCAGTGGGAAGCGGGTTGGCCCTTTGCTTGTCGGGTCTGCGTGTCGATTCGTTGAAGATCGGTTGGAAGGGTCCGCAGGCTTTCGATGACGAACTCGACCTTGCGGCTGTCGGCAGCGCGCTGCAGGTATCCGGTCACCTCGACCGGTCCCGCCTTCTGCACCCTGCTGATCGGGTCGCCCACGAACATCACGTCGCAGTGTCGCAGTTGCAGCACCTGCTTGTTGAATGAGCTGATCCGCCCCTCGACCCGCAACATCTGGCGGGGTTGGTTCTTCTCGGCCACCCACTTTTTGACCGATTCATTGAGCTGGGGGACCGAGAGCAGATCGGGTGGGTCCGCTGCGGGAAGCAGGACGTTCCGGCCGGCTGACAGCAGGACGAGTGTGGCGAACAGGATCCGGCAGGCATGGCCGGTCAGCCCCGTGAATCGACGTCTCATGGCGTGACGACTCCCAGCAGGGCTGCCTGTGATTGCAGGACAGCACGGGTTTCGTCATCGACAGGAAAGCCCAGCTCGGCGAGAGTTTCGGGAGACGTCCAGAGAAATCCCTGCCGGCCGGCGAGCTTGAGCGTCCACTGTCCCGGGTGAGAGGCATCGCCCGGCTGCAACCCGGCGAGGGGAGCCGCAAAGATGACACGGCGGGGTGTCTCTGCCGAAAGGGGGAGCCGCTCGAACTCGGGCAACTCTCCGACCAGGAGCAATTCCACTCCCTCGGCTGTCAGCAGGCAATCGAGACCATACCGCCCGCGCCGCGAATCGCCGGTGCGCGGCTCAACTGTCAGGTCGAGGACGACCCAGTGATCCTGGAACTGAGAACGAAAGGTCTCTTTCCAGCTTGTGGATGTCCCTCGGGAAAAAGCGGAGGCTTCTTCGGCGAGGGTCTGCAGCGGCGATGAACAGAGACGGGCCCGGGCGATGGTTTCGCGACCAATCTGCCGGAGTTGCAGGGAGCGAGGCTCTTTGCGGTTGAGAAGTTCGATCGCTTCGACCACATCCACGTAGCAGTTGGCCGCCTCCTCGAGATCGCCGCGCGACAATGCTTCGGCTGCCTGCCGGGCGCGGGGACCCAGCGTCTGCTCGGCGACCGAGCGGCGATGCGCCCGTTGGAACCACCATCCGCACACCGAGAGAGTCACGATCGTGGCCACCATGGCCTTGCGAACGGGAGTCCACCAGGTGGGGCCGGGACGGCGGGTTGGGGGGGGACGATGCGCCGTCTGGTCCCCAGAAGCACGGACCGGCTTCACGGGTGGGGGGGAGGCGCCTGCTGCGTGGGGGGCGGAGGGGGACGGTCCGCGCAACGGCAATGGTGGCGACCGTGGCTGGGGTGGGGGACCAGCAGCAGAACGATCCCGCGGTGTCTCGGGTTGGGGATGCTTGGCCGTGTCGCTGGTGGCGGCTTCTTCGGGAGGGAACTCGACCGGTGTCGGCTCTTCTTCGCGTGGAGATCTCCGACGCGTGGGGGCCTCGCATGGTGCCGGTGTGGCCGGGGGCGCAGGCGAGGTCGGGCGTCGCCCCAGGAGCCGAGGGCGGGGGGCCTTGAGCGGTTGGGGGACCGGATAGGGGGAGAGCGGAAGAATAAAGTGCGTGCGCCCGCATTCGGGGCAGGGGAGGGCCTGCGGCAGAGTCAACCGCGGTCCCGTGAAATGCTGCCCACACGGACAGTCGAAGTCGTAATTCTGTTCTCGCGGCTGGGGTTGCGCGCGGAACAGTCGTTTCGCAGTACGCAACCAGTCGGCCATGGAAGGGATTTGATGGGGAGAGTCGGGACGAGGGGGAGCCGGG
>Ga0315902_10014815_pt1 | contig 10005 bp, 7 predicted proteins | sample LakEriMetagenome_9_FD_203523 | JGI IMG/M metagenome (GOLD analysis project Ga0315902, IMG submission 203523) | Freshwater fungal communities from buoy surface, Lake Erie, Ohio, United States - Buoy 12 MA117 | ecosystem: Environmental > Aquatic > Freshwater > Lake > Lake biofilm | place: USA...
TTCACCACTTTGTTCAATTCTTCAATCTGCGAATCAAACTCCAACAGTTTGGCTTTTGTCTCTTCGGTCGGCACTTCGACAAAAGGTTTTGCGACTCGAATGCGAGTTGAGAACCGTTGCGGTACACCCGACTCCGGCACCCGATTAAAAGCATCCATCAAACTATAGTAGTCGCGCTGGGTGATTGGATCGTATTTGTGATCATGGCATTGAGCACAAGACATCGTCAGCCCGAGAAACGTCGTTGCTGTGGTGTCCATGCGATCAAAGAGAATGACAAAGCGTTGCTCTTCCGCGATCGCACCTCCTTCACCGTTGAGCAAGTGATTGCGATTAAAGCCGCTAGCGATCTTCTGATCCAACGTGGCGTTCGGCAATAGATCTCCTGCGAGTTGCCAGATCGTAAACTGATCGAACGGAAGATTTTCATTCAGGGCCTTCACGACCCAATCACGCCACATCCATTGCCATGTGTCGCCATCCTGTTGAAACCCATTGCTGTCCGCGTAGCGTGCGGCATCCAACCACGGCAGCGCCATGCGTTCGCCATAATGCGAGTTCTCTAACAAACGATCGACCAGTTTCTCATACGCTTGTGGATCGGTGTCCTGAACAAACGACTCCACTTCTTGTGGTTTCGGTGGGAGCCCGATCAGATCTGAATAAAGACGCTTGATCAATGTTCGGCGATCTGCTTCGGGCGATGGAGCCAATCCTTCGCGTTCCAACTTTGCAAGTACGAATTGGTCGATCGGGTTCCTGGCCCATTGGCTAAACCGATTCTCAGGCGGGTTCGGTCTCACTGGCGGTGCAAACGCCCAGTGCGGAGCGTACGCAGCACCCTCTTGAATCCAACGCAACAACAGCTTCTTTTGCGAATCAGTAAGCTTTCGGTTCGATTTGGGTGGTGGCATCATTGTGTCGGGATCCGTCCCATGAATCCGAGCAAGCAACGAACTGCTCTCGGGCTTCTGTAAATCAATGACACCCGCCGAAACAGCTTCTTCTCGAACATCCAATCGCAATCCCGCTTCACGCTTGTTGGCATCCTGTCCATGGCAATAGAAGCAATTCTCTGACAGGATCGGCCGAATGTCTCGATTGAAATCCAAAGTCCCTTTCGCCGGCGACTGGAATGCCAAACTCTCGCGCGCGGTTGTAGCCAAAAAACAAAGGACAGCGCTCAGCCAAACCGCTTTCTGCCAACGGGTGAGCGAATTCACATCGACCTTGAAAACGAACATCATCAACGGAAGATTTAACGGTCGCACCGGAAGTACCGATTGTTTAGGAAAGGAAAACGGGAACAGATTCCCAGGTGGGTCAAGCACTATTCTATTCTGGCATTCAACGTTGTTCCAATGCCGCAGCGAAACTGTTCATTCACATTTTCCCAAATGGTGTAGATAAATCTCGCAGCGCTGCGCATTGGAATACAGATAGGCTTGTCGATTTTCCGAGAATTCGCAGGATTTCCTGCGGAAAGTCAAAGCACAACAGGAAGCAATGTTTGCGTTATTGGAGAAGCCGTGGTAGTACAACTTGGTGTCTTATCTGTCAAGAATGCCAACGTTCATTTCGCCATAGTCACCCCTTATGGCTTGAGCCGTCTCGTTGTTTCTTGGAAGCACTTCCGGCATCTATCCAGCCAGGCAAGTAGCCAAGTTAGCCCCCATCGTGGCGTTACTTCACAGTTAATCGATTAATCGAAACTTTGAATCGGTGCATTTAATCGATGCAATTTGTTTAATCCATGCAGTTTGATTTCGTGGAAGTGGGTGTGTTCTAGGAAGTGCCTGATTTGCTCACGGAACTACCCCCAAAAAGGACGAGGGAATGGTTACCATAGGAATCTGTGTATCTACTTCATTGTCCTGTATCCTCCCGCTTAGGACTCCTTCATGTCGCTCCATTGGATTTCTGGCACAATTGCGAAAAAGCATGTTTGGTCAGATGGCCTGTTTACGATTGCAGTTCGATGTCCTGGCGTTCTTCCTTTTGACCCGGGGCAATTCTTGCAAGTCGGCGTTCCATTGCCAGATAAACACCTTCATCGCCCTTATTCTGTCGCGTCGCCCCATGGAGATCTTCTTGAGTTCTTTATTGTACGTGTGGATGGGGGAGAGTTGACGCCACGATTATGGGGAATGGAAGTAGGAGATGCGATTGATGTGTCAGAGAAGGCGACTGGTAGCTTTACTCTTTCGCACGTTCCAGATGCGGATTGCATCTGGCTCTTGGCAACCGGAACAGGCCTAGCACCCTATATTGCGATGTTGCGTGAAGCAGTTATTTGGAATCGCTTTCCAAAAATCGTGCTGGCGCACGGTGTCCGATATGTCACCGATTTGGGGTACCAGGAAGAATTGGCTCAGTTTGCAAATCAATACCCGGATCGATTTCAGTTCATACCAGTCATATCGCGACAGTCCGTCGAGGGGGCGATCTCAGGACGCATCACCACAGCCATCGAGTCAGGTACGTTGGAATCGAAAGTTGGAATTGCGATGCAGGCCAACAATAGTGCGGTAATGATGTGCGGCAATCCTCAGATGCTCGACGACGTCGAGCATCAGCTTCATTCGCGCAGCATGACAAAACACAAACCGAAAACGCCGGGCAACTACGTGGTTGAACGCTATTGGTAAGAGATCGCTGTTGAGCATGGTAGACCCTTGGTACGGAGTAGATGGTCTAAGACGATATGATTCTATCGATTTACACGGGTTAGCGAATCGGATTGCAATAGGGGGGCTGTAACATTTTGTACAAATTTTTCTGACAGTTACATGAATGCGAAAATGGGCGAAAAACGGTTGACCGCAAAGGCTATCGTCCATCGACCCAATCTGCATATTTCTCGGAAGACTCAACAACACGGAGGATGACTTCAGGAGTTTGGTATGGATGGTGCAACGTGAGCCACTCGAGACACGTTTTCTTGTTCTGGACAGAAACTTTCATGGTGACGCGAAACTCGCTGGCCGTTTGGATGGCGCCTTCCCAGCGATAGATGCTCGTGATTGGACCGTCGATTTGGCTGCAAGCGACGAGCCCAGACTCCACGCTACCCATAGCCAGCATGCGAGCCTCTGTTTCATTCGAGACGGTTGTGACAATCTCAAGTATCGATGATGGCTCTATCATCAATTAGGCCAAACCCCGCTCGACAAGCGATCGCTCTTGCGACTCCTCTTCCAAAATCTCGCGATGCAATCGTCCGAAATCATCACCGATATCGGCAACTTCATCCCGCTGGGGGTCATAGGTTTGGACGTCGTGTATGATCGCATCTAGATGGTCGATCAGTCTGCATTGCCAACACTCAATTTCCCGAAGCTCGGAATACATACCAGGATGCTGACAGGCTACATTCTCCAAATAGCCTTCACCCGCGACGCGCGTGAAATGTTGATCAAGAATCCACCGGAAACTAACCAGATGCTCCATCAGCTTACCCCAAGAGGCCCGTTGATGGGGATGCTCGAGCCAGTTCTTGAAATCAAGATTCAGTTCTTGGAGGCCTTCTGCGATCCCAGATTGACTGTGATCCAGGCTCATCCGAAGTTCAGTTACATTGTCGTTCATTGCCAACTACCTCATCAAATAAAGGAAGGACTCCGACTCACTGTTGCATGACCAAGAAACTCATCACGCATTAGTGTCGCAAATTTCGACCCCATCCGTCAAGAATTTTCGTCAAATAGTTTTAGCACCGTAAAGATACGCTCGCCCTATTCTCCATGCTCTCCATTCAAACGAAGGGGGTTCGCGAGAAATGTGCAATTCTGATACCATAACAAAAGGTGGCAGTAACACAGAATTATTGGTTTGAACCGACAACAGGTATGGCGAGAGTTATCGACTGGAAAAACGCTGACGATCCGCGAGACGTGGTGCACATTGCAGTGCAGGCCGTCGCGGAGGGGCACATCGTCGCAGTCCCTGGTGACTGCTCCTATTTATTGGTCGGTTCTGGATTGCACATCAACGCTGTGTCGCGATTGGCACAAATTGCACAGTCTGACAAAAACCAGCATGGTGTTACCCTGATGCTTAGGTCCTCTGCAGAATTGCTGGATTACTTTCCGGCCATTTCTCCATCGATTCGTCGCTTAGCTGCCAAGGCATGGCCAGGTCCGATCACCTTTGACTTGAAAGACTCGCATGAATCGAGTTTGCTGCGATGCCTCGACGCGCCAGTCATACAAGCCCTCAGGCAGCAAAACAACAAGATTCGGACATCGCAGCCTTCGCATTCGGTTTTCGAACAGATGGGTCGATTGCTTTCTGGCCCCTTGGTCGCGGCGCCCGCTCTCGATGCTAAGGGGAACCTTGCACGAAACCTAAGCCATGTCGCATCCGATGGTTATACGATTGCCATTGATGATGGTGACACTGATGCGGTCGGCCTTCCAACCCTGGTCGAGTTCGACGACAACGAAGCGTCGATCGCTCGAGAAGGACTGTTGCCTCTTGAGTACCTGAAGTCTCTTTCGCGTTGGACGATACTGTTCGTTTGTACTGGGAACACCTGCCGTTCTCCGATGGCTCAGGCGATGATGAATCGAAAGATCGCTGAAAAATTCGGAAGCAAAAATTCGAATAACGAACTGCCGATCCGAGCGATCTCGGCGGGGGTCGCAGCCTATGGCGGAGAACCGGCTTCGCCGGGAGCATCCCAGGCGATCAAGAAACACAAAGCATCCCTCGATACACATTTGAGCAGTCAGCTAACGCGAGAAATGGTAGACCATGCGGATATCATTTTGACCATGGGTGGCAGACATAAACACGTCATCGTTTCTCAATGGCCTTCCGCTGAATCAAAGATCCATTTGATTTCACCCGAAGGTGCAGAAATCACGGATCCGTTCGGTGCTCCGTTGGATGTCTATGAACGATGCGCTCAGCAGTTGGATCAGCATACAGATTATTGGATCAACCAACTCAACGTCTCGGATTTGATTCGTTGGAAATAACAGGATAGAAGCAATGAGAATCGCCGTTGGAAGTGATCATCGAGGATTTCAAATCAAAGGCAAACTAATCACATTGTTGACGGCCGATGGTCACGAAGTAGAAGACTTTGGCACGCACAACGACCAGCCCGTCGATTACCCAGACTATGCCGTTTCCGTCGCGAAGAAAGTTGCCGATGGCAGTGCCGAACGCGGAATATTGATCTGCGGGAACGGTTTCGGTATGGCTATTGTTGCGAACAAATTTCGCGGTGTGCGAGCAGCAGCGTGTGCAGATGAGGTAATGGCCGAAATGTGTCGCCGGCACAATGACGTTAATATTCTTTGTCTGCCAGGCGATTTGATCGGCGACCGACCCGTTGGCGATTTGGTCCGAGTCTGGCTCGCTACCGAATTCGAAGGTGGACGACACACACGCCGTGTCGAAAAAATTCATTCCATCGAAGCTGCCAACTGAATTCAAAGCTAAGAATCTTCATCCATCGGAGTGCGTTCGTCATTCCGCGTCTCCTCTAGCAAACGATCTATGACAGGCACATCCGACAATCCTCTCCGTTCACAAGTCGCAGTCGAAGACACATGGGACCTATCCAGTCTGTTCGCCAATGATGACGAATGGGCGAAGGGACTTCAGCAATTCGAAGAACTCATACACGGTTTCGCTGGCTTCGTTGGCCGCTTGGGTGAATCTGCGGAAGTGCTTGCCGAATGCCTAACACACGATTGCCGCGTCGATAGATTGGCCGAACGTGTTGGCGTCTATGCATCGCTTAAAACATCCGAGGATCAAGGGAATAGCGACTATCAGGGATTTGTCGCCAAGTACTACAGCATTGCCACAAAAGCAGGCCAAGCGGCAAGCTTCATTCGCCCAGAGATCCTTTCCATTCCTCAAGAGCGATTGGCTGAATTTCTCAAGTCGCCAGCGTTGGAACCGTACAAGCTTCTGGTGGAACGGGTGAATCGTTTTCGCGCCCATACGTTGAGTCAACCAGAAGAAAAGCTCCTTGCCATGCAAGGAGAAATGGCACAGACAGCGAGCAAGACGTTTCGTCAATTGAACGATGCCGATCTGAAGTTTGGCAAAGTTACTAACGAAAAAGGGGCCGAGCAAGAACTCACCAACGCCTCCTTCAGTTCATTCCTCCTCTCACCGGGTCGCGATGTCCGCAAAACAGCATTCAAGCAGTACTATTCGCAGTTCGCGGCTCATGAGAACACATTGGCCTCGACGCTGGCGGGGAGTATCCATGGCGATGTTTATTATGCGAAAGCGCGCAACTACACGAGCGCTCGCGAGAGTTCGCTTTTCGCAGACAATGTGCCAGTCAGTGTTTACGACAATTTGATTGCCGCAGTTCGAAAGCACCTGCCAGCGGTTCATCGCTATTTTGACATGCGACGGCGGAAAATGAAGCTGGAGGACATTCATCATTACGATACGTACGTACCAATTCTAGCGGATCGACAAACCCATCATACTTGGGACCAAGCTGTCGAGGTGGTGATCGCCTCGCTTCGGCCGCTTGGGGCAGACTATTGCAGCGTTCTGGAATCTGGCCTGCGAGGTCGATGGTGTGATCGTTATCCAAACCAAGGGAAGCGGAGTGGTGCATTTAGCAGCGGAGCCTATGACGGCGATCCCTACATTTTGATGAACTACAAACCCTCGGTGCTTAATGATGTCTTTACGCTCACGCACGAAGCAGGGCATTCTATGCACACCTACTACTCGACCCAATCGCAACCCTTTCAATACTACAGCTACACCATATTCGTTGCCGAAGTCGCTTCGACATTCAACGAGCAGTTGTTAGCAAAGTATTTGATCGATCGCACCGGCTCCAAAGAAGAGCGAGCAGCATTGATCAATCACGAGGTAGATAGTATTCGCGCGACGATCGTCCGACAGACGATGTTTGCCGAATTCGAAAAGATCACGCATGAGATGGCCGAGTCGGGTGAGCCACTCACCGTCGCATCGATGAAGTCGGTTTACCGAAAATTGCTCGAAGCGTACTTTGGCCCTGGCTTTTCCATCGACGACGAACTGTCGCTTGAGTGTTTTCGCATCCCTCATTTTTATAATGCGTTTTACGTTTACAAATACGCTACAGGCCTGTCCGCAGCCATCGCGTTGTCGCGAAAAGTTCTCAACGGTGGCGAGCAAGAGCTTCAAAACTACATGGGATTCTTAAAGGGCGGGTGTTCAAAAGATCCACTTGATCTGCTCAAGGGAGCAGGTGTCGATATGAACCAACCCGAACCAGTCGAAATCGCTTTGAGTGAATTTAGCAAGCTCGTTCACGAATTGGATGAGCTGATCTAACGGTCTGGCCTATTGAAGAACGCTCTAGTTGTCGGGTTAACTTACGCGGAGTGTTGATTCGAGATTCTTGAGGATGTCCTTGACCGACATCTTGCCTCGTCCGCAATGAATCAACTCGTCGTCAGACAGCCAGCTCTCCACCTTTTTCTGAGCAGAGATCACGGTAGAGTGTTGCCTCTTTCCAAAGAACTCACCGATCTCCGATAAAGCGGTGCGAGTGTACTTCCTCGCCAAAAACATTGCCAACATGCGAGGCTGGCTGACGTTCTGGCACTTGGTCTTTTCTCGCAACACTTTTTCTTCCAATCCAAAGGTATCACAAACAGCTCGTTCAATGTCGGCCATGCGAACGACAGGTTGGCAGATCCTGAGTAGATCGAGTGTACATCGGATCGCTTGTTCGTGATCGAGAGGAGCACCGCTCATTCGTTGCTGTGCAACAAGTCTATGTACGACTCCTTGGAGTACTCTCGCATCACCGGATGCGTGCGATGCAAGCTCTTCTACGGTGGATTCCCCTAGCTGCACACCGTGGTGATTACACAATTGCATGAGCAACCGAGATCGCGTCGTTGGATCCAAGGGCTCCAATCCACAAGCCATCCCGCCGGACAAGCGAGCATGCAAGTCGGCCGTCAATCCGTTCAACTCATTGAGAGAACGATCCGCGACCAAGATCACCTGTCGATGCTCTCGCAGTAGCATATCGATTGTGTTCCGAAGCTCAGCCAACGTTCCGGTTTTGCCCAAGCAAAATTGCAAATCGTCAATGACAAGGACTTCGACATCTCGATACTTGCGACGAAAACTAGCGAAACCACCGCCACGAGCACTCTCGGTGAATTCAATAGTAAATTGCTCGCCCGTCAACGTGAGAACACGACGGAGTTTATGCATCGTCCGCAAACGATGGGCTAGGCCAATGGCCAAGTGCGATTTTCCTGATCCATGTGGCCCATGAAGGAACAATGGACTAATCTGACCTGGTCGCTCCAGCACCATCGAAGCCGCGGTGTACGCTAAACGATTGTGTTGTCCAGGAATAAACTGATCCCAACGTCGCTCGTTCTCTCGCCTTAGTTCCGACAAACGCTCAACGCCCGTTTCCAGCTCAGTCCTGCTCGTCACGTGATCATTGCGTTCTTCCGAAATCGCTGCAGGAGCTCCACGATGAGCCTTGACCGAAGCAGCGCTCGACGGCGCTCGGTATTCGTCACGGATCTTTCGAATTCTATCGCTGGCAAGTGGAAGCGTTGGCACAAACGTGACTGACTGATTGGATACCGCTGCATTGCATGGTGTTGATGCAACGGTATTTGACGAAACGGAAACAACGGTGGCGGAACGCGAGGTTGAGTCCAATTCTGTTTTTTCGGACACATCCGCAGCAACTGAAATTCGGTATCCGACATGCGAACCCGCAACTTCTTCGATGGCTTGCTGTATCTCAGCGCGGAACATGCGAGAAATGCAGTCCGCTACGAATTGGCTCGAAACCTCGATCCCGATCATATTATGGCCTAAAACAGACCACTTCGCATCGGCTCCGAACCAAAGATCCATACGATGTGCCCCCAATCTTTGTCGGAGAGACGCTACAACCCTTCTCGAGACGGATTGGTCGCTATTTGCCACGTCGTGCGTCAATTTCATCGCGAATTCCTTAACCATGCGAGTCTATCCCGGTTGCCATCGTGCATGCGGTCTAGTTTCCATCTGATCGGGAACCATCCCGTCAGAGTATCACGAAAATGGGGTTTATCGCTCCGTTGCGCTAACTTGCTGACAATTCGCACGCCATTAACGGCACTTGCTTGTCGCGTCACCCTCGTTGTGTGATACAGGTGGGGATTGTAAGAATGCTAGCTCTCAAGTCAAATTCCGAAGTGAAAACGGATCCAAAAAAGCTCGGTGCGAATGATGAAGATTAGGTAAACTCCGCTCGAAACGGTCGGACAAATTTTTTCGTGCACCGAAGTCCGGTTCGCAATGCTGGTGGAAAAGCTGTTGGTATTCTTTTGAAGGGATGTTGAATGAGAAAACGAAGTGCCGCGATCCAATTCTTGTGCCTCGCCGCAGCCGTCGCGTTCGCCATGTTTATGCCCGAAATGGCCTATTGCCAACCTCCCAATGCAAAAGCCGAGCGGCTCAATGTTGTCTTCATTCTTGCGGACGATTTGGGACGGAAAGACATAGGATGTTACGGTCAACAAAAGATCCCCACTCCAAACATAGATCGGCTTGCAAGCGAGGGGATGCGATTCACTCGCCATTATAGCGGAGCACCGGTCTGTGCGCCATCGCGATGCGTGCTTATGACTGGCAAGCACTTGGGGCACGCCGAGATTCGAGGAAACTTGCAAGCGAAAACGAAGTTTCCGGAGTTCACCGAAGGACAATACCCGCTTACCTCCTCTGCATTGACAATTGCAAATCGTTTTCAAGAGGCTGGCTATGCTACCGGTGCTTTCGGCAAATGGGGACTGGGCCCCGTTGGAAGCACGGGTGCACCGGACAAAAAAGGGTTTCAAGAGTTCTTTGGCTATAACTGCCAATCTGTTGCACACAGCTATTACCCTCCTTTTCTCTGGCACAACAATGACAAAGTTCCGCTCAACACAAAAGTCATACCAGGCCATGCAAAAAGACCTGAAGGCAAAATCACTGCCGAAGAGTGGATCGGTGAATCTTATG
>Ga0315902_10014818_pt1 | contig 10005 bp, 10 predicted proteins | sample LakEriMetagenome_9_FD_203523 | JGI IMG/M metagenome (GOLD analysis project Ga0315902, IMG submission 203523) | Freshwater fungal communities from buoy surface, Lake Erie, Ohio, United States - Buoy 12 MA117 | ecosystem: Environmental > Aquatic > Freshwater > Lake > Lake biofilm | place: USA...
AAGAAGAAAGTTTTTCCTATTACCCTACTACCCTATACGCTATTACCCTCCTAAAAAGGGTTGGAACGCTCGTCAAAACACGCTATCTATAGCCGCATAATAAACGAATAGAAAGCAGAGAATAACCTATGCATCTTTATCGCACTCATACTTGCGGCCAATTGCGGAAAACCCATGTTGGCGAAACCGTTAAATTATCCGGCTGGGTCCACCGCCTGCGCGATCATGGCCAATTGCTGTTTATCGATCTGCGCGATCATTACGGGCTGACTCAATGCGTGATTAACAGCGATAACAAACAATTCGCCCAAGCCGCCGGCTTGCGGAGCGAGAGTGTGATTACCATCATCGGCAAAGTCGTCGCCCGCACGGCGGAGACCGCCAATGCCAAATTGCCGACCGGCGATATCGAATTGGCGATTGTGGAATTTAGCGTCAATTCCGCTGCCGAAGTTTTGCCGCTACAGGTCAACAGCGATATCGAATTCCCCGAAGAAACGCGCTTGCGCTATCGGTTTTTGGATCTACGCCGGGAAGAAATGCATAAAAACATCGTCCTGCGTAGCCAGGTGATTTCATCGCTGCGCCGCCGCATGATCGAAGCCGGGTTCACCGAATTCCAAACGCCGATTTTAACCGCTTCCTCGCCCGAAGGGGCGCGGGACTATCTGGTCCCCAGCCGTGTGCATCCCGGCAAGTTTTATGCCTTGCCGCAAGCGCCGCAGATGTTCAAACAATTGCTGATGGTGGCGGGTTTTGACCGGTATTTCCAAATCGCCCCCTGTTTTCGCGACGAGGATGCGCGGGCGGATCGTTCGCCAGGCGAATTTTATCAGCTCGATTTTGAAATGAGCTTTGTCACCCAAGAAGACGTGTTCAACACCATCTCGCCCGTATTGCGCGATGTGTTCCAGGAATTCGGCCAAGGGCGTAACATTACCAACTTGCCGTTCCCGATGATTAAATATGATGCGGCGATGCTGCATTACGGCTGCGACAAGCCCGATTTACGCAATCCGCTGATGGCACAGGATATAACATCCGTGTTCAAGGGCAGTTCGTTCCAGGCATTCGCGGGCGCGATTGAACACGGGGCCGTGGTGCGCGGTTTACGTGTGCCCAATGTCGCCGCACAACCGCGCAGCTTTTTCGACAAATTGAACGATTGGGCCAAGGAAATGGGCGCGCCGGGCATGGGGTATATCACCCTGGCCGAGGGTGCGGCCAAGGGGCCAATTGCCAAGTTTCTGGATGGCGACCGCCTGCCGCAATTGAAAACCATTACCAATGCGGTGGATGGCGATGCGGTATTTTTCATTTGCGATAAAAAGGAACCGGCCAGCAAGTTACTGGCGGCGACGATCAAAAAAATCGGCGAAGATCTGGGCTTGATCGAGAAAAACGCTTTTCGTTTTTGCTGGGTCGTTGATTTCCCGATGTATGAATGGAATGACGATTTGAAAAAAGTCGATTTCTGCCATAACCCGTTTTCCATGCCGCAGGGCGGGATGGACGCGCTGTTGAACCAAGACCCTTTGACTATCAAGGCGTTTCAATACGATATCGTGTGCAACGGCATCGAATTGTCTTCCGGGGCGATCCGCAACCATTTGCCCGAAGTGATGTTCAAGGCGTTTGAAATTGCGGGCTATACCAAGGCCGATGTGGAATCGAAATTCAGCGGCTTGTTGAACGCGTTCAAATACGGCGCGCCGCCGCATGGCGGCTCGGCCCCCGGCATTGACCGGATGGTGATGCTATTGGCCGATACGCCCAATATCCGCGAAGTGGTGGCATTCCCGATGAACCAACGGGCGGAGGATTTGTTAATGAACGCCCCGGCCGAGGTGGATGCGCTGCGTTTACGGGAATTGCATATTCAATTGAAACTGCCCCCCGTCAAAAAACCGGGCGAGGCAGCGTAAACAAAAAAACCGGGCCTAGGCCCGGTTTTTTTATCGCGCATCACGCGCGTCTTCGCGTTCAAATCGAGCGCGAATGGCGCGTTGCACGCGGTCTGGCTGTTGTAATGGCGTTCGCCGTTTTGTTCGATCGCTGGTTTGTACGGGCAGCATACTGTCCCGCCGTCCCAACGCGATGCCGGAATTGGGTACATAGAAATAGCCGATGAATGCCATCTCTTTGTAAGGTTTTTCATGGCGGGCATGTGCACGTGGATCTTTGATTGCTTTGCCTGATTTATCATGCCCCTCGACTGGGCCGATGCCGCATTTATGCGACCAATAGCCGTCACGATCTAGCCTATAAAAATGATACAGTCTGCCATTGGGATGTCCATCATAGGCACAGCTGAAGGCTGCTACCGCATAACAGCCGGGCGGTGGCGGATTGGGTTTTTTTTGTCCCGCGAAAATTAACCCATCGTTTTCCAGAAGTTGTTTAAATTTTTTATGGTTCAGGCGCGTGCTTTTAAAATCTACTTTTTCTGCCGAGTTTATGCCGATAGGCGGCACATTGGATTCTTTATAATCGCGTCTGGTACAAGGATCGTTTGCTCCATAGGCGTAGCAAGAATTTGTAATTTCAACATCCAGCCAATTTGTCTCGTCGGGCTTTTGCCAGCTTTGCGGCAAAAAATCCGGGGCGCAATGAGGTAGCCGTGCAAACAGTTGAAGGCGCGCCCGTTTCAGTTTGGCCCGTGCTTCTTCTTCCAGTTCCTTGTCGCTAGGATTTGGGGGTAATTTACGCATTCATAAAAGTATCTTATAAGGATACTTTTGTCAAGCAGCAGATTATGCGCGGGGGACGGTTTTAAACGTCTCGCTAACGCCATGCGGGGTCATGGTGCGTTCGATGACCAATAATGTGCCAACGACGCGCTCGGCCAGTTTCTGGGTGTGCTCGACTTCGTCTTGGGCGCGTTCAAACGCGATGCCAAGATCAGCGACCACGCCATGCTCTACCATCAAATGGGCCACGCGGTTGATAACCCGCTGATATTCATTCGGGCTGATCATCCGCACCTCTACCATTTTGGCAAAGCCGCCGCTTTCGGTGCCGAGCCAGAAATTATGCACTTTGTCAGCCGAGGCCGGGTCAGAGGGATCCAGCTTGGTCAACAAAAACGCCGCTGGAATAGCGGTCTCGCCATTTTTGGCCGGTTTCTCGTACTGCTCGGGCGCATCGTCCCGGGTAAAAATTACTTGCAGGAATTTGATGGTGTTACTTTCTTTCATCCACCCAGCATACGCCCATTGCCAATTGGCGGCAAGCATTGGCTTGAAGATCAGGTTTTAAGCCCGGCATAGTGTGTAACAGACATCACCCCAACCTTGCGGTTGGGGTGATAGGGGGAGGGAGGGGTAAGGAGGGAGGGGAAAACTGACCTAGGCCGGGATGCGTTTGCGATCCTTTTTATGCTGGTACATGGCGCTATCGGCGGCCTGATAAAGTGTGGCGGCGTCCATTGCGGGGTCGATTACAGAGACGCCAAAGCTGGCTTGCACGCGAATGCTGCTATCCTGCCAACGCACCAAAAGCGAGTTGATGGCGTTTTGCAGTTCTTGGGCGCGTTGATTGGCCAGCTCGACGCTGGCGTCCAGCATTAAAATGGCAAACTCGTCGCCGCCGATTCGGGCAACACTATCGGTTTTGCGGACGTATTGGTGCAATAATTCGGCTACTTGCAATAACACTTCGTCGCCCGCGGCGTGGCCGTGGGTATCGTTGATGGCTTTAAATCCGTCCAGATCACAAATAACTAAAATGCCTTGGCCAGAACGGCGTTTAGAGCCGGATAAAGCCCGCGTCATTTCGCGTTGAAAGCCCCGCCGATTTAACAGCCCGGTTGTCTCATCCGTCACGCTCAGGCTTTCTAGGGTATGGATACGTGCTTGTTGGCGGGCGATTTCACGCTCGGCGGCGCGGACGGCGATTAAAGCAGTTCTCAATAGCATTTGTTGTTGGGCTTCGGCCTTGTTGACCGAATCGCTGTCGATGGAGCGCAGTTTTTTGGCAAAGGATTTGAAATCCAGTGGTAAATCCGCAAAGCTATTTTCAAAGTCTTGAATGAAGCTGGTGGTCATGATTATCTCCCCGATCAACCCTTTGCTGTTTTGCTTTTGGATATGCAAATACCGTGCCAGGAGATAATTTCTTTTAAAATCAAATAGATATATAGAATTTTGTAGGTAATTTATAGACTTAATCCAGCTTTGGGGCTGTAGGTGGGAAAGTTTGACCCGCAGTTTTTGCCGCGTAGGCTTTTGTGGATGCGGATCAGACGTTTGGATAATCCCGCACCGTATCTGCGCGGTTTTCATAGAAAATAAACCATCGACTGGTCATAATGGCGGATCAAGTTTCCTTATTTCCATTCCTTTAGCCAGCCATCGAGATTCAGTGTGACCGCGAAAAAAGTAATGATTGTTGAGGACAACGAACTCAACATGAAATTATTCAACGATTTGTTGGAAGCGCACGGCTATGTGGTCGTGCAGGCTACCAACGGCTATGACGCCATGAAGCTGGCGCGCGAACATATGCCTAATCTGATTTTGATGGATATCCAATTGCCCGAAGTGTCGGGTTTGGATGTCACCCGCTGGTTAAAACAAGATGATACCTTAAAGCATATTCCTGTGATCGCCGTGACCGCCTTTGCGATGAAGGGGGATGAGGAAAAGATCCGCGAAGGAGGGTGCGAAGCCTATATCGCCAAGCCCATCGCGATTATGAGTTTTCTTGAAACGATCGCCAAATTCCTAGGGTAAACCATGCCTGGCCGGATTCTTATCGTCGATGACGTGCCCGCCAATATCCGCTTGCTCGAGGCCAAGCTAAGCGCCGAGTATTACGAAGTTCTATCCGCAATCGATGGGCCATCGGCCTTGGCGTTGGTTAGATCCGAAAAACCCGATATAATTTTGCTGGATGTGATGATGCCCGGCATGGATGGATTCGAAGTTACCCGCCGCCTTAAGGCCGATCCCGAAACCAGCCGGATACCGGTCGTGTTGCTGACCGCGCTGTCCGATGTCAAAGACCGGGTAGAGGGGTTACGTGCAGGGGCAGATGATTTTCTGACCAAACCCGTGCAGGATATTTCTTTGTTCGCCCGGGTGCGGTCATTGTTGCGCTTAAAAATGATGATCGAAGAATGGCACGCCCGGGACCGTACCGCCCAAGAATTCGGCGTCGCCAAAGCCGCCGCCGATGACGATGTGGGTCGCAAGGGCCGTTTGCTTCTGATCGAGCCCAACACGGTAGACGCCGATAATATCGCCGAAGCCATCAGCCCCGATGAACATGATCTGACCAAAGCCGTTAGCTCCGAATCCGGCGCGGCGCTGTTGGCCGAACATGGCTATGACCTGCTATTAATCAGCAGTAACTTTACGGGCGAGGATTGTTTGCGTTTTTGCTCGCGCCTGCGTGGCAGCGAGAAAACCCGGCATATGCCCATATTATTGCTGGCCGATAGCGATGACAAGCAACGCCTGGCCCAGGCGCTGGATTTAGGCGTCAATGATTTTATCGTCACCCCGGCCGATGCGGATGAATTGCGCGCGCGCATCAGAATCCAAGTCCGCCGCAGCCGCTATCAATTGCTTTTGCGCCAGAATTTCGAACAAAGCCTCACGCTGGCTTTGACCGACACCCTGACGGGTGTTTATAACCGCCGCTATTTCGATGCGCATATTCAACAATTATTCGCCCGCGCCCAGAACGCCGACAAACCGCTGGCCTTGGTCGCGGTCGATATCGATCATTTTAAACGCGTCAACGACACTTATGGTCATGGTGCTGGGGACAAGGTCTTGCGCGAAGTCGCGCGCCGCATGGCCGATAATCTGCGTAATCTGGATATGGTAGCCCGTATGGGCGGCGAAGAATTTTTTGTTGTCATGCCCGATACGCCGTATGATTTTGCGATGATGATTGCGGAGCGTTTGCGTCAGTACATCGCCGCACCCGAGGTCGCGCTCGATAACGGTCAGAGCGTGCCAGTGACCATCAGCTTGGGTGTTGCCATATATGATCCAAAGCAGCCCCAGGCTGTGCCCGCCCTGATGGAAACAGCCGATCAGGCGTTGTACCAAGCCAAGCACCAAGGACGCAATCGCGTCATTGGCAGTTTGGGCCAAGCGGCAATCAAATCGGCATAAAAAAACCCGCCAAGTGGCGGGTTTTTTGCAAAATTTGGCACAAGGCTATTTCAGCTTGGCCTCTTCGAAATCTACATGCTGTCCGGCAATGGGATCATATTTGCGCAAGCGCATTTTTTCCGGCTTGGTGCGGGGATTTTTCTTTTTGGTGTAGTAATAGCCCGTACCGGCGGTGCTGAGCAATTTGATCAATAAAATATTCGACTTGGCCATAATTTTTCTCTGTTTTAAGATAAATGTTCTGCCCCCTAATTGGGGTGCACACTTAAAGCGGATTTTGGGGCGATTGTCAAGCCTTGGCCAATGAGGGCCGGATGGGACTAAATTCTATTGTTTTTCAAAAGCTTGCTATAAAGGCCAGGGTCGGCCAGGGTGGCCACAGCCAATTGCAGGTCCAGAGCCTTGCCCGATCTGGCGGCTTTGTTACAATTTCCTGCATCCCAAGTAACTTGTGGGGCACGGCGCATCCAGATCATTAACCGTTCCGGCTCGGGCAGAGCCCCGCCGTTTTCATCGATACCCGTTTTAGCGCTGCAGATTTGCGGCATGACCCCATGCAGCGAAGTTTCACCGCCGCTTGCGGGTTTATACAGCATGGCCCAGGTAATTGCCACCTGACCCAAGCCGTCGATGTAACTGGCCCGCTGCACGGCCCCTTTGCCATAGCTGGCCGTACCGATAATGACCGCGCGGCCATGGTCTTGCAATGCTGCTGCTAATACTTCGGCTGCGGACGCGGTGCGGCCGTCGATCAAAACCGCCATCGGCTGATTTAACTTGTCGCTACCGCTTTGCGCACTGAATTGTTTCGAGCTGTCGGGATGACGCCCCCGCATGGAAACCAACTGTCCGCTGGCGACGAATAAATCGGCCAGCGCGGTTGCTTCCTCGAGAACGCCACCCCGGCTCCCCCGCAGATCCAGAACGATGCGGTTAAAAGCGGCGCGGTTTTGCCATAAATTGTCGGCGATTTTTTCAGCCAACCCCGGCGTGAAGTGTTCGATACGCAACAGTGCGATTTGATTGTCGTACCGTAGCGAGAATTTTTCTGCTGCCAAGGCTTGGCGCGCGATTACCACGGCTAATTCACGGCCATCGCGATCGATGCGCAATTCAACCGCGCTGTGCGCTGGGCCGCGCAATTGTTGTACCAAATCTTTGGCGCGCTGGCGTTCGGTCGGTTGTCCGTTGATGGCAAGGATGCGGTCGCCCAGTTGTAGTTGTTCCTTGGCGGGGCTATTGGGCAGGATGTTGCTAACAAAAGCGCCGTCGCGTTTGGTGGTGATGCTGATACCAATGCTGGCTTGGGGTTCGTCCAAGTCGGCCAAGTTGCCGGTTTTTGCATCGGGCAGGGCGGACAGGTTGACGTGCGAATACTGATCCAGCGCCTTCATCAGCGTGGCAGCTATTTCACCTGCGCGTTCCTGGATCGGTAGTTTCTGCAATTCGCGTGAATTGGCATAAAGCTGTATCAGCATGTTTTGCGTAATCTGCCCCCAGGCGCGGGCAGCATTATTGTCCGGGACGCGATAGGACAAAATGGGCTTGGCGTCATAATAAATCAGCAAATGTCCCGCTTCGCGCGTGCGCAGCTTGGGCTCGATATGCTGCATGATGTCAACGGCATAATAAAACAGTTGTTTGGATACGGGTGGATTTAAATGGAATTCTTGGATCTGCACAAAAAGCTGTTCAAAGATCGGCTTGGTGATCTTTTCATCCGCGGTTGCAGAGCGCGGGCAGAGAGTAAGGATACCAACATAAACAGCTATCGCCGCAAAATCAAGAATTTTGCGGAGCGGTTTGTGTAGGTTGATCCACCCGATACTAGTCATGCCCCCGGCACCTCCTGTGCGCTTTATGTTTTATTGTCACGCGTTATGACCGGCCTAATTGGCCAGTCTTTTTAGCTTAAGACAAAATCGTATCTTTTTTGCTAATGAAAAGGATACAATACATAAAAGTCAGGGTAATTTTATTGCTTGACGACTGCTGGGCCGTTTATGTTAGGGTATGCTGTATCGGGGAGTTTTAATATGGTTCAAAACCGTCGTCAATTTTTGACTCTGGCCTTTGCTGGCTTGGCTAGCGCCATGGGTGCTGGGCAGGCCGAAGCGGTAACGATTACCGCTGCCAATGACTCTGGATTGCGTATAGCGGGCGGGCTTTGGGAAACTTTTGCCGATGCGACCAAGGGCACTGATCCGAGTACGTCCGTCACCGCTTTGCCCGTCATCACCCCGGCGATACGCGCCTTGGCCGGGCAGGAGATTCGTATCGAAGGGTATTTGCAACCGATTACCATGGGTTTTGGCCGCAGCGAATATGTGCTTAGCCGCATGCCGTATCATTGCCCGTTTTGTTACTCGGGGGGCCGGGCCAGTTTGATCCTTGTCCGCAGTCAACGCCATTTGGAGCTCAAAGCCGATATGCCTGTGGCGTTGCGCGGGCGCTTGGTTTTACAGGAACGGGATCCCGAGGATTATTATTTCCAGCTGATCGGGGCCGTACCCGCCTAGTTGTCAAATAACTGCTATACTCTATGCAGCTTTGGCAAAACGGTTGTGGATGACGATTTCGCCTTTGGGCACAAACCAGCCTTTTGGGTTGGCTGGGGCTACGGCTTTGCCCACCGCAATCATCATGCCGATAACATGGTCCGCTGGCAGGTTGATCAATGTGGCAACGGCCGTGGGATCAAAACCAATCATCGGGCAGGAATCGTAACCCATGGACTTCGCGGCCAACATAATCGTTTGCGCGGCGATACCAACCGAGCGCATGGCCTCATCGCGTTGTAATTCGGCTTTACCATCATAAAACGGGCGGATCATCGGTACCAGCATGTCTTGTGCGGCTTTGGGCGCGTCTTGCCAATAGCGCTCGGGCTGTTTATCCCACGCTTTAAGGTCAGCACACAGAATGAATAGGACGCTGGCATCGGTGACTTGGGATTGATCCCAAGCAGCAGCACGCAGTTTTTTGCGCAATTCCGGATCGGTTGCCACCACAAAGCGCCAGTTTTGGATATTAAACGACGTGGGCGAGTGTGCGGCCAGTTCCGTCAATTTGGTCAAATCCGCCTCGGGCATGGTGAATTTTGGGTCGTATTGCTTGACCGAGCGGCGGGCGATAATGGCATCCAAGGTATTCATGGCTAGATTCCTGTCAAAAAAGATTAACAATTTGTTGGTTGGCAAAACCGCGCGGTCTTGGTAACCAAAGGACGAAATGGATGTAGCATGAATAATTTCAAGTACAAGCCCGATTCAGCGCAAACGATTTTGATGTGTCCACCAGATTTTTTTAACGTGGATTATGTCATCAACCCGTGGATGCAAAGCAATTGCGGCAAGGTGAACGCGGCCACGGCACAGGGGCAGTGGGAAAACCTGCGGCAAAAATTGGCTGCTGCGGGCAATGTCGTCACCATGGCTTCCCAGCCCGGGCTACCCGATTTGGTCTTCACCGCCAATGCCGGATTGGTTTATGGCGATATTTTTATTCCAAGCCGGTTTCGTTCGACCGAGCGTCAAGGCGAAGAGCCGCATTTCCATCAATGGTTCGCCAATGCCGGATATAAAATTCCCGACTGGCCCAAAGATGTTTATTTTGAGGGTGCGGGCGACGCGTTGTTGGATCGCAGCCATGCGATGCTGTGGGCCGGTTATGGCTTTCGCAGCGATGCGAATGCGCAGTGGTTCTTGGCCGAGATTTTACAAATTCCCGTACAAAGTTTAGAGCTGGTCGATCCAAGATTCTATCATCTGGATACTTGTTTTTGTCCGTTATCGGATGGGTATCTGATGTATTACCCAAAAGCGTTCAGCCATGCCAGCCTCTTGGCGATCGAAGCCATGGTGCCGCCCGAACAGCG
>Ga0315902_10014819_pt1 | contig 10004 bp, 11 predicted proteins | sample LakEriMetagenome_9_FD_203523 | JGI IMG/M metagenome (GOLD analysis project Ga0315902, IMG submission 203523) | Freshwater fungal communities from buoy surface, Lake Erie, Ohio, United States - Buoy 12 MA117 | ecosystem: Environmental > Aquatic > Freshwater > Lake > Lake biofilm | place: USA...
CCAGATCACTTACGCGGCGCGTGAGGAAGGCTGGGACCAGACGATCCAAGCCCAGATGGTGCTCGTGAAGGGCCAGTGGCTGATCGCGCACATCGGCTCGCTTTGAGGCGAGGTCACTGAGCGTTGCTTTTGCGTGCTGCCCGGCCTCTACTGGCGGCTCATGACGCAAATCGGCAAACGCAACTCCCTCCCGGTGCTCCACAGCACGCCGAATGGCGTGTATCTCGATGCGGGGGAACTGGGCGAGATCCTGCTGCCGAATCGCTACATCCCGCGCGGCACGGAGCTGGGGCAGGCGCTGGATGTGTTTATCTACCGCGACTCGGAGGACCGGCTGGTGGCGACGACCGAGCAACCTCTGGCGATGGTGGGTGAGTTTGCCACGCTGGAAGTGGTGAGCGTGAACCGAAACATCGGCGCCTTTCTCAATTGGGGCTTGCCGAAGGATTTGCTGCTGCCCTTTCGCGAGCAGGGCGAGCAACGCGTGTCGCCGGGCGAAAAGGTGCTCGTCTATGTGATGCTGGATGACAAAACGGACCGCATCATCGCCTCGATGCGGCTAAACCGGCACCTGAGCAAAGATCGCCCGCCGTTTAAGGTGAAACAAGAGGTGCGCCTGCTCATCGCCGCGCGCACGCCGCTGGGTTACAATGCGATCATCGAGGGCACGCATCTCGGTTTGTTGTATCACTCAAACGTGGGCGCACCGCTGCAGATCGGGCAGCAGGTGAAGGGCTATGTGATGATGTATCACCCGGGCGGGAAGATCGACCTGAGCCTCGATGCCTCCGGCTACCAGCGAGTGGCCTCGCTGACTGACAAAATCCTCGACGCGCTGAAGCAAAACGGCGGAAAGCTGCCTTTCGACGACGACAGCCCGCCGGAGCAAATCCGCGCGGCCTTCGACGCGAGCAAAAAGGCCTTCAAACAGGCCGTGGGGGCGCTTTACCGCCAAAGACGGCTCGTTTTCACGAATCCCGGCATCCAGCTCGTGAACCCCGGCGAGGCCAAACCGGGCGATTGGAAGCCGGGCAGACCTTCCTGACCCAGCCACACACCTCACCAGCGCACGGTGAAGGTCAGGCGCAGCATGCGCGGCTCCACGGGATGCACGTGATGATCAAAAACGGGTGCCGCCTCGCCGGGGAGCTGGCTGTCATAGAAATACTCGATGTCATTGTCGCGGCGGTTCAGCAGATTGAGGCAATCCACGGCCACCTCCCAGTTTTTCCGGCGGTAACCGACACGCGCATTCACCTGCAGGCTCTCGCGGGCACGCACATCGGCAAAGTCCTCCGTAAGAGGCCGCGGGCTGAAGTAACGTGCGCGCAAACTGCCGAACGGACCTTGCTCTTTGCCGAGCGTGAAGCCCGCGTTCAGCGTCACGGGTACATTGCCCGGGATGCTCGCGCTCGGCGTGGCAGCACCGCGCAGCGCGGCAGCGGACCACGTGGCCTCCGCGTCGATCATGGCCCAATCCGTGGGCCGCCAGTAGCTGGCGAGCTCCACGCCAAAGCGTTCGCTGGAAGGACCGGCGGTGCTGGTGCCTTCATCGCCCACATAGACCAGCTCCGAGTCACTGCGCAGCCACCAGAAGCTCAGCGTGTTCACCATGCGGCTGATGCTTTCATTGCGGATGCCAAACTCCGCGCCGTAGCTGCGCGCGAGCGGGTCCACGCGGTCGGCGGGCAGCAGCGTGGCCGGATCGGTCATCAGTGTGACGCCGCGCGTGTCGTTGCTGTGGAAACCCATGCCCGCATTGAGGAAGAGCTCGGTTTTTTTCCATGGGCCGAAGATCACGGCCAGTTTCGGACTCATGAGGCCTTTGGTGAGCGAGCCGTTGTTCTCCGCGAGGTTGCTGTGACGCGTGTTGAAGTGAAACAGGTCCCAGCGCAGGCCGGGGATCACGCGCAGCCAGTTCGTCGGTTTGAATTCCACCTCGCCCCACAGGCCGTAGGTGGCTTGGTAGATGTCATCCTCGCGGATCGTGTTCATGCGCGTGCGCGCCGTGGTTTGATGCAGGCCGATGCCGTTGATGAAATCGTGATGCATACTGATGCCGAGCGTGGCGCGCTGCTCCTGGCCCAGCGCATCCCATCGCCAGTCGCGCGAGGCCGCTGCGCCGACGAAATAACGCCGCTCCGTCTGCTCAAACTGGTCGCCGGCCGGTCCGTTCGTGAAGTAGCTGAAGTTCGAGAACAGATCGAGGTCGTAATAGCCCGCGTAGGCATTCGCACGCGTCGTCACGCGGCCTTCCACGCGCTCCCAGTCCGCGCTGAGGCTGTAGCGCTGCGAGTGGCCGCCATTCGTGGGATCGATGAAGCCGTAGCGACCGATCAAACCGGCATCGATGGCCCGCTGCGGCACCTGGTCGGTGCTCATCCACTCACCGCGATAGCCCATGAGCGTGATGTTGAGGCGGTCCGTGCTGTTGTGCCAGTGCCAGCGCGCGAGACCGTTCCAGCGCGTGGCATCGGAGTTCAGATCCCACGGTCCGTTGTAGAATTGATGCTCCAGCGCCACGGTTAGCTTTCCAGCGCCTGCTTGGATCGTGTCCGCCACCAGCGTGCGGATGTATTCATACTCACCCCAGGTGCTGCTGAGGATGCCGTGCGGCAGTTCATCCACGAGCTTGAAGCGCGCCGCGCCCGTGCTGCTCAGATCGCCAAACTGCGCGTAGTAATTGCCCTTCCAGTATTCCAGCTCACCCACCAGCTCCGGGATGATGAAGTTCAAATCGGAGTAACCCTGGCCATGCGCATGCGTGCGGAAATTGATCGGCATGCCATCGAGGAACATGCCGAAGTCCGTGCCGTGATCCAGGTTCGTGCCGCGCAGGAAATACTGGTTCGCCTTTCCATCGCCGCTGTGCTGCGTCACGATCATGCCGGGAATGCTCTCCAAAAGCTCTCCGCGACGCGAAAACGGCCGTTCCATGAGCTCTTTGTTGCTCGTCTGGCCTTTGGAGGCCGAGGCGGCCTTTTGCAGCAGTTCCTCCGCTTTTCCTTCGATGATCGTTTCAGGCAGTTCCGTGACTTCTTGAGCCGAAACGAGCGAAAAACAGCTCAGAAGGCAAAAGGAGCGAAAAAAGGGCAGGCGGGAAAAAGTAAGCATCCGGGCTCCGACGAGGTTTTGGGAACCAACCCACAAAAAACAGGCTTATTCCGCCGCCCACCACTCCAACAGCATCTGCCGCGCGCGATAAACACGGCCTTCCACGCCGCGCACGGAGCATCCGAGCACCAGCGCGCACTCCTCGTGGCTGAGACCTTCCATGGTGGTCAGCATGAGCGCGGCGCGCAGTTTCTCCGGCAGCACCGCCATGCCTCGTTCCAGCTTTTGCAGGTCACTTTGCAGCGCGGCGGAGGCATCTGGCGCGGGTTGCGGGCAGAGCGGTGCCTGCGTGACCTCCTCCAGCGGTAGCGTGCTTTCCTGCTGCCGCGTGAGCCGCGCCTTCGCGCGATCGCGGCATAAATTGAGCGCGATTTGATACAGCCAGGTGGAAAGCCGCGCGCGGCCCTCGAACTCCGGCAGCGCCTGCCACGCGCGCACAAACGCATCCTGGCAGACCTCGCGCGCGTCCTCCGCGCAGCGCAGCCAGCGGCCGCAGAAGGCCAGAAGTCGCTCTTCATGACGGCGCACGATTTTTTCAAAGGCCGCGACATCGCCAGCCTGCGCGGCGCGCAGCCAAAGCTGCTCCGCGTCCTCCGCGGACTCTGATTCGGCTGCCAGCAGCAGGTCAGGGCTAGCGGGCAAGGCTGTCATGGGTCCATTCGAGGAGTTTGCGCGCCTGCGCGGGACGCAGGTGGCGTTTCATGGCGAAGAAATGATCCAGCGTGGCGCGTTGCAGCTCGCCCTGATGGCGATTCAGCCGTTCCAGCGCGGATTTGAGCTTCGCATCATCCAGCGTGGCCGCGCCGAGCGCTGCGGCGACCTCGCTTCCGGCCGCGCGGATCTCATCGCCGAGTCGGGCGCGTTCCCGCTCAAAGGATTCCTCGTGCGGAGCCAGCGCATCATGCTGCTCCGGCGTGAGGTCGAGGTGCGCGTGCATCCACGCATGAAAATCCGTCTCCACGCGGTCCTGCGCATGGCTTTCGCCATGCCGGTGCAGCGCCCAATCCGTCACCCACAGTGCGGTGAGGCCCGCGAGCAGCGCGGACGCGGTCATCGAGATGAGCAGCCATTTCCAGCGCGCATTCATCGTGGCAGGCCCTCGCGGAAAAGATCCATCGGCGGCGGTGTGTTGTGCGTGGCATCACGCGAGGCACGCGCGTAGCCGATCACGCAGGCCGTGGCGATCGCCGCGCCCACGGCGAGGAGCAGCAGCCAGCGCACAAAGGAGCGCCAGCGCGCCTCGCGACCGGTGTCCGTGCGCACGCGCGCCATCACGGCATCCTGCACGGAGGCAGGTGCTTGCGCGGGCATCACTGTTGCCGCGCGCCGCAGCATTTGGTCGAGTTCTTGATCGTTCATGCGCCAGGAATTGAGGATTCAGCCACCCACCAGCAAAAGCTGCCGCTGGGCACCGGCAGCACGTCGTCCGCGCCGCGCAGCAGCATTTCACCGTGATGCAGCGTGCCGCGAGGCCGGCCCTCGCGATCCAGGCTGAAAGTCTGATGCAGCAGATGATGCAGGGCGATGGGCGTGAGCTCCGGCGTGTGGCAGGAGAGCAAAATGCCGAGCGGCGTGTCTGAAAGCAGCCGCGCCAGCAGCGCGAGCAGCGGTGGCAGGTTGGTTTCGATTTTAAACACCTCTCCCTTCGCGCCGCGGCCGTAGCTCGGCGGATCGAGGATGATCAAATCGTAAGCGCGCTCGCGGCGCAGCTCACGCTCGAGGAATTTCGTCACGTCATCGACGATCCAACGGATCGGATGGTTTTCGAGGCCGTTCAGAGCCGCGTTTTGCCGTGCCCAGTCCACCATGCCCTTCGAGGCATCGACGTGGCAGACCTCCGCACCGCCGTGCGCCGCAGCGAGCGTGCTGCCGCCACTGTAGGCGAAGAGATTCAGCACGCGCGCCGGGCGCTGGTGCTTCTTCAAATACGCCGCGCAGGATTCACGAATGCGCCGCCATTGATCGCGCTGCTCCGGGAAGATGCCCAGGTGGCCGAAGTCGGTGCTGCTGAGCTGAAAGCGGCTGCCATCGACATCGATCGTCCATGATTCCGGCAGGCGGTCACGTCCGCGCCATTGATTGCCGCCATCGCGGAAGAAGGTGGCCGTGGCGCGCTGCCACTCGTGTTTCGGCAGGGCCGGCTGCCACACGGCCTGCGCGCACGGGCGCGAGAGCACGACGGGGCCAAAGCGTTCGAGCTTTTGAAAACCGCCGCTGTCCAGCAGCGCGTAGTCGGAGGAAGGCATGGGGAGAAAGGGAGGAAACAGGAATGACGAATGACGAATTCAGAATGACGAATGAAGCGGAACGAGCGGTCGGCAATGCGCGATCTGAGTTCGTCATTTTCTTTAGCCGGGTTTTTTCTCCGGCAGCAGCGTCGCCGTCATCGCGAGGAGCTTGTCGAGGCGCGGCGGGAAATCGAGGGCGCCGCGCACGCGCACATCGCGCTTCAGTTGCTCGTAGCGCGTATGTTCACCCGGCCGGATGAGGAACAGCACCGGCGGCGCGGTGTGCGTGCCGGGATGGGCGAGCGGATAGGCTTTCACCAGCAGGCGGTCCAGCAGATCCCCGGCGAGATCCGGCAGCGAAATGGAGAACACAAAGAGGCTGTAGGGCCGGCGCAGCGCTATTTCGAAGGCGTGTTCGCCGCCGGGCGTGTCGTCGATCTCGCAGTGGCGGAAGGACGTGAGCGCCTCGCGGATCACACGGCGGTAGGGCAGGCTTTCCTCCACAAGGAGCACGCGCGGCAGAGGCGCGGGCGTCACAGCGGGCTCAGGGCTCATGCGGCGGGAGCGTTCAGCTTTCCGGATACACCACCACGGCCATCACGCCCTGGCTTGGCACCCAGCCGACGACTTCCACGCGCTTCAGAGGCTTCGAGGCGGATCCCATGCCTTTTTTCACGGTATCGAGCACTTTCTGCTGCGTGTCCGCATTCGCTGTGGAGCCAAAAAGACCGGCCAGATCCGTCAAAACCGGCGCGGGGGCCGTCACACCGCTGGAAACGGTCACCGGCAGGCGTCCCTGCGTGCTGGCGAGGATCGCCTCACGGATCGCCTGCGGGGACATGCTCGCATCCACCACCACGAGGCGGCGCAGGCGCGTGTCCGGCGCGGGCGTGGAGACGATTTGCACCGGCACCGGCAGAGTGGAATCCGTGCCAGCCACCGCCGTCGTCGCGGTCGGCGGTTTGATGCTTTTGGTCGGTTTGATGAAACCGGCCGGCTGCGGGGCCACCTCCACGCGTGGCAGCATTCCGCTGCTCGGTGTGCTGAATCCATTGTTCTGCGGCACCGGCGGCAGCAGGGACGTCGGCAGCGGCAGCGGCTCCTCCGCGAAGGCGGAGAGGGCGGTGCAGGCAAGGCCGAGGGCCAAGATTCGAAGGGAGGCGGGCATTTTCGACGGGAGGGCGTGCGTTTTATCATGTCGGCCATCCGGAGACAATGGTAATTTTTTCAAGCGGCGGTCGTTCATGGCATCCTCATGCTCCGAAACCTCTCCGCGCTGCTCTTCGTTACCGCCGCTCTTCACGGCTCCCTTTCCGCCGCCGACCGTCCAAACATCCTCTGGCTGACCTGCGAGGACACCGGTCCGAATTACGGCTGTTTTGGCGATAAGTATGCGACCACGCCGAACATCGACGCCCTGGCCGCACGCGGCATCCGCTTTCAGCACGCGTGGTCAAATGCCCCCGTCTGCGCCCCGGCGCGCACCTGCCTGATCAGCGGCCGCTGGGCACCGGCGGATGGCGCGGAGCACATGCGCAGCATGGTTTCGATGCCCCAAGGCCACGAAATGTATCCGCAACTGCTCCGCGCCGCCGGTTACTACTGCACCAACAACAGCAAGGAGGACTACAACCTCGCCAAACCCGGCCAGAAGGGCGAATCCGAGGAGGGTCGCGGCCAGGACAGCGTCTGGGACGAAAGCAGCGGCAAAGCGCACTGGAAAAACCGCGCCGATGGCCAGCCGTTCTTCGCGATCTTCAACGATCAAATCACCCACGAGAGCCAGATCCGCCGGAAGCCTCACACGTTGATCCACGATCCCGCGAAAGCGCCCGTGCCGCCCTTCCAGCCGGATACGCCGGAGGTCCGCCGCGACTGGGCGCAGTATTATGACAACATCACCACGATGGACACCGGCCTCGGCAAAAAGCTCGCCGAGCTCGAGGCCGCCGGTGTCGCCGAGGACACCATCATCATGCACTACGGCGACCACGGCCCGGGCATGCCGCGTTTCAAACGCTGGCCTTACAACAGCGGCCTGCAGGTCGGCCTCATCATGCACTTCCCGGAAAAGTGGAAGCACCTCGCGCCGAAGGGTTACGCGGCCGGCACGGCGAGCGATGAACTCGTGCAATTCATCGACCTCGCGCCCACGTTGCTGAGCATCGCTGGTGTGCAGCCGCCAGCTTACCTGCAGGGGCGCGCGATTTGTGGGAAATTCCCCGCGCAGGCCGCGAATGCGTTCATTCATGGCTTCCGCGGCCGCATGGACGAGCGCTACGACTGCACGCGCAGCACCACGGACGGCCGTTTTGTTTATGTGCGCCAGTTCATGCCGCATCTGCCTTACGGCCAGTTTTTGAACTACATGTTCCAGCAGGCCACCACGCGCGTGTGGAGTGATTTGCACGCCGCGGGCAAGCTCAATGAGCTGCAAAGCCGCTTCTGGCTGCGCAAACCCTTCGAGGAGCTCTACGATCTGCAAAACGATCGCTGGGAGACAAAAAACCTCGCCACCGACTCCGCGCACCTAGCCGATCTCGAACGCCTTCGCACCGCGCAGGACGCATGGATGCTTGAAAAGCGTGATCTCGGCCTCATTCCTGAAGCGCAGCGCCTCGCGCTCGCGAGAGACGGCTCACCGGCCGATGCGTGCAAAGAATCGCCGCTCGCCGAAATCCTCGCCGCAGCCAAAACGGCGGCCGATTTGAGCCTCGGAGCCGAAAAACTCGCTCCGCTGCTCCAAAGCAACAATGCCACCATCCGCTACTGGGGCGCACTCGGCCATCTCATGCGTGGAAAGGCTGATGAAGCCGCTTTGAAGCCGCTTTTGACCGATGCGGATGCCAGCGTGCGCATCGCCGCAGCCGAGACATTGGGCGACACGGCCGTTTTGCTTGCCAGCGCGAACGTGGACGAGAAACCCTACACCGAAGCTCTGGAGGCGCTCAACGCGCTCGACCGCCTGAAGGACCGCCTCGGCGAAAACAAGGCCGCGGTGCACGCGCTGCCTGCGAAAGCGCCGCAGACCGTCGAGAAACGGCTCAAAGAATACGTCACGCGGCTCATGGAGCACATTCGCGAGTGAGCCCAAGAATTTCACGCTACCAATCGTTCCCAGCAGGCGTTAAAAACGCGCTCCAACCATCCATGAAGACCGTACTGACCTCTCTTGCCGCCCTCACGCTCTCTGCCTCGCTCATTCAGGCCCAGCAAGGTCCCGGAGGAGGTGGACGCCGCGGCGGTGGTGGCGGTCCTGCCGAGGCAGACGTCGCCTTGCCGCCCATTCCTCTCACCAAGGAGCAGGTGGACGTGATTTCCAAACAGCTCGCGGAGCTGGAAAAGCAGGTCGCCGAGATGCGCGGCAGTTCGCTGACCTCCGTCATGGCCAAGCTGCGCTCCGCCATCGCCAGCGAGGCCGCCGCGCTGAATTTTTATGTCGAGTGCGAGAAGATCGTGAACATCGAGCGCAAGGACTTCGACAAGACTGAGGAGCGCGCGCGCAAGGAGCAGGCGGACCGCCAGGCGGAGCGCCGCACCGACAAGGGCGAGCAGGAGCAAAACGGTGATCTCGGCGCGGCGATCAAGCTGCAGATCGAATACCTGCTCCTCACCCTCGAAGCGCATGAAACGAAGCTGGAGGACCGCGCGAAGCTGGTGCCAAAGCTGCAAGGCTACATTCAGCAGCTCGTCGCGAACGCGGACAAGCTGCGCGGACGTGCCGGTCAGGCGCTCGGGCGCGATCTGGGCGGCTCACCCGTCGTGCAGGCCTTGCAGATCGAGCGTTTCCTTCGCGCCGAAGGCTGGAGCGGCAATCCCATGAATGTCGGCGGCATGTTTGATTCCACCATCTTCCCCTTCTACGCAGCGGAGAAAAAAGAAGACCTGCCCGCGCAGTGGGATGCGCGCATCGCCGCGGACACCGCGGTGCAGAAAGGCCGCCTGCCAGAGCCTGAGTTCATGATCTGGGGGCAGCAGGAACTGCCGCCGCTGCGCTGGGCCCGTGCGGTTTACCTCGCCGCGAATGGTCCCTCGCCCTTGAACGGCCTCGCGGAGATGCTGAATCACATCAAGGCCTATCCCGGCCACCCGGACGCGCCGAAGTGGCTGGAGACCATGCGCGCCGCCGTGGACAAGAGCGGCGCTGCGGGTCAATAACGCCGCTCTGACTCCGCGCTGGCCTTTTCACCGCCGCGCGCGCATCTTGCCGCGTCATGCCGCCGCCCACGCCGCCCGTTTCCGCCTTCCGTGCCTTTCTGCGCGGCTTTGCGCATGCGTTTCGCGGTATCGGCATCGCCTTGCGCACGCAGAGGAATCTGCGCGTGCATGCGGCCTGCACTTTGGCCGTGGCGGCTCTCGGCGCGACGCTGCACATCACCGCGGGTGAATGGTGCGCCGTTTTGCTGGCTGCGGGTCTCGTTTGGACCGCGGAACTGGCCAACACGGCTCTCGAATGGCTGGCGGATCGTGTTTCGCGCGAGCGCGAGGACGCCATCCGCGATGTGAAGGACGTCGCAGCCGGCGCGGTGCTCGCTGCCAGCATTGCTGCGGCGGCGGTGGGGCTCATCATCTTCCTGCCGCGGCTGCTGCCGTGAAAAAATTCACTCGTCACAGCCAGCGGGCGCTTTTAAAGCGATGTCCTGCTGATCAACCCAACCATCC
>Ga0315902_10014820_pt1 | contig 10004 bp, 4 predicted proteins | sample LakEriMetagenome_9_FD_203523 | JGI IMG/M metagenome (GOLD analysis project Ga0315902, IMG submission 203523) | Freshwater fungal communities from buoy surface, Lake Erie, Ohio, United States - Buoy 12 MA117 | ecosystem: Environmental > Aquatic > Freshwater > Lake > Lake biofilm | place: USA...
TTATAGCATCTTTTACTTGATCTATTTTTTGATCAAGTACTTCAATCTTTTCTTCTTTTTGTTTCTTTTTAAGTTCCTCTGGATCAGCTGACTGAGTTACTCCTGAAGTTTGTGCTTGTCCACTGTCAGCAGATTTCCCGGAATCAGTAGTTCCGGATGTAGGTGCTTGACCTCCATCGGCAGGTTTTCCTCCATCGGCAGGTTTTCCTCCATCAGCAGATTTTCCTTCCCCTTCAGCTCCCTCTGGATCTTCATTGGCTGCAGCTTCCTTAGCTTTTTCCAATTCCTTCTTTTGTTTTTCAGATGCATCTTTATCACCTTCTGCTTTTTCTTGTGCTGCTGTTAATGTTTCTTCTTGTTGAGTAGAAGTTTTTTCTAGCTCTTTTATTCTTTCCATTATTTTGGCTTTTTCTTCCTTGGAGGCAGCTAAAGCTAAAACTTCATTATTGAATTTAATCTTATTTTCTGTACGAATCTTAGCAGCTAATTTTTCTGCCATAGTGTTTCCACCAGCAGCTTGATCGGTTTTTGTTCTTAATTGAGAAACTTGATCAGCTAATGTATCATTAAGCTCTTTCTCTTGATCCATTAATCTTTCTATCTGCTTTTCTATTTGTTCAATTTTTGCTTGCTTTTCCTCTTCAGACATCTCCTCTTTTCCACCATCTTCTCCAGTAGCTCCGGTTCCACCAGTTCCACCATCTTCTCCGGTAGATCCAGTTCCACCAGTCCCGGCAGTTGCTCCTTCATCTCCTTTTGCATCTTCAGGTCCTTTAGGTCCTTCTCCTTTAGCAGCAGATAATTCTCCCTCAGCTCCAGTAACAGCAGCTTCTGCATCAGCTATAGCCTTATCTGCAGCAGCTTTTTGTTCATCAGTAGCATCTTCAGGTAATTCTTCTTTAGCCTTTTTTGCTTCATCTAATTTAGCTTTAGCTTCTTCCAATTTCTTTTCGGCAGCTTTAACTTTCTCTTCATCCACCTCTGGCTTTTCTTCTCCGGCAGTTGCACCAGCATCAGTTGTACCTGAATCTTTTGGAGGTTCTTTACCTTCAGCTTTTGCTAATTCAGCATTAGCTGCATCTAATTCCGTTTGTGCATCAGCTATAGCCTTATCTGCAGCGGCTTTTTCTTCCTCTGTAGCTTCAGGTTTTAATTCTCCTTTAGCTTTATTAGCTGAATCTAATTTTTGTTTAGCTGCATCAACTTTTGCTTTGGCAGCATCTATAGCAGCTTGATCAACTTCCGGTTTCTCCTCTTCTCCTCCTTCTTCAGGATCTTTTGGTGCAGGTTCTCCTTCTTTTGCTTTAGCTAATTCATCTTCAGCTGATTTTAATTCATCATTAGCCTTTTTAATTTCTTCTTCGGCTTTTGATTTATCTTCCTCTGTTGCCTCAGGTGCAAGTTTTCCTTTAGCATCTTCTGCTGATTTTACTTTGGCTTTTGCATCTTCAACTTTTTTCTCAGCAGCTTTTACTTTCTCTTCATCAACAACATTTTCTTCTCCACCTCCACCGGCCCAATCACTGAAAGCTTTTATAGCCGCTTTAGTTTTTTCCATTGCTTTTTGTAAGAAAGATTTGCCATCTCCTTGAGCAATTTCAGTTTTTGCTTGTTGTTGAGTTAATTCGTTATTAAGTTGTGATACTTTAATTTCTACAGCTTGCTGTTGTAATTTAAGAATTTCTGGATCTTTCGATGGAACAGGTACAGGAATCGCCTTTGGATCTTTTGGATCTTTTGGAGCTTCTTCCTCAAATATAACAGATTCATTTTTCTTCTGTTTCATTTTTGTTATTTGATCCTGAATTTCCTTCCATTTTTGATAGTCTTCAGCAGCAGCTTTACCAGCAGAGGCAATCTTTTTATATGCTCCTGCCTTTTCATCGCCTTCCATTTTCTTTTGTTGAGCAGTAAGACCGATCTTTTCAGCTTGTTTTGTCTTAATTTCTGCAACAATTTCTCTTGCTCCTATTGGATCTTTTTTACCATCAACCGATTTCTTTTTATCTTGAAGTTTCTTAATATCTTCACCGAGTTTCTTCTTTTGAGCTTTTATTTTTTCAATTTTCTTCTCGTCAGAAGGTCCTTTTTCCTCTTTGCCTCCTTCTTTTTCAGAACCTTTCTCTGGCTTTTCAGCACCCTTTTCTGGCTTTTCAGCACCTTTCTCTGGTGCTTCCTTTTTTGGTTCAGCTTTCTTAGGTGCTTCCTTTTTTGGTTCAGCTTTCTTAGGAGCTTCCTTTTTTGCTGCTTTAGGTTTTTTCTTAGCTGCTTTTTGTGCTCTCTTTTTAGCTGCCCTTTTTTGTGCAGGAGTTTGTCTTTCTAAAAGCTCATTGTAAAATTCATTTATTAGAAGTTCATCATTGAATTCTTCTAAAGCTTCTAACAAATCATCGATTTCAGTTTCTTCATCTATTTCGATTTCAAAATCTTCTGAAACACTATCAATAAATTCCAACATTAAGTTGTAATCTCTTTGTCTTTCATATTCCTCGATGATAAAATTATTTAGATCGCTCATCTTTATATTGTGATTTTATTTTTTCCTATTTTGCTGGTGGAGTAGGTCCTGCCTCTTTTTTCTTTTTAGCTTCTTCCTTAGCTGTAGTAACTTTTGCTTGTGCATCAGTTATAGCCTTTTCAGCAGCTTGCTTTTCAGCATCAGTAGCTTCTGGGTTTAGAGCAGCTTTAGCATCTTGTGCTTTTTTCAAATCAGCTTCTGCAGTTTTTACTGCTGGATCCTCATCGGTTTTAGTTTCTCCAGTTCCTGGACTAGCACCGGTTCCTGGACTAGCACCGGTTCCTGGACTAGCACCGGTTCCTGGACTAGCACCTGTTGATTCAGGTTTTTTAGGTTCTCCTTTCTTTGCCGCATCTAATTCAGTTTGGGCAGCAGTTACTGCTGCTTCAGCATCTTTAATTTCTTGTGCTAATTTTTCCTTATCTGCATCATCTTTTGGTTCAGAACTTTGTAATTCCGTTAATTTGAATTTAGCATCTTCTAATTTCTTTTCTGCTGCTTTAACCTTTTCAGGATCAACAGTATTTTCACTAGGAGCACCTTCAGGACCGTCAGTTTTTGTTTCTGGTTTTTTATCATTCTTTGATGGTTTATCTTCTCCACCACCATCATCTCCACCACCATCATCTCCGCCACCTTCTCCAGCTGCATCAATATATCCAGGAATATGAGATGCTGGAGGATCTCCTTCACCACCTTCAAGTTCCCATTTTTGCATTTTTAATTGATTGATTTGTTTGGCAATGTCTAATTTTTTCTCATTTGGTTCATATTCAGCTGCAGCAGCACTTTTCACTTTTCCTCTCTTAAACAAATAAGAAATTAAAGATCCGATACCTAAAATTCCCATTCCTGCTAAAGCGGCAGCTCCAGCAACAGCTTTCCCTCCAAATTCCAATCCAGCTTCAACTCCCTTTTTAACAGTACCTGTTGCTGTTGCAAAATCTTCAGCATTATCATACTTTGAATTACCTGCAAGAGTAACAACCTCACTAATCATTTCAAATTCTTCTGAATATGATTCATAAAGATGATTGATAATTTTATTTGGTTCCCTTTCAAATGATTCACATAAAGCACTTGAGCTAGCAGTTGATTGAAACAACAAGATAAATTTTATGATTTCATCAAAATCACTTTTTGTAGGAACATATTTGTAGGTATTACATAACTGAACATACTCATTCAGTTCACTTCTAAGTTCGTTATATTCATTAAACGGTATTAGTCTCATATCTATTATATGCTATTTTTTCTATATATCTCAATTTCGAATCAATAAAAAAAGGAGTCCTCATAAGAGAACTCCTTAATTTTGTTATCAGTATCAGGATTATACTAAAGAACCTAATTCTTGTTGCAAGTTAACACCTGAAGTCAAATACATAGTTTCTGGGTGGAAACCAGCTTCAACCAAAGCGTAACGAGATTTAACAGCAACTTTAGGAGCCATAGTTCCTTCAGCGATAGTCTGAACAGATTCAGCCATTAAGTAAGGCATGAATACAAGACCAGGAGAGTTACCATCACCTTTACGTCCAACGCAGAAACGAGTATCGTTCCAAGCTCTGTTAGGATCGTTGTAGATAGCAAGACCAGCAAGAGTACCGATTGGGTAAAGTGATCCACTCATTTGGTTAATTGTATTAGCCATTGGTGCAGGAATAAATCCAGCAACATCTTGCAATGCTGAACAAACTTGACCGTTAGTTACTACGAATGTAGCAGGTCCACGACGACCACGAATAGCGATTAAGTTAGCGATTGCAAGAATCTTAGACATAATCTTACGTTGACGTGTGTGTAAGTTTTCAGAAGCAGAGTTAGCAACCTCAGTAGCTTGTACAACTTGAGTTCTTAATGCAGTTGACTGAATATAAGCACCGAAGTTAGTAGCATTTGAACATGAAGCACCTACAGTGATAGCAGAAGCTCCTAAATTCAAGAAGAAGTTTTGTCCTTGAGTACGTAATACGAACTCATGGTTTCTTTCTCCTAAGAAGAACAATCTGTCAAGGATGTTTTTGTTGATAGATTGAGTCAATTCGTTGATAAGTACTGATTCAACTTGTGATACAGCATCAACACCGAATTGCTTAAGATCTTGAACTTGTTCACGAGTTACAGCAGCTGCAACTTGGAAAGTCTTAGCTTCAACAGATTTGTTGAATAGACTTAAGTTCATGATGTTATCCATCGTACCTTCACCATCAGCTCTTGAGTATGGATCATTAATATCAAATCCTGTATAATCATTCTCTAAAAGAGCTTTACCAGAGAATCCAGTAATGTGATCTTCAAGAGCTTTAACTAATTCGATATTAGTAGCAGCAGCACCTGTTACTCCACCAATACCTGCAGCACCTAAAATAGTGTTCAAGTTAGATAGAATAGTACCACCAGTCATACCAGCAGAAGTTGATTGTCTAACATGGAAAATTGGCATACCATCGATACGAGATTGTCCGATGAATCCAAAAGAGATTCCATTAACAACAGCTGATGTACCACCAGCTACAAATGCAGGAACATTTGTATAATCAGACCATGTAGCACGTACCATCAAAGGAATGTTATTTCCTGTAGAAGTACCACCGGTTTTACCACCAGCATATACAAAGTCTAAGTAAGTTAGAACACCCATTGGACCAGGCATTGGTACTACTGGTACTAGGTCTAAACCTACTGTTTGAGCTGCAACTTGCATAGCAAGAGGCAACAATGTGTGAGCTTTATCACCAGAACCTTTGTCAGCGCCGTAGAAAGCATCTTGAGTACCCGGATCACCAGGGAAACGAGTAGCACCCATACCATTAACAGCACCTAAAACAGAGTATGAATTACTTTCGTAAAGTTCATGGTAATGACAGTATTTAGCCATCCATTCAACTCTATTACGTTCAGTAATACCCACTTCTGATTCCAAAATTGGAGCCCACTTTGCAAAAATTTCTTGTTCGTTTAACAAATACATTTTGTTTTGTGTTTTTTTGAGTTTTTATTTTAATTTTCCTTTGCTTTTGGCATCTTAGCAATAATCGGAAATATCTTACTATATATCAATGTTATCTCTTAAATCTTTGACGGAATCCAGCTTTAACTGATTCTAAATAAGCATCATTAGATTTATATTCAGAAGATTCATTAATTGGAGCATTTAAGTTTTCGTTTAGAGTATCAATTTTAACTCCTCTTAAATCTCTAGTTTCCCAGAAATTATCGATTTGATATTGAGATTCTAAAACTCTTGTAGATGCTTGAGCTTTAATTGCAGTCTTTTGAGATTCAGTTAATGAATTCCAAGAACTCAAAAATCTATTTGGCATATTCATCAACCAATCTAATTTTTTAGGAGCACTTACAAAACAAGATTCCCAAATTTTATTAGCATCAGCTGTACCATAATAACGATTTGTTTGGAAAGCATTAACAATTTTATCTTTCATTTCGTCATTAAGAGCATCAAATTCTCTACGTTTTGATTCACCAAGGAATTGGAAGAAGTGATATTTTTTATCAGTTTCTGTTTCCTTTTCTGTTTTAGCAGATTCAAGAATAGCATTCAATTGAGATGTAATATCTTTCTTAAATTCATCTTCTTCGTTTTCATTTACTACGATTGATTCAGAAATAGCTTTAACTTCTTTTGCCTTTTCAATGATGAAATCAGTTGATTTTTTAATATCTTCTACCGAAGCACCTTCATTGATTTGTTCAACTACATAATTCAAGTAGTTAGAAAGGTTTTCAGTGTTTTCTTTCAAGTATTCAGTGTATTTAATTACAGAATCAACCCCTTCAACGATATAATCGTTATGAGAAATAACTTTGTCTAATTGCTCATTAATATGAGATTGGTAATTCCAACGATTAGAAGTTTCTTCAGCAAGGTAGTTAGAGAAATCAATTACTTGAGAAGTTTTCTCAGCAACATAATTTGTATAGTTGATTCCTTCGTTTGCTTTTTCAGCAACCATTTTAGTATATTCAATTAAATGATCTACTGATTCAGCTAATTTTTCAGAGTAGTTAATTCCAACATTAGTTTTTTCACCTACCATTTCGGCATAGTCTTTAACTTTCTCTAAGTTTTCAATGATATAATCATTATGAGAAATTAGTCCATCGACATTTTCTGTTATACGATTAACATGTTCTTGAAGTCCATTAACTTTCTTAGCAATTGCTTCGGCATATTTAATTAGACCTTCATTGACGGATTTATCTTCCTTAGTTGAGGCAGCTTCAACAACCTTTTTAAGATTTTCAAATTCATTTTTTACGATCTTAGTGTACTGATTAAAGTCCTCAATGGAAATGTACTTTGTTGAATCCATTTGGTTTTCTTTTTTATTTTCGAGTTGTAAGTTATCTAAGTTTGTTTCCTTTTCTTCGTCTTCTTTAACAGCAAAACCGTTAAAAGACCAAAAATCGGGAACTTCAAAAAGTCCTAAATTATCATCATTATCAAAACCATAACTCTCATTTACTCTTTTTAATTCAGCATTTGAGAATCCAGGATTTGCAACTAAGTCATAAGTAAACATCTTTTTAATTTTTACGTGACCATTGCTTTCAACAACACCGGCAGCTCTACTTGAAATATGTAAAGGAATTCCTGCATCAACAAGAGCTCTTGCATTTTTTCCTGCATCAGTATTTAATAATCTAATACGACCAGTAACACATTTTTTGTTCTTGTCATATTCGATAGATTCAATTACATGGGATGCATTTTTTAGAGAAATATCGAAAGATTTAGGATGATCTAATTCACCAAGAAGTTTGTTTTGTTCAACAAGTTTCTTTAACTCATTGATGTGTGGCATAACCTCTTTCTCGTCATAAATACGATTATTATTGTTTTTTACGCCAATCTCGGTAAATGTCCCCTCTAAAACATATTTGTCTTCACCTTCATTAATAAGGTTAAGTTTGTTTTCCGATCTCTCTACAATTAGAAGAGTCTTATTGCTCATAATTCAGACTTTTATTTTTACTATATATCTACAATCTTATTTGTATTTTTGTCATTACATTGCTATCTCAGCAGCTTTCTTAGCAGCAGCAAGTTTTTCTTCGTCTTCCTGAGTTTTCATTTTCTTATTAGTTCTTAGGTCTTCAGAAGACATTCCTAAGAATCGTTGAATCAAGAATTCAGAAGCAAAGTACTTAACTTCATTCATATTAGCATCCATTTCAACAAGACCATCTTTCATAGCTGTTACGAAATCCAATCGTTTTTGAAGAATTTCGATTTCTTTCATTTCTTCAAAAATGTTATATTTGTGGAATTTAATACCTATTTGTGCTTTGAAAGAATCATCATCTTTTAATTCAGGGAAATCCAAACACATTTGTATCCAAAGTGGTTTAACGAGGATTTCTTGAAATACAGATCTAATACGAGTAATAAAACGACCAAATTTAATTTCATCTCTAGTCATACCTTCGGCATTCATCTCCCAACTTGGAGGTGATTCCATATCAAATCTAGATAGTGGAATTTTAGATACTTTAATTAACTTTTCTCTAAAGTATTTCAAAGCTTCTGTGTCAGAAAGATCTGGTCCGTCATTACCGATTGTTTCAATTGTCGGTTCTCCAGCTTCACCAGAAGGTAACCAATACTCTTTGTTGAATGGCATCATAGGTTTACCATTCACTTTTAATTCTCCTGATTCTGTATCAAAATCAATTTGTTCACGATAGTTTTGCATCAAAACTCCTAAAGACTGACGAGCCCTTGTTTTTGATTTACCACCAACAGGAATAACGAATTTTGTTTTGAATGAGGAGTTAACTGTTGCCCATATAACTCGAGAATGTTCCATAATTCTCAATAAGTTAAATGAACGTACCAAACGTTCTACATAAGAAACACGATTTGCCGTGTTAACGTTTGCATATGAAATGTATATGATTTGAGAATCGTAGAGTTTTCTTTCTTTTTGAACTTGACCTTTGAATTGGGTCCAAACTTTCTTACCCTCTTTATCAAGTCCAGGAGTTAAATTTATAGGATCGATTTCTTTGAAACCTATTATTCTTGTTTGTTCTTTGTTGTAAATAATTTCAAAAGCTAGGAATCCATCAACTAACCATTTTCTGAAATATGACCAAGCAGCTATATCGTTGTTGAAACCAAAGTATTGATAAATTCTCTTAAAGTTAGTTTCTAAAGCGATTTTTATAGCTTCAATTGTACCGGGTTCTAGTGTTTCGTCATCAAAAGCTAAAGCAGCACAAAAATAATTTTTATCATCATATACTATAGCTTCATCACAGATTGTATCAAGAATTTCTTCAATTTCGTCTTGTACAGCGAATTTTCTAAGATCCTCCCTCTTTTTTGGATATGATTTATCAAAAATGGATATTGATTTTCTCAAATTAATATCGGTCATTGATAGGTTTGCAAACAGAGCATAGTCATCATATTCTCCTCCTGCTGTATTTCGTGGATCCATTTTCCAACCATACATATCCTCATTAACTCCAATAGCTTTTGAGTTTCTCAAAACCAAATCATCGTACATCATCCCAAAAGACGATAACGATTTTAATGCCTTTGATACGATATTTCTTGCTCCGGAAGATTGCCTTTGAGCATAAACATCATCTCTATTTACAAATCCTGACATATTTTAATTTGTTTTCTAATCTATATATTCAATCACATATTTTATGAGTTTGTACTCATAAAGTTTCCTACTTTTCGAATTTGAACTTTTGTGCTTTTTGTGCAGCTTCCCTTCTCTTCAATAAGGTGGTTTGGTTTGATCTACACCATTTAACATATTCCTCAAAGTTCTTGTAAATATCAAAAAGCTTACCATCCCCTTTCAATTCAGGGAATATAGAAGGAACATCAAACTTGGAGCATTTGTCCCAATGTTCATAAGACATCACTACAGAAGGTGACATTATTTGTGAAGGTAAGTAATTTCTTATTCCCCACGAAAATCCAAATTGATCCATCTTTGATTTCAAAGCGTATAGATCAATAGGTATATTTTTTTGTTCTACTGCATCCCCTGGCTTCTTTCTTATTGCCTCCTCCATCTGCTTTTTGTACATCTTTTTAATCTCTTTCATAATGTATTTTCTTGCAGGTGGCGGATACCAACTCAAATTAATACCCACATTCATGTAACCTGAAGCTGCTGGCATTTTACCTAAAGCCACCACTACAGGATGTTCATCCCAAAATGAGTATTTGTCTTTATGGAAAGGTTGATATTTGAATATGTAAACTTTTCCAGGTTGAAAGAAAGGTTCTTTGTTTTTTGCTACGTCTTTAGCTTTATCATCTTTAAGCTTCTTCAAAAACCATTCATAAACTTGTTTGGGTGAGGCATCTTCTGGGATATCATCACCTTTTTCATTTTCCTCTTCTTCTTGAGAGGTAGCCTTAATTAACTTAAGGATATAAGAAAAAAATTCGACTATACTACTAAACATTCTTACCTTTGAAAAAATCCTC
>Ga0315902_10014821_pt1 | contig 10004 bp, 5 predicted proteins | sample LakEriMetagenome_9_FD_203523 | JGI IMG/M metagenome (GOLD analysis project Ga0315902, IMG submission 203523) | Freshwater fungal communities from buoy surface, Lake Erie, Ohio, United States - Buoy 12 MA117 | ecosystem: Environmental > Aquatic > Freshwater > Lake > Lake biofilm | place: USA...
AGAACCGGTAATCCGGCACTCAATCAGGAATTCAGTCACAATTTGAACCTGAACTACAACAGTTTCAACATGATGACCTTCAAATACATCGCGGCGAACATCAATGTCAATGCGGTGCAGAATAAGATCGTCAATAGCATTGACACGCTTCGTAAAGGCATTCAGCTGACTCGTCCGGTGAATTTGAATGGAGCCGTGACTTCTTCTGCTTTCATCACGGTCGGTATTCCCTTCAAAAACCCCAAGTTAAAAGGATCGAGTCTGAATTTCAGCTCTTTTGTTTTGTATAACCGTGATGTGAGTGAGTTGTATAAGCAACTGAATGTTGGTAAAACCCTCACGCTGACTCAATCCGCCGGTGCCAACTTCAATCTGAAAGAGAAGTGGGATATCGCTTTCAAAGGCAGCCTCTCGTATTACAATATCAAGTACTCGGTTAATACGGCCCTCAATGAATCGTATCTATCTCAGACCTATTCATTCGATGTAGCGTATACTTTCCCGAAGAATTTCATCCTGTCTACCGATATCGATTACTTTGTCAATACCGGACGGGCAGCCGGATTCAACCAGAACATTCCGCTCTGGAATGCAAGCTTTGCTAAGCAATTCCTCAAGAAGAAGAATGCCGAGTTGAAATTCAGCATCAACGACCTGCTGAACCAGAATCAGAGCATCGCCCGTAATACCGGCGATAACTATTTCGAGGATGTACGCAGCATGGTGCTCCGTCGATATTTCATGGTCAGCTTTCTCTTCAATCTGAACCGGATGGCCGGAAAGAGCGCACAACCTCAGATGCCTCGCTTTATGGAGCGGAACATGCGGGATGTGCGGATCAACTAGATAAGAAGACTATAATACGAGGAGACTAAAGACCAGTAAACCATAAGACCAGAAGGGCGAAAACATCATTCGGTCTTCCGGTCTTTTGTCTTTTTGTATCTTAGCTAAAATCATTTTTTATCAGATACGTATTCTTTTTAGCCGCATTCCTTCCCCTCATAGCCTTTGGCCAGCTCCGGATTCCCGGTATGAAAAATGAATTGGCAACGGCTGTTAAGCAGGTGCTGGAGGATTTTCCTAACGGGTATAAGAATTTGATGGGGGAGCCGGGCGACAGCAGCTTTGAATCAAAGATCAAGATCGCGGATGCGGAAGGTGTTCAATTTGTGCAGCACTCGCAATATGGTCGCAGTGTGGTGAGCTGGCAGGCTCGTCTGTTTACGACGGAAGACCATGATCAGGCCCGTAAAAAATTCAAGGCTGCTTATCAGCAATTGCAGGGCTTGTCGGTTAAGTTAGGGGCCCGTTCTTATAAGTTGCGTAGTGCCTATGATGTGCCGGACTTGAATGAAAAGTTCACCGCGTTGATTTTTGAATTGGAACCTTCAAACAGTTATACGGAGCCGATCAAAGTTGAATTGCAGATGCTGTTTCAGATGCCCATGGAGTGGGCGATTGGTGTGCTGGTCTATGAGCGAGACCGTAAGGATACAGAGCCGGGCCGGATCTTGAGGTCTTTCAGATAGGGCCTTACCATACCGACCAATCTCTGGCGCGGGTTTCGTTTCGCACCGTGGGTTGTTGCAGTCCGCGGGTCAGTTCGGAGACGCGCTCACTCACATAACGTCTTAGTTCTGCAGCCTGCAGTGTTTTGAATTTATCCAGTGCTTCCAAAATCGTATAGGTGAACACGCCGTTACGAAGATCGCCTCGTTCTAAGGCATATTGATTACCGGCGGCTGCGGATATGACCATCGATCCGGTTCCGGAGCCCAGGTTGACGAACAATTCCCGCATCAGTTCAAAACTATTGAACAGGCCTAATTTGGGTGTGTTCTGCGCTTCTTCTTTAACGAATCCCCGGGTCAGTCCCAATGAATCGGCACTCTGCTGCATAGGTAATACTTCTTCTTTGTCAATTTCACCGCTGTGGCAAGCATCGATCAGCAACAGTTTCCGTCGCGCCGGAATGTTATCGAGTAGTTCCTCTAAGTCGGCATAAGGCAGCCCACCTTTTTCGGGCTCGCTGAAATTCACTCCGTAAGTGGAGAGGTAGTAGTCATACTCTTTACTGAGCAGTCCATGTCCGGAATAGGAGATGATCACCTTGTCCTCCTCAGCACTTGTTAACAATTTCTCTTTCAGTTTGCGGATGTTTTCGGCAGTCACTTCTTCATTGAACAGCGTATCGATCTTCACGGCCGAACCGAAACGTTCTTTCAATTTATAGGCTAGGTCTCGAATATCCTTGCTGCTGAATTTCAGGTTGTATTCCTGATCGGCGAATTGTTCGATGCCGATACCGATGAAGTGAAGTCGTCCATTATTTTTTTCAGCAGGAGCCACTGCCAGCAGTGGGAAGTAATTGCTGCTGTTTCCTTCTGTGTCCGTTCCATAGACCATGAGGTCGTTTTCCTTTTCGGTGAGTCGGATCCGAATGGTGGTATCTAGTGTTTTAGGAGCAAGGGATCGTCCCCGTTGACCGTAGATCGGTACCCCATTGACCAGTATGTGCAGTTGAATGGGTTTACCATTTGATCCGCTGAAACCGATGTGCAACTCAGCTGTATCGGAGGGAAGGAATGTTGATAATGTACGTTTATTGGTCACATCACAAATAAGTGAAGTGACTCGTTGTTTGGATGTGCTGCTTGTTTTTTTGATCCGTTTCTGATAAGCTTTTTCTAAGGCTATTTTATACGAGGCAAGGGAGGAGTCCGTCGAATGGATAAAGTAGGAGGGCCGGTTGTACCATACGTCGAATTGCTGAATGGGCGTTACGAATTTTCCTTTCGGATCGCGGAAGAGTACTTCATTGAAAATGGATTTATTGATGGTGTAATAACCCGAGTCGGCTCTTAGAAAAACTCCGGACGTGTCGGCCAGCAGGGCGCTTTTGATCAGTCGGCGGTTGTTTAGGCTCCACCACTGGATCGAACTTGAAGTGGTGGTGATCAGCAAACTATCGGTCGGGAGTAGATGCGCGTTGTTGATGCCAAGTAGACTGGCTCCGCTCAAGTTGTAGGGTAGTATTTGATTGCTGCGGATATTCCACTCATGGGGTTGTCCGGAGGCGGTCAGGAAATGAAATGCGTCTGCTCCGGAAAAACCGATCGGTTTGAAATTATTATCTGGTAGTAGGACCCTCTGTATCGGCTTCCCGGTATTGCTTTCATGAGCGATGAGCTCGCCGGTCTGTTCCGCTAGTATAAATCGGTCACCATCTGCATTGAAAAATCCGTTCAGTTCATTGAATAGCCAGGTGTTGTTTTTTGCCGGATAACTCGCCATCGGTTTATTCGATCGGTAGTTGTAGAGACCGATGATTTTCTTTTGACGGTCATTCACCAGAAAGAAAGGGGCAAAGGATCCGGGTTGAATGATTGTTCGGTTGTTTTTGGTTCCAAAGCGATACACGCTTCGAAGGGAGGCGGTGTCGAGTAGGTTCAGAAAAAGGCTATCGCCTGATTGATGGATCACATATAGATGCTTGTCTTGGTTACAGAAACCTGCACCTGTCACTAAAATTGAATATCCGTTTCCAATGGATTTGTCCAAATGGGTGTTTTGCCAGCGGGTGAATCGTTGGTCCTTCATTGATAACAGATAAAGGGTGTTGCTCACAATGAACGCGATTTTCTCTCGTCGTTTGTTCATGCTGAATCGCTTCGCCATGGGTGCAATCGAAGCGCCGGAGTAAGAGAACATCGAATCGATTTGTTGAGCTGTTGCGATGGCCATCGGTTCTCCTACTCGACTATCCATCAAGATTAGGCTATCGATCGTTTGAAATCCGTATTCCGAAAGCTGGTACCGAGCTGAGAAAAAAGCGGGTGCGTCTTTCAGTCGTTCGAACAGGGTGTTCACCCCGGGCGTGTAGGTCTCCGTAAAAAATCGGCTACGGCCGGTGTTGCCTTGATGCTCCAGGTAGGATAGCTTGATGGGGGACGTGTTGTTCATCCAATCCATTCCGGATACATATCGATCGAATTCCATGTTGTCATCGACTATGGGGTCTGCGGCCTTGAGCCCGAAATAAAACACATCCCGGTATCTACCTGCCAGATAGATCGACAGCGAGTCGGGTCTCATTTGCAATCGCTTGTATGGAAAGGATTGCAGGTTGCTGTCAAGGCGGCTCAGGTCGTACCGCGCATCGGCATATCGACGTATGATGAAGGGCTCACTCGATTTTGAATCGGGGCTTAGGTGTAAGAATTCATAGGGGAGTTGTATTTTTTTAAGTGCGCCATTGTCTGTTTGCAGTAGTGAATAGCGCTTATTGGTCAAGTCCCCGTTGCTTCTATAAAGAATTCTATCTCCAAGTATGGTCATCCAGTTCGGTTTTACTTCTATGGGGAGTTCCGATACTTTTCGTTTTTTCAAATTCACGACATAGGATTTACCGGATTCTTCACAAGGGATCAGGAGATGCCCATTCCGGTAAACCGCCCTGCTCATGCAACCGAGTAGCTCGTTGGACGGGTTCGGTAATGATCCTTCCCAAAGGGTTGTATCGCTCAGGTTCAGGCTGGCATACAGGTATCCGCTTTCCATGGCAGCGGGGTGATATCTATCCGCTCGAACGGTGATGCGATCATCATCTGTGAACCAAGAGGGAGATGCGCGAAAGGAGAGGGAAGTTATTTTCTCGATTGTAGCGGATTGAAGATTCCAGGAGACTAGGATACTTTTTCCTTGCCGATTTTCTCCCAATAGTAGAATTCGGTTGGCATTGGCCCAGTAATAAAAATTATGCCAATAGGTAAGGCTGCGGTCCGGGGAGCGGATCCAAAAACTATCCAGTACAGGTGTCTCCTGCAAGATGAGTCTTCGAAAATGTCCGTCTGAGTTCGACATCATCAGCGTATTTCCTTGCATGGCTGCTTGCATGCTGTTCTCTCGGGCGATCGATCGGTTCAATGCTCGTGTATCGAGTTCGGTATTTGTTCGGGTCTGAAAGGCACGGAGCAATCGGTTGACGAAAGGAGTTTCATAGTATACGACCCAGGTCTTCTCATCGGTACTGAACCAGGCCTTTAGTTTAGAGGCGATGTCCAGCTGAAAGGGATGTGCGATTGCTGTCTGTGTTTGTGTAGGCGTGTGATACAGGTAGAGACTGTCGGTATCGCCGGTAAGTAAATAATTGCCGTTCGGGCTGACGGAGAGGATGTATTTACTGCGCGATATCCCACTCAGAAATTGATTGCCAGCAGCATATTGTTTCAGCAACATATTTCGGTCAACATCCCAGAAGCTCACCCGGTCATTCACTTGTACCAACAAGCGTTGCTGCTCCAGAAAAATCGGATTTCCCCGCAGCGTGCCTTGGTTGAGGAATACTTCTCCTGTTTGTGCTAAGCTGCGGTGGCATGGCCAGAACAGTACCAAGGCTAAAACCTTTTTAATAAAGGATGAGATCGGTTTTTGATACATAAGGAGGTCAGGCAATTCAACCTTAATATCGGAATTATAAACATCTGTTCCAATTCCAGCAATAGCTCCTTTTTCCGGATCGGCAACCGTCTCGACACGTATCTGTCCGTAATTCTATTTCCCCCTGACTAGGGGAAACCCCTAGGACCTCTAAAAAAGCCTAAAATCTCTTTTCTGGCGCGGCTCAATTGACTTTCTTCAGGGTGAATTCATCCTCCTTGTTCGATCCTTTACATATAGATAGGGCCGTTTTGGCTCAGCGGGCGCACAACTTGCGTTGGGCCGAATTACCGGCTGATGTCATCCCATTGACTGCGGCTGATCCTGATTTTCCGGCAGCTCCTGTTATTGGAGAGGCGATCGCTCGGTTCAGTCGCGATCATTATTTTTCATACGGTTCGCCACAGGGACAGACGTCTTTTCGTGAGGCGATGTCAGATTTTATGCTGCGCAAACGCAACCTGCAGATCGGGGTGGATGGAATTTTACCTGTAGACAGTGCTGCCTTCGGAATTTATCTTACTTGCAAAACATTATTAAGGCCGGGTGATGAGGCGATCGTGTTCGATCCGGTTGATTTTCTGTTCGCTTATTCAGTGGAGGCTGTGGGTGGTATATCGGTCCGTTTTTCTATCCCGGCTGGTGCGGGCCAAGTTGATTTTTCTACCATGGAGTCATTGGTCAACCACCGCACGCGTCTGATCTGTCTTTGCAATCCGCTGAACCCGACCGGAAAAGTTTTTTCAGCAGACGAGCTGAGATCACTTGCAGCGTTTGCCGAGAAGCATAACCTATATATTCTATCAGATGAGATCTGGAGTGATATCGTATTTGCTCCGAATACATTTACATCGATCGCTTCTCTGGGGAAGGAAATTGCGGACCGAACCATTACCATTACCGGTTTCAGTAAATCCTACGGATTAGCCGGACTTCGCTTGGGCGTTGTCATGGCTACCGATCCTGAGTTATTCAAGCGCCTGTATCTCAACTCACTTCATAGTACCACCATTCATGGCACCAATATTCTATCGCAGGTTGCCGGAACCGCGGCTTTGACTGAGGCGCAAGATTGGTTGACAGGATTTCTGCAACACTTGCAGCGCATGCGAGATCTTTCCGTGAATCGAATCAATGCTATTCCGGTACTTTCCTGTTTATCACCAGAGGGCTGTTATGTAGTACTTGTCGATGTTCAAAAAACCGGCCTGAGTGCTTCGGATATTCAAGCTCGTTTACTTAATGAAGCTAAAGTTGCTGTTGTGCCTGGATTGGAGCGCTGGTTCGGTCCGGGTGCCGCTGGTACGATCCGTATCAGTTTTGCTACGACTGAATCGATCCTTAATGATGCTTTTGATCGTATACAAAAAAATCTATCCGCACTATGCGTATCGTGATCATTGGAGGTGGAATTGCCGGACTGGTGTTCGGTATTCTGATGCGTCGCCGCGGTCATGAAGTGATCGTGAACGAACGCTTCGATGGCATACCTGTTCATGGCAATGCATTCATGGTTCATGGCGAAGGATTGGCCCTGTTACGCGAGTTAGGTGATTCGATCGAATTACCCGGACAAACCATTGATAGTTTCTTGATGAAACGGCCTAATGAGGAAGAAGTACGTTACATTAAAATGGATCCCTGGCAATGTGTCAAACGTTCTGATCTGATCCGCTATCTGGTTCCTTTACTTGGAGAAGAGCAGGTTCGTTATGGCCGAGACTTTTCTCATTTTGTTTATGAAAACGGAAAAGCAGTTGCTGCCGTATTTGAGGATGGTTCGGTTGAAGCCGGTGATCTCTTTGTAGGCGCAGACGGACGTCAATCGAAGGTGCGTGAATGCATTCTCGGAGAAACCCATTTTTCACCGGTTGAAGTGCATGAAATATTGGGACTGGTTCGGGATCCGGAACTGATCGCACAAGCACCCTCGTTATTTCAGAAATATCAACACGGAGAGAAGGGTCTTTCATTTGGATATATCCCCTATTCCAGCGAGGAACTGATCTGGTACATACAGTATGATGTTAATCTGTTGCCTTGTCAGCTAAGTACAAAAGAAGATCTGCGTGAAGCCAGTCTCGAATTGATGCAAGAGTTTCCTCAATCTGTACGCCAACTAGTGGAGAATACCGATTTTGATCATGCGTATCTCTGGAAAACCCGTGATTTTAACCCACTATCTACCTTCCACCATAGCAATGTAGTGCTGATGGGCGATGCGGCCCATGTGGCCTTGCCCTTCACCAGTGCGGGTACAACCAATGCCATCTATGATGCACAGACACTGGCGGGTTGCATGGAACATTATTCCGAGCTGTCAGAAGCTTTCATTTGTTATTATAAGCAGCGGATCGGTCCCGTTAGCGAGCATGTTCGTTGGGGCAGACAACTCAAGGCCTCGTTTCTGAATCCGACATCGATCAGTGATGATCAGGTTGAAACACCGTTGATCGGTAAGCTTACAGGCAGGGCAGAGAGTATTCGATCAAAGAGCAGCGTAGAGATTCTGTATTTCACGGATCCCATTTGCTCAACCTGTTGGACGATCCAGCCGGAGTTGCGAAAATTAAAGTTGACCTATGGCGATCGTCTTTCCTTCCGATATGTGATGGCAGGTATGTTGCCGGGATGGAAAAATTTCAATCGCGGCGGTATTCGACAGCCTGAGGATGTAGCGGCACATTGGGATGAGGTATCTCGTGAATCAGGTATGCCCATCGATGGTAGTCTCTGGAAGGAAAATCCACTTCAGTCTTCTTTTCCCCCTTCGATCGCTTTCAAGGCAGCCCAACTGCAAAACATAGATAAGGCCATCATCCTACTTAGAAAGATCAATGAATTCGTATTCATTCATAAGGGAGATATCACGCGGGTGGAAGTGCTCAAGCAGCTGGCCTATGAAAGTGGACTGGATGCAGCCCGTTTGCTGAGGGATCTTACAGGTAAGGCCGTTCAATTGTTCTATCAAGATCTTCAATTGACCAAAGAATTGAAGGTTGATATTCTCCCCACATTCATTTTCCGAAAGAATGGACAAGTGGTTGAGCGAATGATGGGGGGGATGGATATGCGAAGTTTCGAGTCGGTGGTGATGCAATTAGACCCGACTCTTTACAAAATCAAAGCAGAGGTGTCGCCGTCAGAGCTCTTCAAGCAATACCCTAGTTTGACAAAAAAAGAGTTCAGGTTTTTAACGAATACTTCCGATGATCAAGCCGATCAGATGCTCGCCGGATTGATGCAGTGTGGATCTATAAAAGAATGTCGCACATCCATCGGCTCCATTTGGATGGCGGAGGCTGTTTAGTAGTAGAAGGTAGAAGGTTTAAAACTCTAGCAACTTCTACATTATACCTTCTACTTTCTACTTCCCTCTTGCTCTTCTTCCCATTTTTTATCCCAGTAAAAAGTACCGAATGGTACGATCGAAGCGATGAAGGCGGTCAGTACCCATAGAAAGGAGTGTTTTGCTTCCTGTCGAACATCGAGTGCCAGTATGCCCATGGCAACGAAGAGAAATCCATGTATCGATCCGATGATTGTCACGGCCATCGGAAGATCAGCTGCATATTTCAGCGGCATAGCAATACCGAGTAAAGCCAAGTAGGAGTATCCCTCCCACTTTGCGATGAGACGAAATCGCTGATAGGCTTTTTTCATGATCAGTAGGCGATTACTTGTTCTTCGATGTTGGCTGGTATCTCCCGCCACTCGTACTGCTGGTTTCTAAGTTGGGGTTCAAAACCGGCTTCACGTATGGCGTCTTGTATCGTTTTATAGGTGAATCGATGCGGGGCGCCGGCGGCACTCACCACATTCTCTTCGATCATGATCGATCCATAATCATTGGCACCTGCATGCAGGCAGATCGCTGCGGTCTGACGGCCTACCGTCAGCCAAGAAGCCTGAATATTGATGACATTCGGCAACATGATCCGACTGATCGCGATCATCCGGATGTATTCTTCGGTAGTGGTCAGATTTTGGACGCCTCGGATCTTAGCCAGCAACGTATCTACATCCTGGAAGGTCCAGGGAACGAAGGCAAGGAATCCTTTGGCGGTAGTTGGTTTTTTGGCTTGTACGTCGCGGATCTTGATCAGGTGTTCGAATCGTTCTTCGAGGGTTTCGACATGACCGAACATCATGGTCGCTGAAGTTGTGATGTGTTGGTTGTGCGCCTCGTGCATGATGTCGAGCCATTCCTGTGCGCCGCACTTACCATTACTTACGAGACGACGTACACGATCGACTAGGATCTCCGCACCCGCACCGGGCAATGAATCGAGTCCGGCTTCTTTTAAAGCCTGCAATACTTCTTTATGTGTACTCTTTTCCAGTTTGGTGATATGGGCTACTTCGGGCGGACCGAGGGCATGTAACTTGATGTCCGGAAATTCTTCTTTGATCTGTCGGAAGGTGTCTACGTAATATTTAAGACCTAATTCAGGATGATGTCCGCCCTGTAACAGTAATTGATCACCCCCGTAACGAAGTGTTTCACGGATTTTTTCCCGATAGGTATCCATATCGGTGATATACGACTCGGGGTGGCCGGG
>Ga0315902_10014823_pt1 | contig 10004 bp, 9 predicted proteins | sample LakEriMetagenome_9_FD_203523 | JGI IMG/M metagenome (GOLD analysis project Ga0315902, IMG submission 203523) | Freshwater fungal communities from buoy surface, Lake Erie, Ohio, United States - Buoy 12 MA117 | ecosystem: Environmental > Aquatic > Freshwater > Lake > Lake biofilm | place: USA...
ACCAACACAGTGCTTGGGACCTACACGCTCAAGTTGGGCACCACTGGTGGCACTGGCAATGACTGGATTGTCGGCACAACGGGTAACGATACCCTGCGTGGCGACGCTGGCGATGATCGCTTGCAAGGTGATGGGGGTAACGACACTTTAACTGGGGGCGTGGGAAATGATGTCTACGTCATCGACAGTTTGCTCGATTCAGCTATTGAGTTGAATAACGAAGGAATTGACCATATTGAAACCTCACTGGCGGCCTTTGATTTAATCGATTTCGACCACATTGAAAATTTAACTTACACAGGAACTGGCGACGCGTTTCTCATAGGGAGCGACATAGACAATAGAATTTACGGCGGCGCGGGGAATGATGTTATGGAGGGAGGGGGCGGCTCGGATGTGCTTTATGGTGGCGCGGGGTTTGATATTCTCATCGGATTTTATATCTATGAAGACTCCGAGGCGGAAGGCGGCGACCCAGGTTTATCAAGCGAGATATTGCAAAATGAGAAGTCAAACTCGACCGACAAGCTTTATGGCGGCAAAGGCAATGATCTATATATCCTGGATTCATGGGTGAATATTGCTCAGATTTTCGAATATGAAAATGAGGGCATAGACACTATCATCGGCGGCGGTAATTACACGCTTCCAAGCAACATAGAAATTTATATAAACGATAGCAGCACGTACTCTGACGGAGCTTATCAGTATATTACAGTGCAAGGAAATGATTTATCCAACATCATAACAACGTCCCCAGATTGGTCTAATTTTCCTGAATCCAGCACTCCTGAAGAAACGGCTAGTTTTTTATTTGAAAATCTGGATTTAATGCTGCTTACCATCGACACGGAATGGGTATCGTATGAGAAATTTTATGGGCTCGGTGGAGACGATACATTGATAAGCGGTGCTGGAAATGATTTCCTGGACGGTGGATCAGGCGATGACGACATGGATGGCGGATCAGGCAATGACGTACTTGACGGGGGAACAGGCACCGATACGCTGACCGGTGGAACTGGCGCAGACTATTTCGATTTCACGACAGTCCTGAGCGGCTCCAGTAATGTCGATACCATTACAGACTTCAACCGATCGGACGATTTCATTCGCCTGGATAACGCAGTGATGGTCGGTCTCGGCGTAACGACTGGTGCGTTATCGGCCGCCGCATTCGTTTCTGGTGCAGGCAGAACAACGGCGGCCGACACCTCCGACAGAATCATCTACAACACCACCACTGGCGATCTTTACTACGATGCAGACGGAACGGGAGTTACATCCGCAATCAAGATTGCGCTGATTGGCACATCGACTCAAACGGCCCTGGATCATACGGACTTCTTGATTATTTAACTAAATTTAAACGCATACAAGAGTCGAGCTCACCTCGGATGAATAAAATAATTCATTAATACTGATTAAAATAATTTATCAGCCCAACGAAATACTTGATGAACAGCATTGAGCCCGGCAGCCTAAATGGATATTTTTATAGGTTTCGCAGTCAGTATTTAAGCCTGTTAGGATTTTCCGCTGTCATCAATATTTTGATGTTGGCACCCGCGTGGTACATGCTCCAAGTCTACGATCGTGTGCTCACCAGCTATGATGAAAATACCTTATTGGGCCTCTCTCTAATTGTTGTTTTTCTCTACTTTATTTATGGGCTACTTGAACGTTATCGAGGCCTAGTTCTTATTGGTGTCTCTGACGCTTTAGACTCGGATCTCGCGCCCGAGTTGCATGCAGCTGTCCTGAGACCCTCGACAAAGGATCGGCAGAATGAACTTGGCGGCTTGTATGACCTGAACACGGTAAAAAACTTCGTAACAGGGCAACCAATATTGTCGCTCTTGGATGCGCCCTGGATCTTGATTTATATCGTCACGATCGCATTTCTCCACCCATCTTTAGGCTTTGTCGCACTGGTGAGCGCAGGCTCACTATTCGCTCTTGCAGTCATCAACCAGAAGCTGACTGAAGGGAAATTGGATGACGCACAGAAAGCAACCAAGAGCGAACGCAGACTGATATCCAATGCACTGGGAGCGGCTGATTCGATTCAGGCTATGGGTATGCAGAAGGGGCTGGCTTCGTTGCTGGCGCATACGCGCTCAGATTATTTAAAAAACCTGTTGGTCGCCAGTATTTGGGGCGTTAACCTATCGAGTATCAGTAAATTCTTTCGGACGCTGATCCAGTCGATCGCGATCGGTTATGGAGCCTACCTCGCGATATATGGAGAAATTACGGCAGGCATGATCATCGCCGCTTCTATCTTACTTGGACGAGTTCTAGCACCCATCGAAGGCATCATCAATTCGTGGAAACAGCTATCTGCGTTCAAGAAGTCATATGCAAACCTGGACGAGCTACTTCGATCGAGCCCAATTGTTGAGCGTTCTGTTGCCCTGGGTCGACCATCCGGCAGGCTAGAACTGGTGGATGTGAGCTTGCGCTTAAGGGAACATGGAAAGCCAACACTAGACAAGGTCAATTTGATTGTCGAAGCCGGTGAGACACTTGCGCTGATAGGTCCAAGCGGCGCCGGCAAGACATCGCTCCTCAAGGTGCTGTGTGGCGTCTACAAGCCGCAGGAGGGGCAGGCATTGATTGACGGCTCGGATCTAGCGTTTCGCGATTTAGCTGCACTGGGTCAACATCTGGGCTACTTGGCTCAAACCACGGAATTGCTTGCTGGCAAAGCATCCAAAAACATCGCCAGATTTTCTGATGAGGATAGCGAAGCAATCCTAAAAGCTGCGCAATTGTCCGGCGCTCACGAAATGATTACGGCCCTTCCGGAGGGGTATGAGACGGCGCTAGGAGATGCTGGGCACGGACTGTCTGAGGGGCAGAAAAGAAAATTGGGCTTGGCGCGAGCTCTCTACGGTGACCCAGCCCTCGTTTTTTTAGACGAGCCAGGTGCTGGGTTGGACGACGCTTCTCTTTTGTCGGTCGTTCACCTCATTCAAGCACTGAAGGAACAGAAAAAAACCCTCGTATTCACCACCCATCAGCCGAGTCTTGCGAGGTTGGCTGACAAGATCGCTGTCGTCGTTCAGGGGCAAATTCGACTCATGGGTCCCAGCGCCGATGTGCTGGAAAAGCTAAGCGGCAAAGGGGGTGTCGCATGAAGCAACACACAGCAAATCCTTTGATGAGAAGTGCTCAAATCCAAGGGCGAGCAGTCGTCGTCTTGGGTGTATTCGGGGTTTTTTCATGGGCGGCTGTGTATCCGATTGATGAGGGGATACCAGGATCTGGCTTTTTGATTTCGAAGACTGAGCGCATTCAAGTAATAAGCCCGACTACAGGTCTTGTTACGAAACTGCTAAGGCGTGCAGGCGACGCAGTCAATGAAGGCGACATTTTGCTGGAATTTGATATCAAAGCCCTTACGGCTAATGTGCGAAGTGTCGAAGAGTCGATTCGTGGAACAGAACTCTCAAACATATCACTGCGATCCGCGCTTGATGCGAGAAATGCACAGATCTCAGCGCTACGCTCCGAATACGATTCCGCCCTGAAGTTGGTTGCATCAGGTTTTGTCGGTGCCAACTCGTTAGGGAAAATTCGTGGAACAGAAATTGCCGACACATCACTAGGGTCCGCGCTTGCTGCAAGAAATGCACAGGTCTCGGCGCTGCGATCGCAATATGATTCCTCTCTCAAGTTGCTGGAGTCGGGGTTTTTCAGTGCCAACGCTTTGGCGACAATTCAAAACCAGCTATCCCTTGCTCAGAGCGAGGCCTTGGAGTTGAAGTCACGAATCGAGCAAAACGAATACCGGCTTCAAAACCAGTTATCCCTTGCTCAGAGCGAGGCCTTGGAGTTGAAGTCACGAATCGAGCAAAACGAGTACCGTCTGCGGGAACTGAAGGAACGTGTTGCTGCGATGGGCCACGAAATGGCTCTGTCGAAGATACATGCCCCTGCAACGGGCAAAGTCATGAACACGACAGTTAAGTCCGCTGGTGTAAACATCACTGCTGGTAGTCAAATTATGGAGATCGTGCCTGACAGTGAGCGTCTGCTCATCGACGCTCAGATTCCAGTTGACTACGCGACAAGGGCCCAAGTCGGCATGTCAGTCGATGTCATTTTCCCTACCCTGCCCGGAAGCTCAACGGAGCGCATAAAAGGCAAGCTCGAGTACCTTTCTGCAGACCGTCTGACGGACCCTCGAACAAACCACGTCTATCTTGAAGGGCGTGTCAGCCTGGATGATCAAGCCTTGATCGACAAACTGCGTCTTCGAGCTGGTCTTCCTGCAACGGTTCTGCTGAAGACGGGTCCACGTACGCTACTGAGCTACATCACACGCCCGCTCACTGAACGGATGGCTAGGGGACTTCAGTAATGCGCTGAAGTCTTCTGCCGCCCGCTGGGGGGCTGCCCATCGGCTACGCAGTGTCGTGCGCAATTGGCTTGGATTTCATGCAAACCCGCCTGGCCGATCAAGGGCATGCGAGGGTTTCCCCTGGGGCAAATAAAGGAATATTTTGGCTCAGTAAGAAAAAGACTCGCTTTCACTTGGGCTTGCCAAAGTTTATTCTGAGCAGTTGAGGCCGGCATCCGCCAGCCACTCACGCGCTTTCGTCCATGGCCTTCATTCGCTACCTCACCGACATCCACATCGATCACGGCGCCATCAGCCTGCTGACGGCCGAGTGCAGCCGGATCGGCATCACCCGGCCCTTGATCGTCACCGACGCCGGCGTGCGCGCCGCCGGCCTGCTGGCGAAGGCCGAGGCCGCGCTCGGGGACCTGCCGTATGCGGTCTTCGATGGCACGCAAAGCAATCCCACCGAGGCCGGTGTGCGTGCGGCCCTCGCCGTGCTGGAAAAAGAGCGTTGCGACGGCCTGATCGCGGTCGGCGGTGGCTCCAGCATGGACCTGGCCAAGGGCGTGGCCATCCTGGCGCGCCATGCGGGCCCCCTCAAGCACTACGCCACGATCGAGGGCGGCAGCCCGCGCATCACCGAGGCGGTGTTGCCGCTGATCGCGGTGCCCACCACGGCCGGCACCGGCAGCGAGGTGGCGCGCGGCGCCATCGTGATCGTCGACGACGGACGCAAGCTGGGCTTTCATTCCTGGCACCTGATGCCGCGCTCGGCGGTGCTCGACCCGGACCTCACCCTCGGCTTGCCGCCCGCCCTGACCGCCGCCACCGGCATGGACGCGATCACCCACTGCATGGAGGCCTTCATGGCCCACGCGGTCAACCCACCGGCCGACGGCATCGCGCTGGACGGCCTGATGCGGGGCTGGGCGCACATCGAGCGCGCCACCCAGAACGGACAAGACCGCGAAGCGCGCTGGAACATGATGAGCGCCAGCATGCAAGGCGCGCTGGCCTTTCAAAAAGGCCTGGGCTGCGTGCACTCCCTCAGTCACAGCCTGGGCGGCGTGAACCCCCGGCTGCACCACGGCACGCTCAACGCCCTGTTCCTACCGGCGGTGATTCGCTTTAACGCCCAAGCCGATTCGGTGCGTCGCGAGCGTCGCCTGCAACGCATGGCGCACGCCATGGGCCTGGGTACCTGCGATGACGAAGGTAACGATTTGGCCCAGGCGGTGCAGGCCCTGAACGCGCGCCTGAAGCTGCCCACCGGCCTGGCGGCGCTGGGTGTGACGGCGGGCGACTTCGACCGCATCATCGACGGCGCGATGGTCGACCATTGCCACAAGCTCAATCCGCGCGAAGCGAGCCGCGAAGACTATCGCGCGCTGCTCGCGCAATCGATGTAGGCCGCGACATGAGCGACACCACCCTGAAGGTCAAGATCTGGCGCGGCACGGGCGCCGAGGACAGCGGCCACTTCGTCGACTACGACGTGCCGCGCCAAGAGAACCAGACCGTGCTCGATGTGGTGACGCACGTGCAGCGCGTGCTCGATGCCACCCTGTCCTACCGTTTCGCTTGCCGCGTGGGCATGTGCGGCTCCTGCGCCATGACGGTCAATGGCCAGGCGCGTTGGAGCTGCCGCACCCATGTGACCAAGGTGGTGGGCGATGACGGCGTGCTGGAGATCGCGCCGCTGTCCAATCTGCCGGTGGTCAAGGACCTGGCCACCGACATGCGCCCCTTCTTCGACAAATGGGCGGGAGCCCTCGGGCGCTTTCAGGGCGAGCAAACCCGTCACGAGCCGTTTGCGCGCGTGCGCCCCGACAGCCCCGAGCGTCAGGCCGTGGACGCCGGCATCGAGTGCATCGGCTGCGCGGTGTGCTATTCGTCTTGCGACGTGGTGGCGTGGCGGCCCGACTTCCTGGGGCCCGCCGCCTTGAACCGCGCCTGGACTCTGGTCAATGACGTGCGCGACACCGAACGCACCGAGCGCCTGCGCGCGGTCGCGGGCGATGCGGGCTGCCACAGCTGCCACACCCAGGGCTCGTGCACCGAGCGCTGCCCCAAGGGCTTGGCGCCGACGATGGCGATCGCGGGCCTCAAACGCACGGTGGCCCGCGCCGCGGTGAAAGGCACGCTGTGACCCTAGCCCCGAACGTGCTGGCGCAAGCGCGCCGCTGGTACTGGCAACGCATCAGCGCGATGGTGCTGGCACTCTGCGTGCTGGTGCATCTGATCACCATGATCCTGGCGGTGCGCGGGGGCCTGACAGCCGCCGAAATCCTCGGACGCACGCAAGGCAGTCTGGCCTTCGCGGGCTTCTACACCGTGTTCGTGGTGGCTTGCGCGGTGCATGTCCCGATTGGTCTGGCCACGATCGCTCGCGAGTGGTGGAAGCTGGGCGAGCGCGCGGCGCAAGTGCTGTCACGCGCCGCCGCGTTGCTGATGCTGGTGCTGGGCCTGCGTGCGGTCTGGGCGGTCTACACCGCGGGGGCCTGAACGATGCGACGCAATGACTCCCGCGCCCATGCCCACGCCTCTTGGTGGGCGTTCTGGCTGCATCGTGTCTCGGGCTTGCTGCTGGCCCTGTTCCTGCCGCTGCACTTCATGCTGCTCGGTCAGGCCCTGCGCGGCGCCACGGCGCTCGATGGCGTTTTGAAATTCACCGACCACCCGCTGGTCAAGGTGGCGGAGTGGGGGCTGGTGACGCTGCTGGCCCTGCACCTGACCGGCGGCGTGCGCTTGCTGCTGATTGAGTTCGGGCCCGCCTCGGGCCTGCGCAAAAACTGGATCGCTGGCGGCCTCGGACTGGCCACGGCCGCCGGACTGGCCTTTGCGCTGGCCTTGGTGGGCTGAAACCCTGTTGTCTTCCCCTTTACGAAAAGGACCTGCACCATGACCCGTTTGAACCGACGTCACCTTCTGCTCGCCGCTACCCTCATGGGCCTGGGCGGTTCCAGCCTGGCCCAGGACGCCTGGCCCAACAAGCCGGTGCGGCTCATCGTCCCGTTTGCGGCCGGCGGCTCGACCGACGTGGTGGCCCGCATGGTGGGCCAGAAGCTGTCCGCCGTGTGGAACCAGCCGGTGGTGATCGAGAACCGTGCCGGCGCAGGTGGCAACGTGGGCGCCGACGTGGTGGCCAAGGCCCAGGGCGACGGCTACACCCTGCTCATGGCCTCGGGCTCGGTGACCATCAACCCGGCGCTGTACAAGAAGATGCCCTTTGACACCAAGAAGGATCTGGCACCGATCACCAACGTCGCCCAAGGTCCGATGCTGGTGGTGGTCAAGGACGGATCGCCCTACAAGAATCTGAAGGACCTGATCGCCGCCGCCAAGGCCAAACCCGGATCGGTCAACTTCGCCTCAGCCGGCGTGGGCAGCCAGGTGCACCTGGCCGCCGAGAACTTCGCGGATGCGGCGGGCGTGGACCTGCAGCACGTGCCGTACCGGGGCGAGGCCCTGGGCTACAACGACCTGGCCGCGGGCCAGGTGCAGATGATGGTGGGCAACTTCGCGGCGGCCTCGGCCCTGGTGGGCCCCAACCGACTGCGGGCGCTGGCCGTCACCAGCAAGGCCCGCATGCCCCAGATGCCCGATGTACCCACCGCGAGCGAGGCCGGCCTGCCCGGCTTCGAGAACGTGGGCTGGTTCGGCCTGTTCGCCCCGGCGGGCACACCGCCTGCGGTGATCCAGAAAGTGCAGCGCGATGTGGCCACCGTGATGGGGGAAACCGAGGTCAAGGCGCGCCTGTACGTGCAGGGTATGTCGCCGGCCGTCAATAGCACCGCCGATTTCGCCCGCCAGTTGGACCAAGAGCTTGAGCGCTGGGCCAAGGTGGTGGCCGCGCGCAAGCTGCAAGCCAACTAAGAAGCGAATCCGACGTGACCCTCCCTATCGATCTGAGTGCCGTCGAAGAGGCCGCCAAGACGCTCTATATCCGGGCGCTGAAGGTGCTGCCCCCCGACATCAAGGAGGGCATGGCCCACTTGGCGCAGCATGAAACGGGCGCCACCGCGAAATCGGTGTTGCACACCATGGTGCGCAACATCGCGGTAGCCGAAGACACCGACAACCTGCTGTGTCAGGACACCGGCATCCCGATCTACAACATCACCATCGGGCGCGGCGTGCAGGTGGACGGCTACGAACTGCAGCAGGCCATCGCACGCGGCTGCGCGCGGGCCACGCGCGAGCATCCGCTGCGCAGCTCGGTGGTGCACCCCCTGACCCGCCAGAACGAGCACACCTCCTGCGGCATCCGCGTGCCGGTGATCCACATCGACTTTGATCCCACGCCCGACACGCTCAGTATCGAGATGATCCCCAAGGGCAGCGGCAGCGAGAACGGGTCCTTTCTGCGCATGGCGATTCCGGCCGAGGGCATCGATGCGATCAAGACCTTCGTCATCGACTGCGTGCTGGCAGCCGGAGGCAAGACCTGCCCGCCCACCATCGTCGGTGTGGGCCTGGGCGGTACGTCCGATCTGGTGGTGGCCCTGGCCAAGCGCGCGGCCACGCGCCCTCTGGGCAGCCACTGCGCCGACGCGAACGGCGCGGCGCTCGAGCGCGAACTCAGTGCCGCCGTCAACCAACTGGGCGTGGGCCCGCAGGGCCTGGGCGGCGACGCCACCGCCTTCGCGGTGCACATCGAGCTGGCCGCGACCCACATCACCATGAACCCCATTGCGGTGAACATGCAGTGTCACTCGGCGCGCCGTGCGCGCGCCACCTTCACCGCCGCCGGCGTGGCCTACGGCTTCTGATCGACGGAGCACCCCGTGACCCACCACGTGCTAGACATGCCGGCCACCGAGGCCCAGGTGCGCGCCTTGCGTATCAACGACACCGTGACGCTGCGTCGCACGCTGTTCGGAATCCGTGACGCCACGCAGATCCATATGTTCGATCGCGCGCGTCGCACCCGCTTTGACCTGAAGGGTCATGCCGTGATCCACACCGCGCCCAATGTGCGCAAGGTGCCCACGAGTGCCGAACACCCCGCAGGCTACGCGCCCGTGTGCATCGGCACCACCACCTCCGACCGCATGGAGCGCTTCACCCGCCCCCTCATGGAGCGCGAAGGCGTGCGCCTGATCATCGGCAAAGGGGGGCTGCGTGAAGGCTCCTCGCAAGCGTTTGCCGATCTGGGGGGCGCTTACCTGGCCATCGTCGGCGGCACGGCGGCCCTGGAGACCACCTGGATCGAGCGCATCCAAGACGTCGACCTGGACGACCTCAATCCCGAGAGCCTGTGGCGCTTTGCCCTGCACGATTTCGGGCCGCTGCTGGTGGCCATGGACAGCCACGGCGGCAGCCTCTATCGCACGGTGCAGGCAGACACGGCGTCACGCCGCGCGCAGGTGTTGGCGTCGCTGGGGGTGAAGGCATGAACATCCGCCGTGTGCAAACCGACATCCTGATTCTGGGATCGGGCGGTGCGGGCCTGTTTGCGGCCTTGCACGCCCACCAGCACGCGCCGAATCTGAAGATCACTGTGGCCGTCAAGGGCTTGCTGGGCAAGTCCGGCTGCACCCGCATGGTCCAGGGCGGCTACAACGTGGCGCTGGCCGAGGGCGACTCGGTCGAGCGCCATTTCATGGACACCATCGACGGCAGCAAGTGGCTGGCCGACCAGGACCTGGCC
>Ga0315902_10014826_pt1 | contig 10003 bp, 8 predicted proteins | sample LakEriMetagenome_9_FD_203523 | JGI IMG/M metagenome (GOLD analysis project Ga0315902, IMG submission 203523) | Freshwater fungal communities from buoy surface, Lake Erie, Ohio, United States - Buoy 12 MA117 | ecosystem: Environmental > Aquatic > Freshwater > Lake > Lake biofilm | place: USA...
TCGGCCAGCACCATGCGCGTGGCGACCGGCCCGGTCATGTCGCCTTCGACGGTGCGCTGGCCGTCGATGTAGACGCCATCGGTGGTCGTCAGCCCGGGCGTGAAGCCGGCCATCTTGACGATGTGGGCCAGCATGCGGCTGGTCGTCGTCTTGCCGTTGGTGCCGGTGATGCCGGCGATCGGCACCCGGCTCGGCGCCCGGTTCGGGAACAGCATGTCGATCACCGGGCCGGCCGCGTCGCGCGGCGTGCCTTCGCTCGGCGCGACGTGCATGCGAAAGCCCGGCGCGGCATTGATCTCGCAGATGCCGCCGCCGACGCTCTTGTAGCTCTCGCCGATGTCCGGGCACAGGAAGTCCACGCCGCCGACGTCCAGCCCGATCGCCTGCACCGCGCGCACCGCCATCTCGCGGTTGTCGGGGTGGATGATGTCGGTCACGTCGGTGGCGGTGCCGCCGGTCGACAGGTTGGCGGTCGAGCGCAGCAGCACGGCCTCGCCGTCCGCCGGCACGCTGTCGACCGTCAGCCCCTGACGCACCAGCATCATGTCGGCCTGGGCATCGAGCACGATGCGCGTCATCACCTTCTCGTGGCCGACGCCGCGCCGCGGGTCCTGGTTGACGAGATCCACCAGCGCCTTGACGCTGTGCACGCCGTCGCCGACCACGCGGCCCGGGGTGCGCTTGGTCGCCGCGATCAGCTCGCCACCGACGACGAGCAGCCGGTGGTCGTCGCCCTCGAGGTAGGTCTCGACGATCACCGAGCTGCTGTGCTCGGCCGCGGCGGAAAAGCCGGCGCGCACCTCGTCGGCGGTCTTCAGCCCGATGCTGATGCCGCGGCCATGGTTGCCGTTGTAGGGCTTGGTGACGACCGGGTAGCCCAGCCGCTCGGCGGCTTGCACGGCCCGGTCGGCACTGCGCACCAGCTGCTGGCGCGGCACCGGCAGGCCGCAGTTGGCGAGGATCTTGTTCGTCTCTTCCTTGTCCTGCGCCAGCTCGACCGCGATGTAGCTCGTGCGCCCGGTGACGGTGGCCTGGATGCGCTGCTGGTACTTGCCGTGGCCGAGTTGGATCAGGCTCTGCTCGTTCAGTCGCAGCCAGGGGATGTTGCGGTCCTCGGCGGCCTTGACCAGCGAGGCCGTCGACGGCCCGAGCGCGCGCCGCTGGGCGTAGCGGATGAACTCGTCGCGTGCCTCGGGCCAGGCCCAGTCGTCGGGCACGCTGTCCGCCGGCCGCAGATCGGGCGGCAGCAGCGAGCAGATCAGCCGGATGCCCAGCTCGCCGGCCTCGATGCCCTCGTCGCGCTGGGCGTACTCGTAGACCACGGTGTAGACGCCCTCGCGGCCCTCGACGCTGCGGGTCTTGCCGAAGCTCACCGACTCGCCGGCGATGTTCTGCAGCTCGATGGCCACGTGTTCGAGCACATGCCCGAGCCAGGTGCCTTGCTGCTCTTCCGGGGCCGGGCTGTCGCCGCGCAGCCGCCGCACGAAGCCGCCCGGCTCGCCGAAGCTGCAGCCGTGGTCGTGCAGCCCCGGCAGCGCCGCGATCAGGCCGTCGACAAAGCCGCTGCCCAGGCGGGCACTGGGCCAGGCCTCGAGCGCACCCAGGTCCAGCTTGAGCTTGATGACCGGGAAGTGGGCATACAGCGACGGGCCGACGTAGACGTTGCGTTCTTCGATGCGCATGACCGGTGTGCCTTTCTTGTTGGGCGGGCGACGGGTTCTCGATCAGTCCTTGCCCGGCTTCAGCGTGCCCGCATCGGCCTGCCGGGTGTGCAGGTTGAAGGTCGCACCCCGCGACAGGATGTGCAGCTTGACGCCGAGCAGGCAGACCGGCTGGCCCTCGGCGATCTCGGCCATCGAGCTGAACTGCACCTCGGCCGCGTCGACCACCGTGATGCCGCCCGAGCCTTCGACGTGCACCGTGTTGTCCGGTGCGATGAAGGCGGCCGTGTCCTCGTCCAGTCCGATGCCGACGGCAAACGGGTTGTAGGCCAGCGCGGTCAGCAGGCGGCCGAGCCGGTCGCGCTGGCGGAAGTGCTGGTCGATGATGAAGCGGTTGGTCAGGCCCAGGCCGGGCGCCAGGCGCACGCTGCCTGCGATCGGCGTGCTGCCTTCGTCGCCGAAGGCGATCATGTGCTCGCTGATGAACGAGGCCCCGGCGCTGGTGCCGGCCACCGGCACGCCGGCGGCATTGAGCACCCGGATCGCCTTGGCGACCGGCGTGCCGCCGAGCAGCGTCGTCAGCCGCAGCTGGTTGCCGCCGGTGAAGAACACGCCGCTGGCCTGCTGCAGCCGCGCGATGCGGCCGGGCTCGTCGCAGTCGCGCCGGGTGTCGAAGTCGAGCGCCGTGACACGCTCCGCGCCGAGCTCGCTGAAGATGCGCTCGTAGCGCGGCCCGGTGCTCGCCAGCTGGCTGGCGGTCGGGATGACGACGATGTCGGCAGAGTCACCGCCGGCCAGTGCGACGAAGCGACGCAAGATGGCGGGCGAGTTTTCCTTCTCTTCGGCGCCGCCGATCGGGACGATCCAGCCGCGCTGCTGGCCGTCGGCTACTTTGCTGGCACACATTCGGCAAACATTCGGGATGGGGGGGTCGTTGGCGCGGCAATCGCAATGCGCCCGGATGATGCCAGTGCCCCGGCTCTCCAACGGCGGGTGGATGCCCGATGGCGCCCTGCGGGAGGACAGTCGCAGCCCGCCTGAAGGAGATTCCCGCCATGAGCATCGCATCCAACCTGCAAGCCACCGGCGTCGCCGATGTGCTGGTCTTCCTGAAACCCAAGGCTGCCACCAAGGCCGCCTCCCGGCGCGTCGGGGCAGCGGCGGCTGCGGCAGCCGCAGCCGGTGAAGGCACCCCCGACCCGTTTGCCCCGGCGCCCAGCAAGGCGCTGCTCAAGCTGTTCGTCGACGCCCCGCTGGCGCAGGACGCGGCGCTGCTCGAGGCGATGGCACTCGGTGCTGCGGCGCCGAAGCGTGCCGGCCGGGGGGCCGGCGCGGCCGCCGCCTCGGCTGCCGACACCACGCCGCCCGGGCCGCGCTGGTTCGACCAGCTGGGACTGGTGCTGGGCACCGTCGACCGCAAGGGCCTGGCCGCGCTGCGTGCGCGCAACGACGTGCAGAGCATCGCCGATGCACCGGCGCTGCGCATGATCAAGCCGGTGGCGCGTGCCGACGCGCAAGCGGCGGTCGGCTTCAGCTGGGGCCTGAAGGCCATGAAGGTCGACCAGCTGCGCGCCCAGGGCCTGGACGGCAGCGGCATCCTGATCGGCCACCTCGACACCGGCGTCGACGGCACGCACCCGGCGCTGGCCGGTGCGATCGCCGCGTTTGCCGAGTTCGACATGCTCGGCCGGCTGGTCCCCGGTGCGCCGGCGACCGACTCCGACGACCACGGCACCCACACCGCCGGCACCATCGCCGCGCGGCCGGTGAACGGCTTCCAGTTCGGCGTTGCGCCGGGCGCACGGCTGGCCAGCGCCATGGTCATCGAGGGCGGCCACGTGCTGGCCCGCATCCTGGCCGGCATCAACTGGACCATGGCGCAGCGTGTGCGCATCCTCAGCATGTCGCTGGGCCTGCCGGGGTCGAACGCCTTCTTCCGCCCGATCGTGCAGCGGCTGCGCGTGCGCGGCATCCTGCCGGTGTTTGCGGTCGGCAACGAGGGCCCTGGAACCAGCCGCTACCCGGGCAACTACTCCGAGGCGATGTCGATCGGCGCCCACGACAACGCGTTCGCGGTGGCCGGGTTCAGCAGCAGCCAGCGCTTCGTGCGCCTGCGCGATCCGGTCGTGCCGGACCTGGTCGGACCGGGTGTGGACGTGGTGTCGTGCGTGCCGGGCGGCTACAAGCTGATGTCGGGCACGTCGATGGCGACCCCGCACATCGCCGGCCTGGCGGCGCTGCTGATGCAGGCCCGGCCCGCGGCGACGATGGCCAAGATCGAGCGTGCGATCTTCAAGAGCTGCACGCTGCGCCCGGGCATGCTGGCCAGCCGCGCCAACCGCGGCGCTCCGGACGGCGTCGTGGCGCTGTCGCTGCTGTAGGGGCTGCCGCACGGTCGCTTTGGACGCTGCGGCGCAGAATCGCGCACCATGCCCGTCAAGCCGCCGCCACGCCACCCGTCCGCCTGGGTGGACGCGGTGGTGACCTTGCACCCGCCCGCACGGCGTCGCGGCGCACCGAGCGTCCAGCAGCGGGTGCAGGCGGTTCTGGACGCGGTGCAAGCCAGCACCGGCTCCGCGCCAGCGGACTGGGTGGTCTTCGACGGCCTGGACGCCTTCAGCCTGCGTGCCCCGGCCGGCTTCGTCGAGGCCCTGTCCCGACGCGCCGAGGTGGCCCAGGTCATGCCCGACGGGTCCGCCGGCAGCGCGATGATCGAACCGGTGGCCAAGGGGCCGCTGATGGACAGCCCGGACGAGCCCGCCGGCAAGGCCTGACGGCGGTCAGTCGGCCCTCGCGCCCGCGCCTGTGCCGGAGTCGATCAGATCACGGGATAGATCTGGCTGGCGCGGAACGTCCCGTCGTCGGCATTGAACTGGGTGAAGAGCGTCCAGCCGGCATCGAGGTACAGGCCGATGATGGTCATGTAGAGCCGGCCGGCCTGTTCGTAGCCCCAGCCGCCGTCGCCGTTGGCCTTGCAGCCGTACACCACCGGATCGCCTTCGAGCCGGCTGGTGAGGCCCGTGGCGTCAAAGGCAAATCCGCCGGTCTGCATGAGTTCGCCGCGGATGCCGGGCCCGGTGAGGCCGGTCTTCTTGTTGACGCCTTCCGGATCCATGTGGGCGGCGACGATCCCGGTGCCGCACTTCTGGATGCAGAACGAGCAGCCGGTGAACTGGGTGGTCGTCATCACGGTGCAGTTGCCGCCGCCTTTCACCTCGGTGCCGCCGATCTTGTCGAGGCCCTTGAGTCCGCTCAGCTTCTGCTTGGTGTCCCGGAACGAGGTCGCGGGCACATTGATCACGCTCACCGACGGTTCGTACTTGAACTGCTTGCCATTGGCCTGGAGGCCATACGTCACGCGCTCGCCGCACATGCCGTCGCGGTAGACGAAGAACTTGTAGGTCTTCTGTCCTCCCGCGCCGCCCGAGATCTTGAGCCGATGCTGGGAGAGAAATGCCAGCGGCCGGGTGCACAGCTCGTTCAGCTTGGCGTCGATGAAGGCCTGCTCGCCGACCTGTCCGAGAAAGATCTCGACCTGGTCGTCGAGCTGGGCGTCGAAGGCCACGCCCCGGACGGCCCGGCTGCGGGCGCCAATGTCCTTGGCGTTCTTGAAGTTGGTGGCGCTCATGGCGCTGAAGGTCTGGTACTGAAGTGCGCCGGCCACATGCCCGAGCAGCGCAATGGCGCGGCGGTAGCTGCGAAGGGTTCCGCCGTCCTTCGTCCAGCCTTGCGAGATGACTTCGCTGACCTGCTTCTGCAGATCGTCGGAGGCCCGGGTCATCCAGTCGTCGCAGTGATCCGCGACGGTGCCCTGCCAGGCGCCGTTGCGCTGCAGCACGGCCGTGTTGCGAATGAAGTCGACGGTGTCGGTCAATCGCTTGTCGTACGGTTTGGGCATGGTCGTTCGTTGTTTCGGAAGCTTCAATCCACCTTCGCGCCGGACACCTTGACGACCCGGGCCCACTTCGCGGTCTCGGCGGCGATCAGCTTCGCGAAGTCGGCACTCGTGATGCCGCTGGGCACCGCCCCCTGGGCCAGCAGGCGTTCCTTCATCGCCGCGGCGGCCAGGGCCTTGGCGGTTTCCTGCTGGAGGCGGTTGACGATGTCGATCGGGGTGCCGGCGGGCGCGAGCAGGCCGAACCAGGAGCTCGCCTCGAAGCCCTTGAGCGCCGGGCCGCCGGCTTCTTCGACCGTCGGCAGCTCGGGCAGGGCACCGCTGCGCACCGCGCTGGTCACTGCCAGCGCCTTCAGCCGGCCGCTCCTGATGTGCGGCATCGCGCTGGGCAGGTTGTCGAACATCAGGTCCATCGCGCCGCCCATCAGGTCGATCAACGCCGGGCCCGAGCCGCGGTACGGGATGTGGACCATGAAGGTGCCGGTCATGCTCTTGAAGAGCTCGCCGGCGAGGTGGATGCTGGTGCCGTTGCCGCTGGACGCCATGTTGAGCCGGCCCGGATGGGCCTTCAGCGCGCCGATCAGGTCGGCCACCGAGCCGATCTTGTAGCGCTCGGCACTCGCCGGGTTCATCACCAGCACGTTGGGCACGCCGGCCACCAGCGTGACGGGCACGAAGTCCTTCACGTGGTCATAGGGCATCCGGGGGTACAGGCCCGGGTTGATGGCGTGGGTGCCGACGGTGCCCATCACCAGCGTGTGGCCGTCCGGCGCGGCCTTGGCGACTTCGGCGGCACCGGTGTTGCCGCCGGCGCCGGGCTTGTTGTCGATGACAAACGGCTGCACGCCGCCAAACGCCCGCTGCAGTTCGGGTGCCAGTGCCCGGGCCAGGATGTCGGTCGTGCCGCCCGCCGCAAACGGCACGACGATGCGCACGGGCTTGCCGGGCCAGGCCGCCGGCTGGGCCCAGGCCGGCGGTGCGAGCAGCCAGGAGGCGGTCGTGGCGCCGGTCAGGGCCAGCCAGCGGCGGCGGTCGGGGGATCGAGGCATGGGGTCTCCGTTGTCGTTGTCATTGCGCGCCGATCTGCGCGGCGGCGCCTTCCACGCGCTGGAAGGCCGATCCGTTCCAGTGGTAGATGAAGAAGCCGCCCGGGGACGGATCGATGCCGATGACCCAGGCCACGCCGGTCGACGACACCGCGATGTCGCGGGCGCGGCCGGGCACCTCGGTCCATTGGTTGCCGACACGGCGGTAGATCATGCCGTCGGCGTTGACGACCCAGGGCTCGCCGCGCGGCCCGACGGCGATGCGCACCGCCGCGCCGGCGACACGCGACCAGGTCGAGCCGCTCCAGCGGTAGATGTCGTAGCCGCCGGGCTGGGGGTTGGTGCCGATGATCCAGACCTCGCCCCCGCCGATGCCGATGTCGCTCGCACGGCCGGGCATCTCGCGCCAGCGGTTGCCGTTGCGGCTGTAGATCAGCCCGTTGGCGTTGACGACCCAGGGCTCGCCACGGGCGTTCACGGCGATGCGCGCCCCGGCGCCGTCGACGCGCGACCACTCCCGGCCGTTCCAGCGGTAGATGTCGTAGCCCCCGGGCTGGGGGTTGGTGCCGATCACCCAGGCCGATCCGTCGGCGCCGACCGCGATGTCGTTGGCACGCCCCGAAAGCGTCTGCCACGAACGCCCGTCGCCGCGGAAGATCTCGCCGTTGCTGTTCACGACCCAGGGCGTGCCGAGCCGGGTCGGAGCCACCATCGTGGACGGTGGGGGCAGCACCGGTCCGACCCGGCCGATGCCCGGCTCCATCTCGACGCCCAGGACATCCTTCGGGTCCACGGGCACCCGGTGGACCGAGCCGTCGCGCATGCGGATCACCACGTCCGCCAGTGCCGGCAGCGCAACCACCAGCAGCATCACCAGCCCGAGCCCACGGCGCATTCGAACCCCCGTCATCGACCGGCCCGACCTTAACCGGCCGGCGCCGGCGCTGCCACCGGAGGAATCACGAACGGAAGCACGAACCGACTAGGCCCGCCCGGAGTGCGGTGGGTGCCGGCCTCCTGCCGATGCGGGAGCGGCCGGCACGCCGCAACGGCGGCGCAACGGGTCCCCGCGACAGTCGGCGCCTACCCGCCACCTTCCAAGGAGATCCCCAATGCGCATCCTGCCCACATGCCTGGCCGCCCTGCTGCTGCTCGCCGGCACGGCCGAGGCTGGCAACAGCCAGGCGAGCGTCGAGCCGCCGGGCGGCTTTGCCAGCGCCTGCGGCGCGCGCGCCAGTTCCGGCATCACCTACACGCCAGGCCTGGATCTGGTGGCGCAGTTCAACCCCGCCTCCGGCAACGCCAGCTGCGACACGGCAGCCTTCAACGGCGCCGCCGGCCAGGCCGCGGCCACGAATGTCTGGTCCAGCCCCTCGGTCGCCAACAGCGCCGGCGCGCGAGCCCGGATGGGCCGGATCGAACTGCGGGCCCAGAACGCGGCGCCGCAGAACCTCCAGTTCCCGCTCGCCGCGTCCGGAGGCGGTTGGTCGGAGCGCATGACGGTGGATCTGGCCGGTCACAGCGGCGAGGCTGCGGTGTGGCTGTTCGAGGTACACATCGCCGGCGCCGTCGACACCGCGGCCGGCGGCTTGTCCACCGGTCGGATCAACGCCTACAAGAACGAACAGGAACTGATGAGCAGTGTGCCGGGTTGGGACAACGGCGGCTCGGACGCCTTTACCACCGACCGCCAACGCGCCGCCTGGAGCGCCAGCCGTGGCACCGACCGGGTGGTGGTCGACCGGATCAGGTTCGCGGTGCCGATCGTGCTCGGCCAGTCCTTCGTCTGGGGCGTCTACGCCACCGTTGCATCCGGTCTGGTGAGCTGGGCGCCGAGCAGTTCGACCCAGACCTCGGCAGCGGGCGACTTCGACTTCGGCTATGGCGGCTCGGCCGGTGTGCTGATCCGCGGCGTGCTTTACGGCGGCGAGACCCTGGTGGCCCCGAGCGGCATCGATTGGCGCTTGGCGACGCCGGTGCCCGAGCCTGCGACCTGGGCGCTGCTGGGCGCCGGGATCGTGGGCGTGGGCGCCGTTGCCCGGCGCCGCCTCGGCAGCGCCGAGGCCAGGCGCGCCTAGGGCGCCACGGCCTCGATCTGACCGTAGGCGTGCGCCAGCCAGAGCTTCAGGCGCTGGCGCTCCATCAGGCCCAGGGCCGGGCCGCTGGCGAGGCTGCCGTGGCGGGCGGCCCAGAAGCTGCTGTTGCTGGCGTCGATCTTCTGCACGACGCTGTCGTGCAGCCGCTTCAGGTCGACGACGCGGGCGCCGAAGGCCAGTGCGCGGCCGAGCTGGCCCGAGCGTTCGAGCAGGCTGAAGTCGTCGCCGCGCAGCTGGTTGCGCACCAGCACCCAGTGCACCCGCTGGCCGAAGCGCTCGATCACGCGCTGCAGCAGGTCGACCGAGTCGCGGCCGTTGTCCATCACGTGCCAGTAGTGCAGCGCGATGCCGGACATGTTGGCGAGGTCGAGCACGCCCGACTCGTCCATCCAGGTCACCAGCGCTTCGTGGGTCTGCGCGGCCAGGTCGACCAGCACGCGGCGGCCGGGCTGGGCGACCGCGGTCTCGACGATCGCGTCCAGCGACTCGTATCGGTCGACGCGGGCGTCGCTCGCGTAGTCGCCGTAGAAGCGGCGCAGCGCACCATGCGAGCGGTCGGTGTCGTAGCCGGTGAACGGGATGCTGCGGTCGATGAAGTACTGCGCCAGAAGCCGTGCCGTCATCGACTTGCCGACGCCGCCCTTTTCGCCGCCGATCAGGTGGATGCGGCTCACGGCCGGCACTTCGAGCACCGGCAATTCGTGCGGGGGCACGGGTGGGGAATCTGTGGGTGTGTTCAAAGCTTGAGTTCCAGACGGAGCTGCCAGTTGGTGTCGCTGGCCTGCACGCTGCGCTGGGTTTCACGCAGCGTGGGGGTGGGGTTGGGGGCGATGTCGGTCCGGGCAGCGGTGAAGACGCTGCCGGTCTCGTAGTCCTGCGGCGCAAGGTTACTCGCCAAAAGCCGCAGGCCCACCGCCGGGCTGAAGGTCCACAGGCCGAACACGTCGATCACGCGCTTGCGGTCGGTGCTGGTGCTGCGGTCCAGCGCGAGCCGGCTGTCGTAGCCACCGGTCAGGCCCACGGTGCCGCCCAGCGTCAGCGGCATGCCGCGCAGCCGGTAGTCGGCGCCGAAGTTGGCCAGCCACGGCGCCTGCTGGTCGAGCCGGTTGTCGGGCCCCGGGATGCCGTCGACCCTGGAGCGGTAGACGCTGACGTTGTGCCGCATCTCGACGCGCAGCGCGTCCTTGATCAACTGGTCGAGCCGGTACTTGGCCTCGAGCTCCAGGCCGTAGGTCATGGCCTGGCCGATGTTCTGGCGTCGCGAGACATAGCGCTGGACGGGGCTCCAGGACACCGTTTCCAGCG
>Ga0315902_10014831_pt1 | contig 10001 bp, 24 predicted proteins | sample LakEriMetagenome_9_FD_203523 | JGI IMG/M metagenome (GOLD analysis project Ga0315902, IMG submission 203523) | Freshwater fungal communities from buoy surface, Lake Erie, Ohio, United States - Buoy 12 MA117 | ecosystem: Environmental > Aquatic > Freshwater > Lake > Lake biofilm | place: USA...
TGGAATTTGGAATTTGATTTTTGAAGTCCACCTTGAAATTTAGAACTTGAATGTCTGATTTGCAAGGTTGACCGGCCATCGCATCACTCGTTTTTAATCGTTCCAACATGATCGTCTTGTGCTTTCGGCGGCTTAAGGGCCGCCATGAAAGCGGCTGAGATGTCGTTGTTCGTGTGCAGATGCACATGCTGGTGCAACTGATCCGGCACCTTGTTCTTCTCTAGGTTAGCATACTTGTCCAGTGTGATCCCTAGCGCCAGCACAGCGTCCTTGGCGCTCATCTCGGGCATCAACTCCATGACACGCTGGGCGGCGCCATCGATCACCGATTGTAGCTTGGCCTTCAAGTTCGTGTTGAAGTACGCATTGCGGAACTGCGAGTCCATATCAAGCGCACTGACCTTGATCTCATCCACACTCCGCTCACTGATACCCAACTGCATGGCAATCGCCCGGGAGTGTTGCCCGCTCACAAATAGATCCAGCACCTTCTTCTGGATCTCCGGCGGGATACCGGCGAGCGCCCCTTGACCGTTGACCTTCTCCATGACCACACCCGGCACATGCTTCTCGATCTTGACCCCGCTCAACCCAGCAAGCTGTCTCGCACGCGACTCAGGCGAGCGGTACACGGCGTTGCGCTTCTTGCGTTTTGGGTTGTCGCTCATTCTCGTTCGCTCATAAAGGACAAGTCCTCTGCCGTGATCCCGGTGATGTCACCGAAGGCAGACTCCTTGATGGCCTGGAGTTGCATGTAGTACTTGTCAGCCTTGAGCGCGATCTTCAGCTGAATGTCAGCCTCAATCTCCCGCTCCTTTTTTAAAATTTGAATTTCATTTTTCAGTTTTGAAATCTCCTCCTCAGCCTGAAGCAGGAGGATCTCAGCGGCAATGGTGTGTTCTGGTGTCATTTTTTGAGTTTATCCATGAGCTCCTTATTCTGATCCTTGAGGGCTTCGTTCATCACGCGCAGTGCGTTGTTCTCCAGCTTCAAATCAAAGTTCTCGCATCTAGCGTCACGAGCAGCCTGAAACACGTCTTTCGTTAGCAGCCGTCCATATTGGATGATGCCCTCAATCTCGGTCCGACTTAAATCAACGCAATCGGATTTCAGCCCGGCTTCAATGAAGCAGTTTTCTTCGTGTTGTGTCATTTTTAAGTTTTTCAATTTCAGCTTTAAGTTGCTTAATCTCTTCTTGGTACGCCAGCATATTAACAGCCCAAGCGGCAGGTGGCACTCTGTTCCACTCTATAATAGCAAACTTGGCAGACAACGCTGACGGGCCGATTGCATCGCATTCTTGGCAGACAACCGACCAGTCTTGACCAACCAACGCCTGCTGTGGGCGGGCGTGTTTGCTGCCACAGAATGAACAGGCGCTGACTTTCATTTTTGTTTAGTATACTCTATTCCGGCGGCATCGAGAAGCGCATACAGCCGCTTGGCCTCCTGCTTCCATGTCGTGCGCTTGACCGGCACCTCGATGCCAGCCAGCGCCCTCAGCTTGTTGAGCGTACCCTCGCCGATACCGCGCACGTTGCCCGGTGTCGTGAACGACCAGCGCAGGTCTTGCATGTTGCTGATGTTCATTAGCTCGATGTACCGCGCCATCTTGAAGTCGAGCGGGGCAATCCCGCTGCGAGTCTCGATCCGGCGTATCCATAACTGTCGCTTATTCATTGCTGCCATATTTCTTTAGCTCGTGTAGCAGGATGTGCTTAAACGTCTCGCTGCCGTCGTTGACCAGCGTGAAGTCCGGGTTGATCCGCTCTTGCTCCGTCTCGGACACATGATTCATCGGGTCTACGCCGAATCGCCTGACTCGGATGACGATGCCACCCTGCTCGCGGATAGCGGCAGCCTCGTTCAGGAAGCGCACATCGTCGATGACGAGCAATCTGTCTGGAGGCATGAAGCTCACCCACAACTGTGGATCATACGCTCGGCCAGCCATGCCCAGGTCTTGCAGAAGCTTGCGCCCACGTTCGTCCTTCTCGCCATCCCAGCCCATGTAACAGCCAGCAAGCCGCTTGATTTCGTGTGCAAACGAGAACAGTCGATACGCAGGATAACACTCCTGAACAACCGAAGCTGCGTAGCTCTTGCCTGAACCGGATAGCCCGGTGAAGCCGATAATCTTGGTGCGGAGGATCATTTCGCCTCCTCCTTCACGGTTATTGCGTTGTGCATGTCCCAGATGTCTGAGACAACCTTGTCATAGTCAGTTTCGTCACACTCATCCACCGGCTGCGACTGCATCACAAGTGACACACTTAGATCTAGCAAAGCACGCAGCTTTAGTGTGACGCACGATAGCTCCGCTCGCAGGGAACTTATCTCAAACGCAATGTCAGCGTCTTCTCTGTGCTTCTGTTTAAGCTGTTTCTTAAGTTCTTTCACTTCATCGATGCGCTTATCGCGGATTGCTTGAGCACGCTTAAGCTTAACAAAGTCTCCGTTAGCAAGTTTAAGCTCGTTGCGCACCGCGTTGAATGACGCAGTGTACCGCCTGTGCATCTCTTCGCATGCAGCGATGCTGACTAGCTTACCATGAGCGTGTATCTCTAGCCTCCCATGACAAGATCCTTCCTCGTCCGGGTAGAAGGCAAATCGACCGTACTTAACTAGATCGTCTGTCATTTCCCCTCCTTCGTAGTCAGTTTATACGCCTGCGCCAGCACAAGGTCAGCGTCGAGCAGTGCAGCCCGGTCGTTAGCAAACGCCGAGTGAGCGTCGTAGTGCCGTAGCAGGCAATGCTTGAGTTGCTCGATAGCCGATGCAGCCTGAGACAAGACGTGCCGGTACATGATCAGTTCGTTTGCGTCCATTAGTTGTACTTGTGCCACTTGTTGTTCTGGTTGATCCCCATGCGACGAAGCGCAGTTCTGTGCTCGTAGCCGATACTGATAAGCGCATCAACCATTTCTTCGTCACTAGGCCACACTTCCTTGCGAAAAGTGAAAGGATGTGCGCGGAGCCACATGTCTAGGTCAGGCCACCGGTTCGGCACCGTCTTGTCGGCGAAGTAGTCCCACCACACGATCTGCGCCACAAACACCTGCATCCGTGTTGGTAACTCCATGATTCTGCTGCGCCACTCCCGTGGATCGATCTTGCGCAAGCGCGCCACCCAGCCGTTCGATTGTCTCTGTCTTTGTCTGATTCTCATCTTTTAGTCGTTTGTTTTCTTGTGTTAACACATGGATCTTCTCCATGAGATTGTCGATTAGTTGAGCACTCATTCTCTGTCGAGGATTAAGCTCAGGGCCAAAGCTATGATGCTCAACACAGCAATAGCAACCTGAATTTTAGGTGGGTTCTTCATTCTTTTGCTTCGCGTCGCAGTCTTCGCAGATCCAGTCATCAAACAAGTCTTGCGTCAGCCAGATTCCGCACTCAGGACATGTGGGCAGCTCTGCCAGCGGGTCGCTATCACCGGGGTAACCTGTGCTGATCATTTGCTGTCCTCCCATTTGTCTAATGTCCGAAGGAACGCCTCTGCCCGTTGGCGAGCGGTTGCCCTGAAATACCATTGGTCTTCCCAATTTCTTTCAATCTGGCGAGCCATTATCCAAAGTTGATCTTCTGTCAGCGTGGACTCCGCCTCATGCATCAGATTAAGGTCACTTGAATAGTGAAACGGGTTATGAGACACGACCCGCGCCTTGTTGGCATATCTCTCCCATAGCTTACGGTCGTCGTTCCACACAAATCCAACGGCCTTGTGTATGGCTAAATTGATTTGCTCGTCAGTCATTTGCCCCTCCATTCTTGCATAGCTGACACAGCAAAAGCTGCGCTGGCCCAAAATAGGATGAGCAATACAATGGCCTCCCATAGCTCTTCAGCAAAATACGCGATGGCGAGTCCGTCAAAGACGGCAAGAGTAGCAAAGCCCCACAGATACGGGACTGCTTTGTTGGAGTTGTCGGGTTCTAGTTTCATGTAACTTTGGTAGTGTTTATTCATTGTGGAATGTTGCTGTCTTACCTGTAAAGCGTAAGTTTGCGCTCACGCCGCACGGGCCGTTTCGTTGGATCGGGATGCCAACCTCGCGGAACTCTGCATCATCGGACAGCTTCACAACCATCACGGCTGTAGCGTCTTGCCCGATTGCACGACTTTCGCGAGCTTTACCCTGTTCATTCAGTTGCGTAATGCTGATCACAAGGCAACCTAATTCGATGCCAAGCAGTCGCAGACTTCGGCTGACCTCGGCGACTTCACGCTCGCGGCTGCTATCCTTGCCCAGGTCGCACCTGACAAGCTGGATGTAGTCTACGAACAGCACACCGAGGCCGTCTGGCGACTTCGCCATAGCCCGTGCAGTGGCGCAGATGTTAGCGATGTCATAGAGATCGTCCCGCACCACCAAACGGCTGCTGTTAAGCTTCTGGATGGCACTGTGGACGCCCCTGATGTCGCGCTCATGCTTAGCACCTTCAGCGAGCACACGCAGGCTGACGTTGCCAAGCCGGGCGACGAGCCGGTCGATGATCTGGTTAGCTGGCATCTCAAGCGAGATGACGAGGATTCCTTTGTTCATCGCGTTCCATTACCTGGCCTTGCAGACGTGTGACTATGCTGTCCCGTGTACGGTTCAAGCAGATACTTCACCTCGATGAGATCCGTCGATTGGTTCTCTGGCAGAAGCATAAGCGCCTCCATCTTTGAGCCAAGCGCGTCTTTCGGGCCAACACAGATGATGTCCTGCGTCTTCTTTGGCCGCGGCAGCTCCACGTTTTGCAGCACGTTAGTGCGGCGGATAAGTACCCAGTCGCTCATGCTTCCTCCCATCTACGTGGCAACATGACGCGCATCGTTGGTGGACCGGGCCACACGTCTTGATCGAGGCACAGCTTGTACTGTGACAATGTTACGTCGAGCTGCTGGTTCGCAATGTCGATAAGTTCCGTGGATGCCTTTACCCACTGCGACAGATGGGGCGCTTGCATGTCCACAACAAGGAAGTAGAAGTCGATGTCCTCTTGGCCAGTAATCTGTTCAAGGCCGTAAGTATACCAAGCAGCTTGCTTGTCGTAACCAAAGCCAAAGAATTTGTGGTCGAATTTCGTAAAGTCGCTGGTCGTCTTTAGGTCCACAATGGCTGGACGCCCCTTGATCTCGGTTATCATATCGGGGCGCCCCTTGCACTGCACACCGTCACGCTCCCAAAACATGGAGGCTTCGATAATCTTCGCTGCCGTCACCATCTGGAGTAGCGGCTCCACGGCTGCACAGGCGCCTTCCACACGCGCCCCTTCGTCCTCGGTAAGGATTACCTTACCAATGTTCTCTTGGCAGAAGTTCTCCCACGTCAGCTTGCCTTCTTTAGTGCGACGATCACACGCTGGAGCAATAGCATACTCACAGCGGCCTTCAAGGGCGAGGCTGTGTACAAGCGTGCCCAACTCCATCTCGCGGGATGGCTTCCACTCTTGACGCTCCTTCCACTTGTAGTACGCCGGGCAGACTGCAAATGAGTCAAGGCTGTGCTTCGATAGACCGTGCATGGCACGGTAAGTTGTCATCTCTAGGTTTTGTAGTAGTTCTGTTTTCATTTTGTTATGGGTTGATTTCAAGCGCCCCGCAGCCGACGATTTTGCCAGCTCCGTCGCGGATGAGTTTTGTTGGACTAGCCAAATCTGTCCTGTTGGGCAGTGCAGTACGCACATAGCCAGGGACGATGTATAGGATGCCTTTCACAGGGTCAGGCAGGTTGCTCACCTTGGCGTCTTTACAGCACATGATGGGGACACCATCGATATCTGCCACTTTGCTTAAGTGGCTATGCACCTTTACGCTGTAGCCGCTGGGTTCAATCACGCCATACCCGGTAATGTGGATATCGTGAGGTGTAAGGTTTACGAGTTTATTCATTTATTAAGTTTGCAATGATGTTGAGTGCCAGCATGGTTTTGCCTGATTTGGTTTCACCACCGATGACTACAAAGTCTCCGTATCTGATCGGACAGATGTTGTCGATAGCAGAATAGCCTGTCTTTATCCGCATGGACTCGTCATCGCCGCTCTCGTAGCGTGTCAGTGCATTGAGCAGGAGCGCCTTAGTATCCATGACCTTTGGCGGAGCAAGCTCACGGGACAGTCCCTCAACCTTCATCACGACGTCGCTCAGAAGCTCAGGCGTCTGCACGGTAGCGTCGCTAATAGCCATCAGCGTCTCGTAGGCGACATGCTGCAAGGTGCGGCGCTTGGCTGTATTCTTGACGATGTCTACGAGGTCACCGATGGCACCGGCGATTGGCATCAGCGTGTACAGGTCACTGAGTTGGTGGAACTCGGTCGCCGGTAAGGTCTCGCGACACTTCTCAAAGATCACACGGATCTCGGATGACGCATTGCGGGACTGCTGCTGAAGGATGATCTCGCATACCCGGTGACTAAGCGGATCAAAGATGTCGCTCACTTTGAAGTTCTTCTCCGAGATGTGGTGCAGGAACACCTCGGGATGATTCAGCGCAATTGAAGCTATGCCGCGCTCGGCCTCCAGCGCAGTTGGCACCACCGTGTCAGGTGGCAACTCCACCGGCCTGCGCCTACCAGCTTTCTTGTGTGCTTCCATTGGTAGACATTAAGCTATCGCGCTTCAGTAGAGTTTTGATCGGTGTACGCACCATTGACGATGCACGACTGAGCCAGCCGTTCAGGAAGCGCCCCATGCCGCGCGGGGTCTTGCGGCGCTGCGGGTCGGCTTCGAGCCAGGCGTGGGCCTTGAGCAGCTCCTGCTCGACGGTCTTCTCGCCGTAGATGATGACGAGGTCTTTCATTAAGCCCGGCGGTACTTGCCACTCCTTGCCGTCGATAGTCGTGTACGTCATGTTGTACATGCTCATCGTCCTGCCTACCTCGGGGTCTTTGCAGAGATCGTCGATAAGCTCATTGACGGAAGTGTACCGCTTGCCGGACGACTCAAGCTCTTTGTTCGTGACGATGCACATGGCATCTGCCAAGTCCTGCGCAGGCTGCACGGGCTCAGGTGTCACAGGTGACTCTGATTTGCTGATGAGTTGCGCTGCCTCTTCCAGAGGGACTATAAGCTCAACCTTAGTTCCTGACGTGTATATTATATTGATGCTTATGTTCATATTTTGTTTGCTCTGAGTTTTTCGTGATGTTCCGCATGATGTTTGCGGCACAGCCACATTACATCTAACGGCTTGCTGTAGTCCTCATGGTGAGTCTCCGCGTTTCTCTCACCGCACACGATACATGGTGCTTTAACCAGCTTGCCAGTCCGTAGTGCATACTCAACCGCTCGGTGGGCCTTTCGCTTCTCTGGGTTTTGAAGCTTAAACTTCTTTGTATGTTCGCTGTTGTATCCAGGGTTCTTGTCGCGAATCTTACGAATTCTTGTGCGATTGCATTCTCGGCAGCGAGTCTCCAGCCCATCTGGCATTCTTGCATACTTAACAAACGCCGTAAGCGGCTTCTCTTCTTTGCAGATCCGACATGTTTTCATTTTGTAAATGTGCGCGTTGTGCAGTCGCGCCCCTGCCTGGTGCAGAAGTCTCTCTCAGCGTCACGCCATCCGATCGCGAATTACACTCATCCAGTAATCAAGCATACGATAAGCCATCTCAATATATTGAAACTCTGTAATTTCCTTTTGGCCCAATAACTTGTTGTATGAAGCCATTCTGCGCTGCACGTTGTCTGTAATTTGTTGTGTAGTCATAATTTTGGATTTATCCTAGTCTCTCCTAGTGTCACGCCTAGCGGGCAACCGGCGTTCGATCTGTACTAGTATTCGTGCGGTACAGCCACACTCACCACTCATCGACCGGGATCTCCCAGTCCTTGCTCGCCGGAAACCAGCGGGGCAGGTGTCGCTAAAGTATCCATCCCATCCCTGAGCAGCCGGAAGAACAACTCAGCGTTCATTGTGACTAGCCAGGGCGTGCGGTTCTTCTTGTGAGCAACGATCCACGGTTTGCCAGCGCCGTCACGTTCTGCCTGCTCAGTGGCTTTGATAAGGTTAAGATTCTCCACGAACTTCACCTCTTGGTGGAGTCCGCGCAGTTCCTCGCAGATCACATCCGGGCTGTCGCCGCCCCCTGCGAACTGCTGGCCGCGCCGTGCGGTAAAGCCAGCAGCCCGGAGTTCGTCGCGCCAGAGACGCTCGCCTCTACACCCCTTGGCTCGACTGTTTATAGGCATCGCGCTTGAGCCTTAGCCAATGGTTGACTTCCTCAATCGAGAACCGTAGGCAGCGTGCGCTGATACGGTGATGAGGAATCTTGTTCTCGCGAGCCCACTTCAGAACGGTCTGGAGCGTGACGCCGCACATTGATGCGATATCTTTGGCCTTTACCATTTGAGATCGTCCTCCTCAAGTTCAGGCTCATCCTTCTTGACCGGCTTGGTCTGCGCCGAGGGGAATGCCTTGGCAAATCCCGCACGGTCTGCGGAAATGAACAGTGACGTAGCGATAGCCTGCAACTGTTCCGGCGTGACCTGCGCCTGTGAGCCAACCCACTCTGCGGCTTTAATGGCTTCAGCCATGAGCTGTGCCGCCTGGAAGAGCGCACGCTTGGCGTCTGCCACCGTCAACGAGATCGGCGACGAAGCCAGCACCGGCTTGCGTGGTCCGGCTGCTGCGACGGCTGCGCCGGCATCGTCGATGATTGCGCACTGGTCGGTGATCTTCAGTTCGTTCTCGCCGGAGTGCGAGGATGTCTTCACGCTGATGCCTTGAAGCCCCTTCTTGCCTGCCTGAGACTTGATAGTCACCATCTGACCCTTGAGGTCACCGATCTCGTCTGGCATCCAGAACGATGCCCTGCACTCGCCGGTGCTGTCCTGAAGGATCGCGTTCTGTACCCGCCAAGGGCCAAACTTGCCCTCACCAGTTTTGGGCGGGAATGTCGCTTTGATCGTCACCCGCATCTCACCAATCACTGAACCGTCGGCCAAATTGGCCAAATCACTAATTTGTGCTACTTTCATTTTTGTAAGGTTTCATCGATGAACCATTCACCGAATGCCGTGCAAGCTACACATTGCTTGTGTGAGCGCAACTACTTTTTTGATTTTATTTTGTCGTCCTCGTCGTCGTCCTCGTCATCTTCTTCATCCCCACACTCTTCTATCCATGAGTGTTCCAGCACTCTTTCCTTGTGCATTAGGTTAATGTGCATGTCTCGAGCAAAACGATTCCCCCAGCCGCTCTCGTAGCGGTTTGTGTTGTCGCTATCCAGCTCATCCTGCGCTTGGACAAGGATTTCGCCGCACTCAAAGTGTTCAGAGAGAATGTCCTTTGCGCGTTGGATGATCGCTTGGCGTTCCTTTTCCTCGGGCGTCATAGCTTGTAGTGTACTGTCGGAATTATTCTGCCGTCTTGAGTTTTATGGTAGAACTTTTGCCGCATAGCTTTCTTTTCAAGAAGGATTCTTTTTGTGGCAGTTCTTCCAATCTTCAGGTGTTGAGCGATTTGGCTCAACGTGTACCACCCAGGAGGCGCTGGCTGTAGCTCCAGATTCTCCGCAAGCTGGGTAAGCCAGTCGCCCTTTACAGCGGAAGCTTGAACGTCCCGTCCTTTAGTTCTTTTGTTAGCCATACAATTGTCTCGTTGTCAGTATATTCGCCCCACGCCCAGCCTCTGCTCCAAGCGGTGGTTGCAATCCTATTCTCCGCATAGCCAGCCATTTCGGGATCTCCGAGCCACCCAACAGAGTAGCCAGTGACACCCTTAATGCGCCGCCCTTCAGCGATTTGTACACGGTGAATGTGGCCCATGACAAGCTTGGTGTATTTGCCGTGGCACATGCGCTCCGCAGAATCACGCAGGGCGTTCTCGCTGTGCAGATAGCCGTGTTGAAAGAGAGCGTCGCCAAGACCAACGAAGCCAGTCTTAAGCTTGTAGTCGTACACCTTGCACCGGATCGCCTTGGCCCGGTCGTGGATCTGATGATAGACGCGGGTCGCCAGCGCCGAGATGATTGCCTTGGGGTGGCTCATCAGCGTAACCAACCGGGCCTCGT
>Ga0315902_10014833_pt1 | contig 9999 bp, 10 predicted proteins | sample LakEriMetagenome_9_FD_203523 | JGI IMG/M metagenome (GOLD analysis project Ga0315902, IMG submission 203523) | Freshwater fungal communities from buoy surface, Lake Erie, Ohio, United States - Buoy 12 MA117 | ecosystem: Environmental > Aquatic > Freshwater > Lake > Lake biofilm | place: USA...
TGTCGTCGGGTCGTGTGAAACGAAACCCTCCCTTTTTTGCTTTTCCTACTGCTGTACGGTATCCATTAATGATGTACGCTTCCATTGGTCGATTGGTTGATTTCCTGAATTTCTTTTTCTCTGTTTTTCTTAAGGATTGTTATGATGCAGATCAGTTTCTCAACGGCTTTCCTCCGGTAAGAATTGACTGAATGCGCTCAAGTGTCTTGCGTTCTCCGCAAAGAGAAACGAAAGCTTCACGCTCAAGGTCGAGCAGGTATTGTTCACTAACCTCTTGCGAATAACTGAGATCGCCACCGCACATCACGTTAGCAATCTTCATTGCAATTTTCGCATCGTGTTCGCTGATGTAGCGACCCATTTTCATACCCTGTACGCCTGCGGCAAACAAGGCCATTCCTGACCGACCCTGAACTCGAATATTTTTTGATTGCACGGGCATCGTATAACCGGCATTCGCTAATTCAATGGCAGCTACTTTGGCATCCAATATCTGTCGGTCTTTATTTACAGAGACACGATCCTGCGGACGAAGTATTCCCATGTCACGAGCATCTTCTGCACTGAGAGCCACCTTTGCTGTTGCGATGTTCATGAATGCATTTTGCAAAGCATTGAGTTCGACATCACCTTCCAGCATACGGTCGCTGGCGCGTTTGGTAAGTTCTTTTGTTCCGCCTCCGCCGGGAATTAATCCGACACCAACTTCGACAAGGCCGATGTATGTTTCAGCAGCAGCCTGAGCAATATCGGCATGAAGCGTCATCTCACAACCGCCGCCCAGTGTTCGGCTTTGCGGACAAACGACAACCGGGATGGTGGAGTAGCGTAGGCGCATGACGGTATTTTGAAATGCCCGCACCATAAAATCCAATTCATCATAATCTTGCTCGATGGCACACATGAATACCATTCCAAGGTTGGCGCCGAGTGAAAAGTCTGCGCCTTGATGTCCAACGACTAAACCGCGGAAATCTTTTTCAGCTGTATTAATCGCGTGATTCAGGCCTTCTACAACGGCACTGCCGAGCGTATAGCTCTTACTCTGCCACGAAAAATTGATGATGCCATCTCCCAGATCAATGATTTGTGAGTCGGCATTTTTCCAAACAATTCCGGAGCTGAGGTTTTCAAGGATCAGGAATGATTCTTTTCCTGGAATGTTTTTGTAGGATCCTGAAGGGATATCGTAATACTGGCGTTTGCCATTGTGCACGCGGTAAAATGAAGTATTTCCTGAACTCAACATGGTGTACACCCAGGCTGCAGGTTTGTATCCCATGCCTTCCATAGCTGTTACCGTTTCAGCAACGCCGAGAGCGTCCCAGGTATCAAAAGGACCTAATTCCCATCCAAAGCCTGCGCAAATCGCATCGTCGATTCGGAAAAGCTCATCGCTGATTTCAGGAATTCGGTTTGAGGCATACTGAAAAAGAGCATAGAAAACATCGCGGTAGAAATCTCCGGCATTGTCCTTACCCTTCATTAAAATTTTGAAACGCTGGCGAATGTTATCGATGCCCTTGGTTGTTTCGAGCGTTGCAAACTTTGCTTTTGCTTTTGGTTTATACTCGAGTGTGTTCAGGTCCAGTGTAAGAATTTCAGACTGACCTTTTTCATTTTTTACTTTTTTATAGAAACCCTGACCGGTTTTATCACCGAGCCATTTATTTTTTTCAAGGGTAGCCACAACATCCGGAAGCTTGAACATTTCCCGACCTTCATCGCTAGGAAGTGCTGCATAAAGATTTCCTGCAACTTTAACCATGGTATCCAGACCAACCAGATCGGAAGTGCGGAAGGTTGCTGACTTCGGTCTTCCGATAACCGGACCGGTAAGTTTATCGATTTCATCAACGTTCAATCCAAGCTTACGCATGGTGTCGATGACTTTCAATAAACTCCAAACTCCAACGCGGTTACCGATGAATGCCGGAGTGTCTTTGCACAGCACACTAGTCTTTCCGAGATAAAGATCTCCATAGTGGAGCAGGAACTGGGTGATTTCCGGATCGGTGTCGGCGGTAGGGATTACTTCGAAAAGGCGTAGGTACCGAGGGGGATTGAAGAAGTGCGTTCCGGCAAAATGTTTTTTGAAATCAGCGGATCGGCCTTCGGCCATCAGGTGAATGGGAATGCCTGAAGTATTGGAAGTAATTAATGTGCCTGCTGTCCGGTATTGTTCAACCCGTTCATAAGTCTTTCGTTTAATCTCCAGATTTTCAACCACCACCTCGATGATCCAGTCGGCTTCTTTGATTTTGGAAAAGTCGTCGTCAAAATTTCCAAGTGTAATTCTTGATTGAAAGCGCTTGCTGTAGAGCGGGCCCGGGTTGCTCTTTACACATTTCTCAAATGACGATTGGACAATCCGGTTTTTGAACGCTTTGCTGTCTTTGTTCAGTCCTTTAGCTGTCTCTTCAGCGGTAAGTTCAGCAGGAACGATGTCGAGCAGGTGAACACTGCATCCGATATTGGCGAAATGACAGGCGATGGCCGAGCCCATCACTCCTGAACCAAGAACAGCAACCTTGCGAATGTGTCGGGTCATGGAAATAAGATTTGAGTAAGGTTTTGGAAAATCCTTTATTGCATCACGAAAGGCATATGATTTATCTCATAAAGATTAACCGATGCATTTCTCTTCACCTTCTAAATTAGACAATTCCCATCAGCCGTATCTGAAGCGCGAAATGAATTTTCCATCATCTTTTTTTTCAATTGAAGGCTAATGCCGGAGGCATGTTGAACTGGCTTTTTTTTGGTTTTTCCCTTGAAACGCAGGACCTGATGTTATTGGGTCTGGTGGCCCTGCTTATTGGTATGGCCAAGACCGGAGTTCATGGAGCCGGGATGATGGCTGTGCCTCTTTTGGCTGGAGTTTTTGGAGGCATATTTTCCAGTGGCGTCATGTTGCCTTTATTGCTTTTAGCTGATGTTTTAGGGGTTTGGTACTACCGAAAGCACGCTTCCTGGCCACATTTGAAGCTGCTTTTTCCATGGGCAGCGGCCGGAGTGGTTGTAGGTACAGTTGCAGGTAGCTTTATCGGAGATGGTGTTTTTAAGTCCATTATGTCCATCACTATTATTATAAGTGTCGGAATTATGATTTGGCTGGAACGGAAACCCGATCAGGTACCTCGGCAGCGCTGGTTTGCGGCTTTGAGTGGTTTGGCTGGCGGCTTCACCTCCATGGTGGGAAATTTGGCTGGAAGCGTTATGGCCATTTATTTTTTATCTATCCGGCTTCCGAAAAACAGTTTTATTGGAACAACGGCTTGGTTTTTTTTGGTGCTCAACGCGTTCAAACTGCCGTTTCACATTTTTTTCTGGAAGACAATTTCCTGGGAGGTGGTATGGCTTGATTTGATGTTGCTGCCCCTGATTATTATTGGGGCAGTTGCAGGTATTTGGGTTGTGCGTCAATTTTCAGACCGCTCGTATCGGTGGTTCATCATGATCATAACCGTGCTTGCGGCGTTGTCTATGCTTTTTCCGCAATAGCCCTCGTGCATTATTTATATTTGAATTCTTTTGTTGAAGCATGAAGAGCCGCTTACCTCAACTTTTTATTTTTTTCTTTACAGCGCTGGTGTTCGTCGCATGCTTAGAGGATGACGCTAAGAAATCAGAGGAACAGGATTACCCTGAAACGCAAGCCTGGTGGACAGAAGAAATTTTTTATCAAGTGTTCGTCCGTAGTTTTTACGATTCTGATGGTGATGGAAATGGGGACCTAAAAGGAGTAATTCAAAAACTGGATTATCTCAATGATGGAAATGCTCAGACGACTACAGATTTAGGCGTTACTGCTTTGGTGCTGATGCCTGTGTTTTCATCATCAACCTACGACGGATATGCCACTGTGAATCATCTGGAAATTGATCCGGATTACGGTACGCTACAGGACTTAAAGGAATTGATTGCGGTTGCTGAGCAACGCGGTATGCGCATCATATTAGATTTTCCTATAAATCATACGTCCAACCAACATAGCTGGTTTTCAAAAGCAGCTTCTGCTGATCCGGGTTCTTTTAAAGATTGGTACATCTGGAAAAAAGAAAATCCGGGATCGTATAGTCCGTATGGCGGTCCGTTGTGGCATGCTGCTGCGAATGAGTTTTATTATGCTTTGTTTGGACCTCTTAAACCAGATCTCAATTTCACGAACGAGGCAGTCACGACTGAGATAAAGAATATTTCAGAATACTGGATTAAAGAAATTGGAGTGCACGGATTTCGAATGGAGGGTGCTGGCGCATTAATTGAGTCGGGACCGAACATAATGTTTACACAGGAAAATCTGGATTGGTGGCGTGACTATTTTTCTTTTGTGCGAAAACTTGACCCGGCTTTCATGCTTATTGGGGATGTGCCGGGACTATCTTCTATCGCAGACCCCTATGCTGATGATCGTTTAGATCTTTGTTACGAGTATGAATTATCCAGCGCGATCTTCAGCGGAATAAAAAATCAAGCCGCTTCAACAGTTCGGGAAAAAATGATTGATGTGATTAATCGGTATCCGTCATTTCAATGGGGCATCTTTCTGACCAATCAATTTCAGAATCGAACGATCGAAATTTTGAATGATACCGAGCAGGCCAAACTTGCGGCATCGATTTTATTGACACTACCCGGCGTTCCATTTCTGTATTATGGTGAAGAGATTGCAATGTCGGGCTCAGGTTCTGGTGAGGAAATCCGTCGTCCCATGCAGTGGAGCGGTTCAGTTCAGGCCGGGTTTACGTCGGGTTCACCTTGGTATCCCCTTAATTCCGATTATCCGAAAGTGAATGTGGCTGTTCAGGAAAACGATAGCCGTTCCGTTTTGAATCATTATAAACAAGTCATTCAAATCCGAAAAAATAGTCTGGCGCTCAAGCGTGGAAGTTTTGAACCGGTACGATCAACCGATCCACGCGTTTTTTCTTTTATGCGTATTGTAAACTCAGAGATCATGCTCGTCATTCACAATCTTTCGGGCAGTACGATTTCCAATCCGACACTTTCCAATTCAGACGGTTCATTGTCAGCGGCTACATATTCAGGAAAATTTTTGCCTTCAGAGGATGTGGCGCCAAGTCTCGTGATTACAGGAGGCGGCTCATTCACCGGATATGCACCAATTGCTGAGCTTCTTCCACACAGTACTTTATTTATTCGCTTTTCAAAAAGCGAGCAATAAATTTTTCAATCCGGAAAGTAACTGTTTTGCTCTGTAAAGGTGAGTCTTCATCCTTTTTTGGGATTAATTCAGACTGTTAACTGATAAAAGTCATGTTTTCAAGTAAGGTCTCTCACATATTTTTGAAGTGATCTAATGACCCCCATCATTAACACAAAAAGTGGTAACTAATTCTTCTTTTCAGCAGCTAGCCATTTTTGAAGGCCAGACGATAGGCGCTATTCAGAAAATTTTTTCTGATCGTTATCCTTATTTGCGAATTGATTTGTTTCGCAACCTCGAACTCAATGGTATCCGAATTACCAAAAAACTTGAGAATGCCTACGGTTTATTCCAACTTCCTCAGACGGAAATCAGTCTTTTGGGTGATCGTACAGTTAAGTGTTTAAAAGATGATATTAGAAAGGCCACTGGTCTGGTGGCTAAAATTTTTCGCAGATCGGGAAATGTTTGGATTGAAACTTCGCTGACAGACGACTGGACCCTGGAAAGACAGAACGAGGAGGGCAAGTTGATGGTTCCGAATCAGTAAATCATATTTTTCAATTTTGCTTCCTGCAGAACCGTAATTTTTCCTCCTTGTATATCTATTAATTTATCAGTCTTGAATTCACTCAGGGTGCGGATTAGTGATTCGGTGGCTGTTCCAACGACTTGGGCTAAGTCCTCACGAGAAATCATCAATGGAGGATTTTCTGCAGTGGTCGTGCGAAATTTTTGAAGGACTTCGAGTAGGCCATTTGCAACTCTTTTGCGGACGGAATTGTAGGCCAGATTGATCAGTTTCTCTTCGTGAACGACAACGTTTCTGGTAAGTAGTTTTATGAATTGCCGGGCTACCATGTTATCGGATCCAACCAGCTTTAAAAAGTCTTCACGCGGGATAAGCATGAGCTCTGCATCCTCAAGTACTTCCGCGCTGTCTTTGTAGGATGTTTCTTCCAGAATGGGTGTGTAACCAATGAAATCACCGGCTGTGTGAATCTGAGTGATGAATTCTTTTCCGTCTTCATTGGATCGGTAGGTCTTTACTTTTCCACTGACTAGAAAATAGAGGAACAGAGGGCGGTGTCCTTCCTGAAACAGAATAGATTTTTTGCGGTACTTCTGAACTTCGCGGGCTTTTTCAGTCAACTTTACATTGGCGTGGTGTCCGGCGGTATCAATGAATTCACTAAAACCACTGAAGTCCTGGGTGAAGCTCTGACGAAGTTTTTCTGATTTTTTGAGACGCACTTCGATGGCATTCAATAAGTGAGTCTCATCAAATGGCTTGGTGATGTAGTCATCGGCGCCTAGCTCCATACCTTTTCGGTAGTCAGTTTTTTCTGATTTGGCTGTAAGGAAAATAAATGGGATGGTAGAGGTCTCTGGATTTTTACTTAGCATGTGTAACACACCATAACCATCCAGCACGGGCATCATGATATCGCAAATGATCAAATCTGGTTTTTCCTGTAAGGCCAGCTCAACACCAACTTTACCGTTTTCAGCGGTTACGACTGAATACCTGGCGAGTTCCAGGATTTCGGCAGTGTTTTCACGGACCTCAAGGTTGTCCTCGATCAATAGAATTTTGCTCATATGACGCAGTAATTAAGAGTTTTGTTTTGGTAAGTAAAGATTGAAGGTTGTTCCATTTCCGGGTTCGCTACTCCAGTTAATACGACCCTTGGCCATTTCCATATAACGGCTTACCAGGTATAGGCCTAATCCTGTTCCCTGAATATTGGCTGCATTTTCTCCTCTGAAAAACCGTTCGAATAACCGCTTTTGGTCTTGCTGTGAAATACCGATTCCGCGGTCTGATACGGAGATAACCAAGTTATCGGCCTCTTCAGTACAGGTTATTTTCACCTCTTCATTTTCGGGAGAAAATTTAATCGCGTTAGACAACAGGTTTATCAGCACATGGCGCAACATCTTTAGATCAAGAGCATAGTCTGATTTTACCTGATGGGTGAATAAAATCTTTTGACCTGTTTTAGCCAGGTGCTGCATTTCAATCACCATGCGATTGATTTCTTCCTTTAGTTCTTCGGCAGTAATTAATTCAGGATTGAGTTTGATTTTACCTTCTTCAATTCGTCCGATGGATAAGAAATCTTCCAGGATATCCCGCATATTTTCAACGGAATCCTGAATTCGTTTGAGGTGTTTCTCACGTTTGGCTTCATCTTCCGGATTGGAATATTTGCGAATGAGCGCAGCGGAGGAGTGAATGGTGCTGAGCGGCGTTCTGAATTCGTGTGAGGCCATTGTTACGAATTTGGACTTCAGGTCGCCAAGTTCTTTTTCCTTTTGCAGCAACTGACTAAGTTCTTGTCGTGATTGTTCGAGTTCGCTGAGCGCTTCTTTCATCATTTTGGTACGGTCTTCGACCTTCTGCTCGAGCTGACTGTTCAGTTTTCGGATTTGATCTGACACTTGCTCCAATTCTTGTTGTTGTCGAATGAGTGCGTCTTCACCTGCTTTACGGACCGTGATGTCGATAATGAAAGCAATTACGTTGGCTTCCTGGTCGTGGGTAAAATGGGCCAGACTAACTTCTACTGGAAAGACGGTTCCGTCCTTCTTTTTAGCATAGAGATCCCGGTTACTGCCCATCGGGCGATTTTCAGGTTTTTTAAAAAAACCATTCCGCAGATTCTCGTGTCGAGAGCGAACAGCATCCGGTATCAAAATTTCAATTGGCTTTCCCGTCAATTCTTGTCGGGTATAGCCAAACATAGCTTCTGCACAGGCATTAAAATTTCCAATTTCTCCCCTTCCGTTCGTGATCAGCATACCGATGGTTGCGTATTCAAATAATGCCTCAAACTGGCTTTTGATGCCGCTGCTTTTGTCTTTACTGACTTCGCTCATTACTGGTAACTCCTTTGGTTGTTTTACCTTGTGAATATACTCAGTAACTCAAAAACTGATTTTATTGGCTGTAAACTTCAAATAACCGACCTCCTACTTTAAAAGTCAGTTGATTTCGATCAGAGGTTTTTATGACTTTGGTCATGCGGTAATTTTTGTATTCGAACATTCATGTTGCATACTGCATACTAAACGTATTAGTGAAATTTTTTACATGTAACGTTGATCTGGAAGTCGAACATAAAATCCTCTTTAACATCATTGGTATAACATAAGCAATCATTCTTTATGTACATCGTATCTAATTGAAATCCGGTGATGATCTCCATCATACTTCTTTGGATTACGTATCTTCGCAGGATAGCCGTAACCTATGTCCTTATTAACCCGGTTTCCGGTTAAAACGATCATCCGCCTCACCAGAGTTTGGAATCTCCTGATTATTGTCTTAGCTCAATTTTCAGCTTCTGCTTTTTTGATTTCTGAGTCCAATCTTACCGATTGGCGAATGTTTGTAGTTAGTTTTTCAACGGTGTTGGTTGCCGCGGCGGGGTATGTGATTAATGACTATTTCGATATTAAAATAGACCTGATCAATAAACCTGGAGAGGTCATGGTTGGACGCTCTATCACACGACGTTCAGCAATTTTTTTGCATTCATTTCTTTCTGCGGGCGGTGTACTTGCCGGTTCTCTGATCAGCTGGAAAGTAGCACTAGTCAATTTGGTGTCTTCTATGTTACTATGGTGGTATTCATCCAGTTTAAAGCGAAAACCTTTTTCCGGGAACTTGTCGATTGCGTTGCTGACCGGTACGTCGCTATTGATGCTGTACCTCGTTTATCCGCAGTCGGATCATAAAGTCCTTCTGTATGCTGTGTTTGCCTTTTTTATGACACTTATTCGAGAGGCTGTTAAGGATATGGAAGATCTGGAAGGTGATCGTGCATTTGATTGCCACACCCTTCCGATTATTTGGGGTATTGCCGGTACTAAGAAGTATGTCGGTATATTGGTTATAGCGCTTTCCATATCCACCATTGCGGTGCACGTTTACATTCAACCGCTTCCGGTAACTTATTTCCTGGCATTGATTCTTTTGCCATTGGCATGGTTCAGTTATCGGATGATCCAGGCCGATACGGTAAGCGAATACCATGTGCTCAGTCTTTGGTCTAAGTTTATTATGGTGACAGGAATTTTGAGCATGGTCCTTATTTAACTTTATTTAGCTAATAGTAAGCTATGAAAGAACAGGCCTATTCTGCAAAACTTGACAGCAGTGCTAAAACCATTTCTTTGATCGTATTGCTTTTGGTCTCTATTTTAACAGTGTTTGTAGTGCTGGTAGGCATTCAAATTCCTGAGGATTTTATGGAAATTTTTAGTGCTACTCTCGGACTTTGGATTCTTGTTGGACTTTATTATTCAAGATCGGTGCGTGGCTACCTGATCAATGAACGCGAGCTGGTTATCAAAAAAATTTTTTCTCCCTACCGAATTCCATTTGATTCGATACTAAAAATCTCTCTTTTAAAGGAAACTGATTTTAGGGATTTGAAACGATTAACTGGAAGTGCAGGTTTATTCGGTTATGATGGATTGTACCGGGATAATGCATTTGGTGAAATGAAAGGGCAGGCCACGCAAAAGAAAAATTATATTTTGCTTCAGCTAAAATCTGGATTCAAGGTAGTAGTAACTCCTGATGATCCTGGATTGGCTGACCTCTTACAATCTGCACTGAAGAAGTAATGAATCGAAGTTACGCTGTATCGCTTGATGCATTTTCCAAAACTATAACGACAGGCGTTGCGTTGTTGTTTGTCGGAATTGGTTTTGGTTTATTTTTGGTTCCAGATAATTCTTCTGATTCTAACACAGGATCGGTTATTTGGTTACTCATCAACCTTTTTAACTTTTCTATTTTTCTTTTTTGCTACTTG
>Ga0315902_10014838_pt1 | contig 9998 bp, 10 predicted proteins | sample LakEriMetagenome_9_FD_203523 | JGI IMG/M metagenome (GOLD analysis project Ga0315902, IMG submission 203523) | Freshwater fungal communities from buoy surface, Lake Erie, Ohio, United States - Buoy 12 MA117 | ecosystem: Environmental > Aquatic > Freshwater > Lake > Lake biofilm | place: USA...
CCCTGTCGCTCGCGATCAACCGGCGCGAGATCAACCAGGTCGTCTATTTCGGGCTGGCGCTCGAGGGGCACAACACGGTGCTTCCTAATTCCGTGCTCCACGATCCGGCGCTGCGGGCCGCGCGGTTCGACCTTGCCGAGGCCAACCGCCTGCTCGACGAGATCGGGCTGAAGCGCGTCAGCCGACGCGGTCTGCGCCAGCTGCCCGACGGACGGCCACTCGAGATCACGGTCGAGACCGCGGGCGAGGACACCGAGCAGACCGACGTCCTCCAGCTGATCCATGACAGCTGGCTCGCGGCCGGCATCAAGCTCTTCATCAAGCCCTCGCAGCGCGAGTATTTCCGCAACCGCGTCTTCGCCGGGAAATCGGTGATGACGATCTGGAGCGGGATCGAGAACGGGCTGCTCACGCCGGGCACCAATCCCGAGGAGTTCGTGCCGGTGAGCCAGCAGCACCTGCACTGGCCGAAATGGGGGCAGCATGTCGAGACCGGCGGCCGGTCCGGCGAGCCCATCGACGACCCCGCGGCGCGCGAGCTGATGCGGCTCAACGAGGCGTGGCGCAACGCAGGCGGCGAGTTCGAACGCTTCGCCGCCTGGAAGCGCATCCTCGAGATACACGCCGAGCAGGTCTTCACCATCGGCCTCGTCGCCAATGTCCGCCAGCCGGTCGTCGTCTCGACGCGGCTGCGCAACGTACCGCAGACCGGCATCTACAACTGGGATCCCGGCGCGTTCTTCGGCATCTACCGCCCCGATTCCTTCTGGTTCGCGGAGGCGCGCCGCACCGCGGCGGCGCAGCCCTGAGGACGGCCACGATGCTTGCCTATCTCGCCCGCCGGCTGCTCGTCATGATCCCGACCCTGGTCGCGATCAGCGCCATCGTCTTCTTCATCATCCAGCTGCCGCCCGGCGATTATCTCTCGACCATGGTCGAGGAATTGCTGGCCCAGGGCGAGAAGCCGGACGGCGACCGCATCCGCATGCTGCGCGAGCAATTCGGTCTCGACCGCACGCCGATCGAGCAATACCTGCACTGGGCCGGGGGGCTGCTGGTCGGCGATCTCGGCTGGTCCTTCGAATACAACCTGCCGGTCTCGCAGGTCGTCGGTGAGCGGCTGGTGATGAGCTTCCTGCTCGCCTTCGCGGCCACGCTGTTCACCTACATCGTCGCCTTCCCGATCGGGATCTACTCGGCGGTGCGGCAGTATTCGGTCGGCGACTATGCGCTCACCTTCGTCGGCTTCATCGGTCTGGCGACGCCCAGCTTCCTGATCGCGCTGGTCGTGATGCATTTCTCGAATGTCTGGTTCGGCGCGCCGGTCGGCGGCCTCTACGATCCGGCCTATGCCGAGCAGCCGCTGAGCTGGGCGAAATTCGTCTCCGTGCTCGGCCATATCTGGATCCCCATCGTCGTGATCGGCCTGTCCTCGACCGCCGAGATGATCCGCCAGCTGCGCGCGAACCTGCTCGACGAGCTGCAGCGACCCTATGTCGTCACCGGCCGCGCCAAGGGCCTGACCGAGGGACGTCTGCTGTTCAGATATCCGCTGCGCATGGCGCTCAATCCCTTCATCGCCGACATCGGATCGATCCTGCCGAAGCTGATCTCCGGCTCGGCGATCGTCGGCGTCGTCCTGTCGCTGCCGACCAACGGCCCGATGCTGCTGCGCGCCCTGCAATCCCACGACATGTATCTGGCCGGATCGTTCCTGATGATCGAGGCCGTGCTGGTCGTGGTCGGCATGCTGATCAGCGACATCGCGCTCGCGCTGCTCGATCCGCGCATCCGCCTCGGCGCGGGGTCAGAAAAATGAGCCAGCCCATTCCCCATTACGTCGACACGCGCCCATTCGATCCGCAGGCGGGCGAACGCCTGAGCCCGGAGCTCGAGCGCTACTACATGTCCTCGCAATGGCGGATGATGTGGCTGAAGCTGCGCCGCCATCGCCTTGCCGTCATATCCGGTGCGATCCTGGCGGCGCTCTACGCGATGATCCTGATCGCGGAGATCCTGGCGCCCTACGATCCGAACACCCGCCATACCGAGTTCATCTACGCCCCGCCGCAGGATGTACGTCTGTTCCACGAGGGCCGCTTCGTCGGACCGCATGTCCTGGGATGGGAAAAGTCCCTCGACATGGACACGCTCAAGCGCGTCTACACGCCCGATCCCGCCAAGGTCGAGAAACTGCGATTCCTCTGCAGCGGCGACACCTACCGCTTCTGGGGGCTGATCGAGGGGTCCTTCCATCTCGTCTGCCCGGCCGAGGGCGGGCAATTCTTCTGGCTCGGCACCGATCGGCTCGGCCGCGACATGCTGAGCCGGATGATCTCGGGAGCGCGCATCTCGCTGACCATCGGCGTGGTCGGCGTCGCGATCAGCTTCGTGCTCGGCATCGCGCTGGGCGGGCTCGCCGGCTATTACGGCGGCTGGGTCGACGCGACGATCACGCGCGCGATCGAGATCATCCGCTCCTTCCCGAAGCTGCCGCTGTTCATGGCGCTGTCGGCGGCGCTGCCGATCTGGCTGCCGCCGATCTGGGTCTATTTCGGGATCACGATGATCGTCGGGCTCATCGACTGGACCGGTCTCGCGCGCGCCGTGCGCTCGAAGCTGCTGGCGCTGCGCGAGGAGGATTTCTGCACCGCGGCCGTGCTGATGGGCGCCAATCCGCGGCGCATCATCGGCCGCCATCTGCTGCCCAGCTTCATGAGCCATCTCGTCGCCGTGGCGACGCTGAACATCCCCGAGATGATCCTGGCGGAGACCGCGCTCTCCTTCCTCGGCCTCGGCCTGCGTCCGCCGGTGACGTCCTGGGGCGTGCTGCTGACCGAGGCGCAGAACATCAACGCGGTCGCGCTCTATCCCTGGCTGCTGCTGCCGATCGTGCCGGTGGTCGTCACCGTGCTGGCGTTCAACTTCCTCGGCGACGGGCTTCGCGACGCGGCCGATCCCTACAAGTGATCGGCGCCTAAAGCCGCTCCAGCCACAGGCTCGTCTCGTGGGCGCCCGCCGGAAACGGCAGGGCGCCCAGCGGCGACGCGGCGATCTCCGCGGCGAGCCGGGTCGCGGCGTAGCGCGAACTCCACAAGATCCGCCAGCCGCCCGCGGCGAGCGCCGGGGCCAGCGCGTTCTGCTCGTTGTAGCCCCGCCACGTCCAGGCGTCGGGATAGGCGTCGGGCAGGAAGATGTCGTGCACATGCACGATCGCCCCGGCGGGCAGGGCCGGCATCACGTCGTTGAACAGCAGGTCGACATCGCTGCCGGGCATCAGCACATGGCTGGAATCCACGACCAGGACGTCGCCGGCACGCAACTCCGCGAAGAGCGCGCGTGGGGCGCGCTGTACCGGCATCCGGGACAAGGCGACCGGCAGGGCGGAGATGTCCGCGCGCGGCGCCGGGTCGATGGCCGTGAGCCGGGTGGGGAGGCCGCCATCGGCGATCGCGCGGGCGAAGACGCGCGTAGAATGTCCGGATCCGACCTCGATCAGCCGCGCGGGACGCCGCAGGCGGAGCATCGTGTAGCCGATCGCGGCATCGAGACGCGGGAACCAGTCCTGCGCGAAGCGCGGCGCGGGCGGCGCGCCGCCGAAGCGCGCGAATTCGGCCATGAAGCCACCGGCCGCGTCGAGCAGCATGCGCATCTCGGGCACGGCGGCGGCGAAGAGCGGCTCCAGGGCAGGATAGGATCGCGGCGGGATCGCGGCATCGGCGTGGCGGTGGGGCAGGAACCAGCCGCGCTTCGCCCCGCACAGCGTCGCGAGGCCGAGCCCCAGGCGCCGCAGCGCGGGCATGGTCATGGCGCGGCGCTCATCGGTTCGCGATCATGGAACCAGGGTCATGCCTTCCATGGCGACGACCGTGCCCGGACGCATCTCCTCGGCGGCCGCGGCGATTTCGTCCATGCGGGCGTCGTCATTGGTCGGATCGTGGTGGAAGATCGCGAGCCGGTGGACATTGGCATCCTCGCAGAGCCGGATGCCCTCTTCCCAAGTGGAATGGCCCCAGCCGACCCGCGCGGCGAATTGCGCGTCGCCATAGGTGCAGTCGTAGACCAGCAGGTCGGCGTCGCGGACCAGCTCCAGTACCGCCTTGTCGCGCGTTCCGGGCACATGCTCGGTATCGGTGACGTAGCAGATCGACTTGCCGGCATGCTCGATGCGGTAGCCGGTGGCGCCGTTGGGATGGTTGAGCGCCGCCGTGCGCACGACAAGGCCGCGCCCGAGATCGAGCGGCATACCGGCCCTGAAATCGTTCAATTCGCGCGCCGCCGCGAGATTGGCCATCGGCACCGGAAAGAACGGATCGCGCATCAGCTCGGAGACGATCTCGCGCAACGTATGGTCCGGCAGCAGATGCCCCGCCCAGAGCCGGAAATTATTGGCCGGATTGTAGATCGAGCTGAAGAAGGGCAGGCCGCAGATATGGTCGAAATGCGTATGCGAGAAGAGTAGATCCGCATCGATCACGCCGTGGCGGTCGAGCTTCGCGCCGAGGCGGCGGAGCCCCGTGCCGGCATCCAGGATCAGGAGCCGTCCGCCGACCCGGATCTCCAGGCATGGCGTGTTGCCGCCATAGCGCATCGTGTCGGGGCCGGGACACGCGATCGAGCCGCGCACGCCCCAGAAGGTCACGGATAGAGCCGGCATCGCGCGCTCCTCATGTCGCCAGGCGATAGCCGCCCGGCGCGGTCAGCAGGATCGTGGCCTTCGTCGCATCTTCTTCAATTTTCTGACGAAGGCGATAGATATGGGTCTCAAGTGTATGCGTGTTCACGCAGGCGTTGTAGCCCCATATCGCCCCGAGGAGCGAGTCGCGCGACACGACCGCGCCGGCGGCGCGGTGAAGCTGGCGCAGGATCGCCGCCTCCTTGTCGGTCAACCGGATCGGCGCACCCGTCCGCGTGTCGACGATCATCCGGCGCGCCGGCTGGAAAAGATGGGGTCCGATCCTGAATTCGGCCCCGGAGATCGCGGCGTGCTGGCGCAGCTGGGCACGCAGTCGCGCCATCAGCTCGCCAAGCCGGAACGGCTTGGTGATGTAGTCGCTCGCGCCGGCATCGAGCCCCGCGATCGTCGCCTGCTCGCCGACATCGCCGGTCAGCATGATGACCGGGCAGTCGATCCCCGCGCCACGCAGCTTGCGGCAGAGCGTGCGCCCGTCCATGTCGGGCAGGCCGACATCGAGCAGGATGGCATCGAAGGGTCCGCGCGTGGCGAGATCGAGGCCTTCGGCGGCCGAAGACGCCTCCACGGGCTCGAAATCCTCCGCCAGCTGCTCGGTCAGCGCCGCACGCAGATTGGGCTCGTCATCGACGAGCAGGACGCGTTTCTTCGCAACCATGGGCGGACTGTCCTTCACCGGGGTACCCATCGGCAAGCCTGTCCGGACGGCATGGCAGAATCTGCCGCGATATGCCGCGGCATGACGGGCGGGGCCTCAACAAGCCCTTGATATCATTAATGTCGGAAAATGGGCTGACTATTGCATAGCCCTACGCATGCAGATCGTCGCGCATGAATTTTTGACATCCGCCGCGCCGGCGCAGCAGCCGGGCGTCGCGCCGGCGCGCGCCGGGGACGCGGTTCCCGACGCAGGGACAGGCCCCGGGTTCCGCGACATGCTCGCGGCCTTGAACCCTCTGCAAGGTCTGCCCGTGGTCGGCGCGATCTACCGGCACGTCACCGGCGACGTTCCGCATCCCGCCGCCCAGGTCGTCAGCAGTCTGATTTTCGGAGGCCCGATCGGGCTGATGCTCGGCGCGCTCACGGCGACCTTCGAGCAGACGACCGGCAAGACACCGGTTCAGATGGCGATGGACGCGATCTCGCCCGGACGCCCCGATCCAGGGGCCACGACCCTCGCCGAGGCCATGATGCCCGCGGAGCCGGAAACGCCTCCGGTGCCCCCCGCATCCCTGATGCCCGCGCAGGTGCCACTCCAGGCCCAGGCCCTCGCCATGGCGTCGCGCCCCGCGAACCCGGCTCCGGCGCGGCCTGCCCGAATGGCCGAGCCGCCATCTCAACCCGCGCAGACTGCCGACACGGCGGCGCGCCCACGGGCCTCCGGGGGGCGCGACCTTGCCTTCTATCAGGCGCATGCCGGGGCAAGGCTGCCCCCCGCCGGCACCACGGGCACGGCGCCGGTCCAGCTCGCCGGGCTGGTGCCGCCCCGCCTCCTGCCCCAGGCCCCGATGCCGGAGCCGGCGCGCGACGACGCCCCTTCACCCGCCCGGCCCGCGCGACCCGCCCCCACCGCAGCCACAGCCGCAGCCACAGCCGCTCTGGCGACATCGGATGCACCACAGGCCGAGGCCACACCGCCAGCGCCGGCGCGCGCGACGCAGGATTTCTCGGCGCGCATGCTGGAAGGGCTCGAACGGTATCGCGCGATGTCCCGCGGCGCGGAGGCGCGCGGCCAGACCGTGACGCTTGCACCATGAGACATCTGCGGCCTTCGGTTAGGATCCCGGCATGGAGATCGCGATTCGCGCAACCGCGCCAGCCGCCGGCCGCCTCGTCTGGGCGGGCCGCGAGGTCGTCTGCACGCTGGGCCATGGCGGCATTCGCGCCGACAAGCGCGAGGGCGACGGCGCCACACCCGCAGGGCTCTTCACCCTGCGCCGCGTCCTGTGGCGCGCCGACCGTCTGGCCGATCCACCCGTCACGCGCCTGCCATGCGCGCCGATCCTCCCCACCGACGGCTGGTGCGACTGGCCGGAGGACCCGCTCTACAACCGTCCGGTGACCCTGCCCTACCCGGCACGGCATGAACGCATGTGGCGCGACGACGCGCTCTACGACATCGTCGTCATCATCGGCCATAACGACGATCCGGTCGTGCCCGGCGCCGGCAGCGCGGTGTTCATGCACCTCGCGCGGGCCGATGGCGGCCCGACCGAGGGTTGCGTCGGTCTGGCGCGCGATGATCTGCTCGCCCTTCTTGCCGCCTGCGGGCCGGGCGACGCGCTGCGGATCGGCTGATCAGCCCGCTGTGGCGGGCGCCGGAGCCGGTCGTCCGCCGAAAATCGCCGAGCCGACCCGCACATGGGTCGCGCCCGCGGCGATCGCGGCAGGGTAATCGCCACTCATCCCCATGCTCAGCTTTTCCAGCCCATGCGTCCGGGCAAGTGCCGAAAGCTGCGCGAAATAGGGCTCCGGCGGGCTGTCGGCCGGCGGAATGCACATCAGACCCTCGATCGCGAGACCCAGCGTCGTGCAGAGCGCGAGCAGCGCCGGCAGATCGGCGACCGCGACGCCGGCCTTCTGCGACTCGGCGCCGATATTGACCTGGATATAGAGACGCGGCCGGCGACCGCTGCGCGTCATCTCGGTGGCCAGCGCCTGCGCCAGCCTGTCGCGGTCCAGCGACTGTATGACATCGAACAGCGCCACGGCATCCCGTGCTTTATTGGTCTGGAGAGGGCCGATGAGGTGAAGTTCGAGGTCGCCATGGAGCGTGCGAAGCGCCGGGAACTTCCCGGCGGCTTCCTGGACGCGGTTCTCGCCGAAGACGCGCTGCCCCGCGGCGATGGCGGTCGCGACCGCCTGGGCATCGAAGGTCTTGGACACGGCCACCAGGGTGACGGTCGCGGGATCGCGCCCGGCCCGGGTCGCGGCGGCGGCGATGCGCGCGCGCACCACCGCAAGATTGTCTGCGATCGGATCGGTCATGACACGGCGGCTATAGCATGGCCGCGCGGGCGAAACGCGGCACAAAAAAAGAGGGCGGCCGAAGCCGCCCTCTCCGACATCTGCGCTTTGTGTTACCGCTCAGAAGGTCAAGCGGATACCACCAACCACGCCGGTGCCCTTGTTGTTGTCGGCAACGGCGCTGCCCTCGTCTTCCCACTTGATGTTGAAGATCGAGCCGATGAGGTCGACCCCGGGCCCGATCTGGTAGTTGGCCGAGAACAGAACCTGCGACATCTTGTCCTTCGCAGTGTTCGCGGCAAGGCCGTCCGTCTCCGACTTCAGGTAGCTGAGGCCGACCGAGAGCGGGCCAGTCGTGTACGTGGCGCCCACGCTGAAGCCGTTTCCGTTCTCGACGGCCCGATCCGCATCCACATTGCGGTAGCTGGCGCCGACCATGAAACCGGACATGCCGACCTGGAGGCCGAGAGCGTAGTCGACGACGTCGTTGCCAGCAGCAGTGTTTGCCGCCGCATTGTCAACCTTCTTGAGGCTCGACATGCCGGCCGACGCGTTCAGCTGGAGACCGCTGAAGTTGTTCATGTAGTTGACCGATGCATGAACACTATTCGTGCGGGCGGCGCGCTTGTCGTCGAAATTGTTCGCATCCTCGCGACCCGTGTTCGGCGTGAACGACGCACCGACCTGGAAGCCGGCGAAGCGCGGCGTGAAGTAGGTCACCCGCTGCGAATCGCAGCCAGCCGCGCCGACGCCAGCGCTGCCGCCGCCGACCGCGCAACCGGGCGCGGAAGGATCAGAAATGACCGACACATTGGTGGGCCGATAGATCCAGCCCTGCGCCGAGGAGCCATTCGCGCCATACGCGCGGCCGGCAGCCGGGGTGCCCATGTGCATGATGACATCGGCCGAGTTCTCGGAGCCGATCAGGAAACGACCGAAGGCGCCATCGATGAAGATATACGATTCATCGATCTGGTCCCCCGCCGTGTTCCCCTCGATCTGGACGTCGAACCCGATCACGATGCCGTTGGACAGGGTCGTGCGGCCACCGACGAACACTTCAGAGTCGGAGAACTGCGACATCTTGTTCGGGCGAGCAACGACGGCGCCGTTATTGACATCGTTCTTGTTGGACGCGTGACCGAAGGTCTGTTCGAAGTAGCCGCCGACGACCGCAGAAATCGGCGCAACCTTGGCCTGCGCGGACGCCGCCTCGGTCATGCCCCACAGGCCCGCCGCGACGAGCGCGGACGTAGCAAGAAGCTTGTACATGAGAGATCCTTTCTCAACAGAAGCGCAAACGGCCCGACGGGCGCCGCGCGGGAACTGCTCCCGAAGTGGAGCGACCCAAGGATTGCGCGGTTTTCGCGCGGTCATCAATCCGGACGACGCCCTATGTTGCAGGAAACACCCGCCTGTTGCATTTCCGCAACAAGCCGCCCCCAGGCCGCAAGCGCCCCCCGCGCGGAGAGCCACATGCGCGAAACTGCCAGTGCACTGCCGCGATGGACACGCCATCGCCATGGGCACGAAAGCGCGGGAATCGGCACTTGCTGCGGCAGGACGCAGGCAGCAGACGGAATCCATGGCGCTGACCGGCTCCCTGTCCTGGGCAGGAGCTAGGCAGGCTCCTTGAGCGCGGCCGCGATCCCCGAGAGCACCGATTCAGGATGCGCGCAAAGCGCGGCGTTCTCGAACCGCAGCACGCGAATGCCTTGCCGCGACAGCCAAGCATCCCGCGCTGCATCGCGCGCGACCGCCACATCGGCGGCATGCGCGGCACCGTCGAGCTCGACCGCGAGCCGGGCCGACGGGCAATAGAAGTCGAGAACGAATGGACCGACCGCATGTTGGCGGCGAAACCGGACGCCCAATCGTCCTCCACGCAAAAGCCCCCAGAGAACGACCTCGGCCGGCGTCTGCGTGCGCCGCAGGCTGCGGCGGAATGTCAGCATGTCGAGCCGGTTGCGCAGACGCATGAGCGGAAGTGTCGCCGCGCGCATCGCGCCACGTCGGTGCGCATGTGCGGTATCGAGCGGTTCTGCCGAGAGTATGCCAATCGGCTAACGTCGCGCGGGATCGGCAGCGTCCGCAGGTCTCTTCAGCCACCCATGCCCTCCTGCCGCCGGGTGCTACGCCGCCCGCCGTGTCGCGGGATCGTCGGCGTCCGCAGGTCTCTTCAGCCACCCATGCCCTCCTGTGCTGGGCGCACGGCGTCTGTCCTCCCAGCCGCGCTGCCGCGCGGCCAGGAGGACGGTGCAGATATCCAACTTCGCGCCATCCTGCCCACCTCGCGATCGTCCTCCCGTCCGCGCGAAGGCGCGGATGGGAGGACAGA
>Ga0315902_10014841_pt1 | contig 9997 bp, 6 predicted proteins | sample LakEriMetagenome_9_FD_203523 | JGI IMG/M metagenome (GOLD analysis project Ga0315902, IMG submission 203523) | Freshwater fungal communities from buoy surface, Lake Erie, Ohio, United States - Buoy 12 MA117 | ecosystem: Environmental > Aquatic > Freshwater > Lake > Lake biofilm | place: USA: Lake...
CTAATCTTCTTGCCAAACCTTCTGCTATCTCTGACACAGAGGTACCGTGATTGGTCGCTTGCATACCCTTTCTATCTGACTACTCTGAACAGTCACATCTTTCTCTGCATTTTCCTTGTCGCTGTCGGTTCAAAGTTCATTCTTGTTAGTAGATTTTCTAAAGTTGTATGCATGTTGATCTTCATCCCCCTATTAGTGCTTTCCTCTCTGAGTAAGGCAAGCTACTTTTCTGAGTCTCTACAGTTCAATGGAAGACTTTATGCTCTTGAGATTCGCGCGAAAGACAATACTTCTGGCAAAAGCTTGAACTATAGAGAGGTAGATAAAGAAATCGGAGCCTTCCCCTACAGGTTTGCGGAGGTCTACCTGAACAAGCGCTAGCACAAGGATGCGACTAATGGCCCAAAGTGACCATGTTCTACCACGCCATGATGACGATAGTCGGTTGTCATGTCTGTGACCCCTATAGTTCGGTGTGAAAAGAGTTACCTAAGGAGGCAAAATTGAGTGCAACCTTGCGGCGAACCGCCACTGCTCTCCTCTCTGTAGGTCCAGCTACCACACTCGCAATTTCCCCATTTTCTAATTTTGATCCAATCAATCTGATCAAGATGGTGTTCGTGGCAGGTTGCGCATTTGGCCTGTTGTTCCTTCTCCTCCCAAACATCAAGAGTCATCTTTTGAGGTTGCCACGAGGGGTCCGGATGGCAGCGTTTGCATTCATACTCTGGATGTCTTTGGTGATGTTTGTCAGCGGTGCTCCGATGAACCAACAATTCTGGGGGGTCTTTGGACGGAACAACGGATACTTGGGTTATCTATGTCTTGTAATCATTCTCCTGGCTACTGCCATGATTCAAGAGAAGTCTTTCTACCACAAACTGGTGGATGTACTAGTTTTGACTGCAGTACCTACAACGATCTATGCGATGTTCCAGATTGCCGGTAGAGACCCAATCTCATGGAGCTTGATGGCGCCGTTTGCAACTTTAGGAAACGTCAACTTTTCTTCGGCTTTCTTTGGTTTGGCATCAATTTGCGCAACTGTTTTGGCGCTCGCTCCGAAACAGAACCTCTACATCCGCGTTCTGTTACTCGTGATGGTCGGCATTGATCTCTTCATCATTCTTGAGACTGGATCCATACAAGGTTTCATGATCTACATCGCTGGCATGGGTCTGGTCGGCTACTTCTTCGTACGTTCCTATGAACCGCTCAGGATACTTCGCGTGCCATACCTTCTGCTTGGTTTGATCGGCTTTGCACTGACTGCATTAGCGCTAAACAACGTCGGACCATTAGCACGATTTGTCTTCGGCGACACGATCCAGTTTCGATTTGATTATTGGTATGCAGGATGGGCAATGACAGTCAAGAATCCCATATTTGGTGTCGGACTTGATTCTTATGGCGACTGGTATCGCGAGGTTCGAGGCGAGATTGCGACTCTTAGGACCAATCCCGATCGCATCACGAATACGGCTCACAATATCTATTTGGACATCTCGGCGTCCGGCGGGCTTCCGCTGATTGTGGCCTATTTGGTTCTCTTGGGCTACGCATTGCGTGCTGCCTGGCATCTCATGCGACGCAATCAAGGTTTCAACCCCTACTTCGTAGCTTTGTTCTCGGCATGGGTTGCATATCTGATTCAAGCCGCGATCAGTATCAATCAGATTGGAGTTGGAATTTGGGGCTGGTTGTTCACAGGGGCTCTGATTGGATATGAGATAGCCACCCGAGAAGGTCCGCCTCCCCGTGCCGAACGAAAGTCAAGGATAGATAGTTCTCAGCTTCCCGCCTCGGTCTCACTCCTGGGAATCGCGGGCGTTGGAGTTGGTTTCCTGTCGGCTTTCCTACCATTCAATGCCGACGCCAAGTTCAAGGACGCGCTACAGTCCGGAAATCCAGTGGAGCAATTGACCCGAGCAAAGGCTGTTGGAGCAACTGCCTATCACATGGAGTTGGCTCTAGATTCGGCCATCAAGGCGAACAACGAGCCCCTGGTGGGGGAGATCGTTGAGGAACTTCTCAATCGCTATCCCAGAGACTTTATGGGGTGGCAGGTGCGACAAGTTCTTCCAAGTGCATCTCCTCAAGATCGCGAAGAGGCCTACGGTCGGTTGAAGGAGATGGATCCGTTCAATCCCAACATTCAACGCGTTGGATAGGTTGATGTCCGATTTGTCCTTTTCCAACAACATCAAGTAGGTCTGGTCGTTGTGGAGGGTGGAAGCGTTTTCATTTAGCCCGATAACGAGGATGGACCCTGATGACCCCGTCGAGCAAGTCGCCCGGACTTTGGTCCGCGGCCGAACTTGGGGCTTTCTTCGTTCAGAATCGGTCTGAGTTCCTTTCCCATGCTCGTCGGGTGGTGCAATCCTCTGCTGAGGCTGAGGAGATTGTCCAAGACGCATTGGTTCGAGTTCTGCTGGCTTGCCCGGAACTCGAGAGTCCGGATCACGCCCGGTCTTATTTTCATCGGGTCATTGAGAACCTAAGCATCGACTTGCATCGCCGAGAACAGCGACGACCACGTCTCGTAGTCCTAGACGACGCGACGAGCGAATTAGAAGCTTCCTGGCATCATGATGCGGACCACGCTGACGCTGTCGCGGCGGCGGATGATGCTGCGATTGTCCGCGAGGCCATCTCACTTCTCTCCCCGGCAGAGCGCGCAGCCCTAATCATGTGGGAGTTTGAAGGTCGCTCGACTTCAGATATTGCGAGGGAGCTCGGAATAAACGAGAAGACCGTTCGCCACACAGTTGCTCGAGCTCGCGCCGGGTTGAAGCGCATCCTCGCAGAACGAGTTGTCGATGAAGAACGAGGATTGACTGCATTGGATCTCCTTTCTGTCACCTTCAGGAAACTTGAGAGAGGCGTACAAAAGTCTTCACGAGTCGCTCTCTCACTCATCCTTGTTCTCTCTGCATTTGTGGGCTTCAACTCCCTGACCAACGCGGATTTTCTCTCCGCAGAGACAGTTTCAATAACAGACCAAGGGTCTGAGAAGAATTCTCTTACTGACACTCCCTCTTCAAATGCAGATGATGAGAGTCAATCAGGGGCTCAATCCGCTGACCCTGAGGAGCGCGACATCCGAGTGTCAGAGAAATCTGCTCCACGCACATTCTCACAAGTATCCTCAGATTTGACCTTCTTAGGAGTTGATGCCGAAGGAGTACCCACCGGATTCACTGTTGCCGACTCTCTCGGATCTCTTGGCTCACTCTTCGCAGGACAACAGAAATCTATAGTCACTGAATCAGGTCTGATGCTCTCAAATATCGTGAGCACAAAATCTGGTGCCACGAATGTATTGATCAACCAATCCATCTTTGTCGATGCATTCGGGACTTCCTATGTTGCTGAAGTTTCGGTTGGGATTGATGGAGGTTGGCGGCCACTCCGCCTCTCCTACGTCTCTACCGATGTGGAGCGACTTGCCTCAGGCAACTACCTCCTCGCTGCGATTATGGTGGTGGACTCCGCTTTGGAGACCACCGTCAAGGTGCCTACAAGCACCTCTGGAACCGACCTCACCTCCACCCCTGGAGTCATAGCTACCCGGGTGCTTTTGGACCCGTCCAAGACCAAGATTCTTGCTCAAGTGGTCTTGGTATCAGCAGATTCCCAGGGAGATGGGGCATAATTGGGGGGTTCGAAACTCAGATTTCCTCACCTCTACCGGAAACGGGGTGGGGATGGAGATGAGTCAGCACGTGCGACCCATCTCAAAGCCGCCACAGAGAACGTCTCTGTGACGACTATTGAAAGGAAACAAATGTCTAACAAGACAAACTTCAAGCGCATCGCGCTTGCGGTGGTTACTGCACTTGGGTTTGGCGTTCTTGCGTCAGCTCCTTCCAGTGCAGTGATTCAGGTTGGAGCCACGATGACTGCGACAGCAGTGAATACATCGGTGAAGACAACCGAAACCGCATCCGCAACTGTTGCGTTTTCATTCACTTCTGTGCAGGGGTCTCCGGCTAACGTTGACTCTGTAGTCATCACAGCTGTGAGGACATCAACCACAAGCCCTGGAGCAACCTTTATTGGCTTCAGGATTCCTGCAACTGCTGACTCATCTGGAGCGACCGTTCTGGAGCGACTCGGATCTGGCGTTGCGAACGAATCAGAGACCATCAGGGCTGTGTATTCAGGCACTAGTAGCCGAGTTGTGACCTTCACTGGTCGCTTTGATGTTGTTCAACCAACGGTTCCAGGGACGTACACCTATACGTTCTTTGCGTCCTATCCAAATGCAGCTGCGGGAGCACCTTCAGCTCCTACCGCTGTGACTTATACGTTCACAGTAACGGGTTCAGATCGTGTGATGACAGCAGCTACTTCAGTCGTGAGCACATCTACGGGTGACATTGATACCCAAGCAAGTGACTCTGTGGCCGTTGTGAATGGTCTGGGCCTCTCAACTCATGTTGCAAGTATCTTCGTGAGGCCGACGAATGCCGCGGGTGAGACTCGAACACAGCTCTCTCCAGCATCCTTTACCGAATCAATCACTGCGGTAATCACTGGTCCAGGTATCTTGCGTTCAGCTGATGGAGACAATGCAAACCCTGGCACTGCAGCACGTTCAGTAACGATTATTGGTGGCTTGGAGCATATTCAAGTTCTCAGTGATGGAACCGGTGGAGTGGCGACAATTACCCTCTACAAGGGAGTCACATCAACCATTCTGGCAACAGAGACGGTCAACTTCTCAGGTCGGGCTGCAACTGCAACTCTCACCTTGGCAAAGGCAGTGACTTCGAAGCTAGCTTCGGATTCACAGACCATCGTTCGACTTGTGATTGCGGATGCTGCAGGAAATATCCTTCCAGCATCATCAGACTCATGGTTTGTCCATAGCTCTGACACCGCAGTTGTTTCCAACGCGACTTCCACCACCGGATGTCTCTATGCCTACAACACTGCAACCGCTCGTGCGACTTGCGGTATCACCGTCGGTGACACCGGCACAACCAAGATCAAGTTGGCAAACTTCGCATTTGGCACTGCCGCAGCGAGCTTGCCTGCAACTCAGATCGTAAGTAATGAGTTGGATCTTCGTGTTGTTGGTGCAGCGGCTACTGTCAAGCTCGCCTTCGACAAGTCTGTCTACGCAAAGGGTGAGGAAATTACTCTCAGCGTGACTGCCCGAGATGCGAACGGCTTTGTCGTTCCATCACAGACAGTTGCAAACCTGTTGCGTGCCGGCGTGGACTTCACTCCTGGTACAGATCTGGCAGATACCACTGTCGCTCTTACTGATGGAGTAGGTTCGTTGACAGCGACAGCTTCACAGTTGACTGGAGCCTTCACTGCTGTCTACCGAGGTGGAACTGGTCTTCCAACTGCTGGTCAGACATGGGATACGATCACAGCAACAGTCTTCGACGGCGCAGAGGAAGCTGCTAACTCAGCTCTCGATGCCGCACAAGAAGCAACTGATGCTGCGATCGCCGCAACTGATGCTGCGATTCTCGCTCAGGAAGCCGCCGATGAGGCAGCTTCTGCAGCAGTCGCTGCTCAGGAGACTGCACAGGCTGCAGTTGACGCTGTGACCGCACTCTCTGCAGAGGTAACCAAGCTGGTTGCACAGCTTGCAACTCTCCAGAAGTTGCTCAACCGCGTTGCAAAGCGAGTTGGAGTAAAGCTCTAACTAGCTAGTTTCTAACTAGCTCTGCTAACTAGGGCCCGGTTCCGAAAGGACCGGGCCCTAGTTCTTTTTCGCGAGTATCCTTCGACGATGCGCGTCTCCGTGGTTGGCCAGGGCTATGTGGGCTTGACCATCACAGAGGGGGCCTTAAGGGCTGGCCATGCTGTCCTTGGCTTCGATATCAATCAGGCGGTAGTCGAGGGGCTTTCGCAAGGTAGGTCCCATATCGAAGGAATCTCAGAGTCGGTACTTCAAGGTGGCTTGGAATCTGGACGCTTTTGTGTGAGTAGTGAACCCGCATCGCTTGATTCCTCGGATGTCGTGGTCATCGCAGTGCCGACACCCTTGAATGAAGAGGGCAAGGCAGATCTCACCTTGCTGCGCAAGGCCTCCGAGATGGTAGGTCGGGCTCTGAAGAGTCCCGCCTTGATCATCAACGAATCCACGAGTTACCCAGGCACACTAAGGGAAGTAATCGCTCCGATAGTTGGTGGTTTTGGTTTGGAACATCACTACGCCGTCTCGCCTGAGCGAGTTGATCCAGGTAATCAGAGTTTTGGGACAAGCAATACCCCGCGGGTGGTTGGTGGATTGACGGAGGCTGCGCGCAACGAGGCAGTGGCGTTCTATCAAGGGTTTTGTGAGCATGTGGTTGAGGTGTCTTCGCCGGAAGTAGCGGAGGCAGCAAAGCTCTTTGAGAACACCTTCAGGTTCATCAATATCGGTCTTGTGAATGAATTTGCACAATTGATGGCAGCGATGGGCATCCCAGCGGATGAGACATTGGCTGCTGCTGCGACTAAGCCATATGGATTCATGCCATTCCACCCCAATGTCGGTATCGGCGGACATTGCATCCCGGTGGATCCTTTCTATCTAGAGGCAAGGGCACGTGAGTTTGGCCTTTCGAGTAAGTACATTCAAGTTTCCGATGAACTGAACAAGTCGATGCCGAAGTTCGTAGTGGATCGTCTAGAGGAGGAGATAGGGAAGTCTTTGGCGGGACTTCGAATCCAGGTAATTGGTGTGACCTATAAGGCAAATATCTCCGATACTCGTGAGACTCCCGCAGAGGCGGTGGTGCACCTCTTGAGAGATCGAGGAGCCGAGGTGACCTGGCACGATCCCGTGGTCAAGGAGTGGAAAGGCGAGCAGAGCTCCCCTCTTGGTGATGCGGACTTGGTTTTGGTCTTGGTGGTGCACGATGTACTTGATTTGAGTGGGTGGAGAGGTGGTCCTATCTACACGGTGAATCGAGTTGCGAAGTACCCTGATTGGATTCCACTCATCTCTGTGAAGTCGAGATACTAGAGATCGTGGCTCGCCCGCGGATACTCCATCTCATCGCCCGGATGAATATGGGTGGCACTGCCACCTACATCGCCAACCTCTTGGAGGGCATGAAGGATGGACCCTTCGAGAATCTCTTGGTTCTAGGTCGAGTCCCAGATGGTGAAGTTGAGGATCCTGTGGTGGATGGGCTCCGTGTGCGTCGCATTCCTGAACTCTCTCGGGAGATTTCGCTTGCTGATTTTGTGGCTCGCCGGAGGTTCAAGAAAATCGTCTCTGAATTCCGTCCAGACCTGATCCACTCACATACTTTCAAGGCTGGAGTCATCGCTCGAAGTTTTCCTTTTGATGGTCCTCGAATCCACTCCTTCCACGGTCACCATCTCTACGATCCAGAATTCGGTCGTTTGAAGGTAGGCGTAATGAATGCCATCGAGCGAGGGCTCGTAAGGCGCACCGACAGATTCATTGCAGTGGGTGAGCGTGTGCGAGATGAATTGATTGGCGTTGGAATCGGGGCAAAGGAGATGTACCGATCGATTCCGCCGGGGATCAAAGAGATTGCGTTGAGTAAGCGATCTCTCGTTCTCTCACATCTTGATCTATCTGGTGAACGTCCAGTGATCGTTTGGCTCGGGAGATTCACCCAAGTCAAGCGTCCGGACCGTGTAGTCGATTTAGCTAGGAAACTCCCTGACTATCAATTCGTCATGGCAGGTGGAGGAGAGCTGGAGGCTTCCATCAAAGGCGCGGGGCTCTCAAATCTTCATTGCGTTGGTTGGCAGCAGAAGGAAGATATGTGGGCAATCGCCGATGTTGGAATCTGCACGAGCGACAGTGAGGGTATGCCACTTGCCTTGATTGAGGCTCAGATGGCAGGAGTTCCGGTCGTGAGCACAGATGTGGGATCTGTGAGCGAGATCGTCGCTGACGGAGTCACGGGGCGACTCGTTCCCCGAGCGGGGACGGGCTTTGATGAGGCGATTGTGGAAGTCGTAGCGAACCTTGCAAAGAGCGATGAGATGAAGGTAAACGCAAGGGAGCGCGCTAGACGATTCTTTAGCGTCAAGACCATGGTCGAGGCTCACGAGCAGCTCTATGCAGAGTTACTCAGATAGGGTGGGGCGATCATGAAGTTTCTCATCACGGGTGGCGCTGGGTTCATCGGCTCTCACCTGGTAGCGCGTCTACTTGAGCGCGGTGACGAGGTTGTCATCCTTGATGATCTATCAACAGGATCGAAGAAGAATGTCGAGCGTTTTGTGGCTAACTCGAATTTCTCGCTCATTGAAGGTTCGATGCTTGATAAAGCCCTACTAGCCAAGGCGATGGATGGAGTGAATGGCCTCTTCCATCTAGGAGCTGCTCTTGGAGTGAAGCGAATCTTGGAGAGACCTCTTGAATCGCTCATCACCAATATGCATGGCACAGAAGTCGTCTTGGAGATGGCGGCCGAGAAGAAGATCCGTACCTTCATTGCTTCCACCAGTGAGATCTACGGAAAGAATCCAGTTCAGCCCTTGACTGAGAATTCGGACCGAGTCCTCGGCTCACCTCTTCTCGTCCGCTGGACTTACTCTGAGGCGAAGGCGATTGATGAGTCATTGGCCGTCATCTACGGACAGAGCCATGGACTTCCCTTTGTCATCGGTCGCTTCTTCAACACAGTAGGTCCTCGCCAAACAGGTGCTTATGGCATGGTCTTACCGGGCTTCGTGAAGTCCGCCCTGAAGGGTGAGCCGCTGACCGTTTATGGTGATGGCTCACAATCACGCGTCTTCTGTCATGTCGAGGATGCCGTTGAGGGAATGATGAGCGTCTATTTCAGCGATGAGGCGCTCGGCGATGTCTTCAACATCGGTGGTGAAGGTGAGATCACGATCAAGGCACTAGCGGAGCTGGTGATTGAAGAGACCGGATCCTCATCGACGATCGAGATGGTGCCTTATGAGAAGGCCTACGCAAAGGGCTTCGAGGACACGATGCGCCGGATCCCAGATACCTCGAAGATCAGGGCGTTGACTGGCTGGAAGCCGAAGAACTCCCTACAGCAGATCATCCGTGATGTGGCGAGCCAAATGAAGGCCAATTCTTAGGCGGATAGTTCTGCGAGTTCGTAGTCGCTCAAGCTCACGATCGGAGTGATCTCCTCGAGTTGCTCGACGGTTCGAGCGCTTGCGATCGGTGCCACAACTGTCGGTTGCGCGCGAAGCCATGCGAGAGCTACCGCTGAGATCGTTGTTGACTTCGAACCCGCGATTCGCTCAAGACGTTCGAGGATTGACCACCCGTGTTCGTTCTGGTAGATCTCGACACCTTTGGCTCGGACAGATTCCACTTCGACACCTTTGCGGTACTTACCCGTCAAGAATCCTCGGGCCAGTCCGAAGTAGGGGATACTCGAGATTCCTAGTTCTTGAAGAGTTGGAGCCATCGACTTCTCATATTCATTGCGCTCAAGAAGGTTGTAGTGATTTTGAAGCACTACGAAGGAATCTAGATTGCCTTCCGCTGAAATCTTTGATGCGCTCTTCAGTCGTTCTGCAGAGAAGTTCGATGCTCCTAGATAGCGGACCTTGCCTTCCCTGACGAGCTTGTCGAATGCAGTGAGGTACTCCTCTTGTGAGACCTTCTCATCATCGTCGTGGGCGTAGTAGAGGTCGATGTAGTCGGTGCGAAGTCGCCGAAGCGAATCCTCAACTGCTGAGGCGATGTTCGTTTGCGAGAGACCTGGCTTAGTGGGGAGTTTGGCGACTTTGGTTGCGATGATCATCTTCGAACGATTACCGCGGCCTTCCATCCACTCACCGATGATGGACTCGCTCTCTCCGCCCGAGTTCCCTATTTTCCAGGCTGAGTAGACATCTGCCGTATCGATGAAGTTGCCACCGAGGTCTATGAATCGATCGAGGACCTTGAAGGACTCCTCTTTCGTTGCAGTCCAACCGAAGACGTTTCCGCCGAGCGAAAGGGGGTAGATGGAGAGTTCGGTCCGCGGAATCGTGATCATGGGTACACGGTAGGGCAGGATGGGAACATGTC
>Ga0315902_10014842_pt1 | contig 9997 bp, 11 predicted proteins | sample LakEriMetagenome_9_FD_203523 | JGI IMG/M metagenome (GOLD analysis project Ga0315902, IMG submission 203523) | Freshwater fungal communities from buoy surface, Lake Erie, Ohio, United States - Buoy 12 MA117 | ecosystem: Environmental > Aquatic > Freshwater > Lake > Lake biofilm | place: USA...
ACCACGTCGCGTACGTCGAGAACTTGAAGCCCTTGCGGTAGTCGAACTTCTCGACGGCGCGGATCAGGCCCAGCGAGCCCTCCTGGATCAGGTCGAGGAAGGTCAGGCCGCGGCCGAGGTAGCCCTTCGCGATCGAGACGACGAGGCGCAGGTTGGCCTCGATCATCTGGCGCTTCGCGCGCATGTCGCCCTTCTCGATGCGCTTGGCGAGGTCGATCTCCTGGCTGGCGGTGAGCAGCGGCACGCGGCCGATCTCCCGCAGGTACAGGCGCAGCGAGTCGAGGCTCGGCTCGACGGTGAGGTCGATCTCGACCTTCTCGCCGGGTGCCGCCTCCGGCTTGGCGACCTCGCCCTCCTTCTCGTGCAGCTCGATGCCGTGCTCGACGAGGTAGGCGTGGAAGTCCTCGACCTGCTCCTTGGTGACCTCGACCTCCTCGAGGGCCTGGGCGACCTCCGCGATCAGTAGGTAGCCGCGCTCCTGCCCGACGTCGACGAGGCGCTTGAGCTCCTCGACGTCCGGCAGCTGCACCTCGACGGTCAGCATGCTCCACCGGCCTTCATCAGGTCCTCCTCCCGCTCGGTAGGTTCACGGCCCGCCGTCCCCCGGCGGCCGCTCCTCTCTCTCCGACCGAAAGGTTTAGCCGGGGTTGGCCAGATCGCCAAATTCGTGTCCCGCTTGTGACAAAACCGCTCCACGATGCGGGTTTCTGCGCACCATTGAGTCCCGGTCTCGCGGGCCGCGTGCAGGGCCCCGCGGGTCAGTCGTCGGCGTCGGCGGGCTGGGCCGAATCCACGAGCTGCGCGACCGAGGCGAGCGCGAACGAGACGGCCTGCGGGACCAGCCCGGCGGTCGCCAGGCGCGCGCAGGCGCAGAGGTGGTCGCCGGCGGTCTCGAACGTGCAGACCCCCCAGAAGGCCCCGGCGACGCTGCCGCCGTTCTGGCGCAGGAGCGGCTCGGCGGCCTCGTCGCCCTCCTCCCACGGCCGCAGCGGCGCGTAGAGGTCGAGCGAGCCCGAGGCCACGTAGTGGCGGATGTGCACCGAGGCGGCCTCGAGCTCGAACACCCAGTGGCCCTCGTCGAGGACGGTGTACGGCAGCCCGAGCTGGCGCAGGACGCGCTCGACCCGCAGGTGCGCCTCCTCCGAGGCCGGCTCGACGGGCAGGCCCTCGTCGAGGGCGCGCTCGAGACTGACCCCGTAGCGGCGCTCGAAGATCAGGGCCAGCGCGCGTCCGCGCGCCGCCTCCTCGTCGACGACGTCCTCGCCGCGGGCGAGGCGACCCTCGATGCGCGGGCGCGTCTGGTAGTGCAGGCGCGCCGCGGCCTCGAGCAGGTCGTCGCGCGAGGCGCAGGCGCCGAGGTCGCCGCGCACGTTCTCGGCGAGCCGCTCGAGCTCCGCGTCGTCGAGCTGGCGCAGCCAGCGGAACGGCTCCTGCTTGCCGACCGCGCGCAGCGCCGCCGCCGCGTCGTCACCCCGCTTGCGCCAGAACATGGGCGCAGTATGGCGCGGGTCGGCGGATCGCGCACGACCCGCGGGTCAGCGGCTGACGCTGGCGCGCAGGTGCCGGCGGCCGGCGATGAAGTACTCGACCCCGGACCAGACCGTGGCGACGACCATCAGCAGCACGAGGGCGTCGTTGAGCAGCGGGTAGGCGGTGTTGAGCATCAGGGCCAGGACGGCCACGACCTGCAGCACCATCTTGGCCTTGCCCGAGCGCGACGCCGAGATCACCTCGTCCTGCGCGGCCACCAGGCGCAGCCCCGTGACGGCGAACTCGCGGGCCACCACGACCATCGCCACCCAGCCCCACACCCGCCCCATCTCGACGAGCGCGATCAGGGTGCAGCAGATCAGGAGCTTGTCGGCGAGCGAGTCGATGAACGTGCCGAACACCGTGACGCCGTCCGAGCGGCGCGCGATGCGCCCGTCGAGGACGTCGGTGGCGCTCGCGACCACGAACAGCCCGGCCGCCACCCACATGTGCCCCGTGAACTCCACGAGCAGGGCGACCACGACCAGCGGTACGAGCGCCACGCGGATCAGCGACAGCGCGTTCGGGGCTCCCACGGGCGCAGCGTACCGGCCCGGCCCCGAACCCGGGCGTCGGATACCCTGCCCCGCATGGAGCTCGAGCGCATGCGCGTCCTCGTCTGCGGCGGCGGCCGTCGGCTCGGCCGCGCGATCGCGGAGGACCTCGGCGCCGCCGGCTGCCACGTGGCCGTCTCGTCGCGCCATCCCGTGGAGCCCGTCGCCGTCCTCGACGGGCGCGCGTCCGCGGCGCTCGTCGCGGACCTCGCCGACGCGAGCCAGGCGCTGGCCGTCGTGCGCGATGCGGCCGCGGCGCTCGGCGGCCTCGACGGCGTCGTCTACGCGGCCGGCGGGGCCTTCACGCCGACCGACCTCGCCGACATCACCCCCGAGCTCGTCGAGGACGCGCTCGGCTCCGTCGTGCGCGGGCTCGTGTTCGTGGCCCAGGCCGCGCAGGAGGCGCTCGCGGACGGCGGCTCGATCGTCGTGATCGGCGACGTGGCGGCGATGCGCGGCTGGCCCTCGTACCTCCCCCACTCGGCCGCCAAGGGCGCGCAGCGCGCGCTCGTGTCCGGCCTCGCCCGCGCGCTCGCGCCGCGGCTGCGCATCAACGCCGTGCACCCGGGCACCGTGCTGCCCCCCGACGAGGTCGCCGACGACGCGCTCGAGCGGATCGTGACCCGCATCCCGCTCGGGCGGATCGGCGAGCCGGACGACATCGCGGCGGCCGTGCGCTACCTCCTGACCGCGGACTACGTGACGGGCGCGGAGCTCGTCGTCGACGGCGGGCGGCTGGCGACCTAGGGCGCGGAGCGCCCGTGCTCGACGAAGGCGCGGTGCGTGACCGGCATCCGCGCCTCGAACAGGGCCTCGACGGCCTCCGCGTAGCGGCGGATCTCGCGCTGGGCGTGCTCGGCGTTGCGCAGGGACAGGAAGTTCATCAGGGCGCGGGCGTTCACCGTCCACCAGAACTCGGTCATGATCCCGACCGGCAGGACGCTGCGCGCGACCTCCTTGGCGATCCCGTCCGCGAGCATCGCCTCGTAGGCCGCATAGGAGGCGGCGTACGAGGCCTCCATCGCGGCGCGGGTGCGCTCCGCCCGCTCCATGTCGACGGCCTCGAAGGTGTAGGCGCCGGGCTTGCCGACCTGCGTGCGCACGTCCTCGAGGGCGGGCACGTAGAAGGCCTCGTCGATCTTGGCGTAGCGGCCCGACAGCTCGTTGAAGGAGCCGATCCGGTGGCGGATCCACTCGCGCATCACGAAGATCGGGCAGCGCACGTGGAAGCGGAAGGCGTTGTGCTCGAACGGCGTGCCGTGCCGCTCGCGCATGAGGAAGCCGATCAGGCCCTCGTCGCGCTCGTCCATCGCCTCGCGGCGCGTGCCGAACGACACGCGCGCGGCGTTGACCACGGAGAGGTCGTCGGCCATCGCGCTGTCGAGGTGCACGAAGCCGTCGGCGAGGACGTCGATGCGGTCCATGCCGCCAATCTAGGCGCGCGCCCGGACGCGCCTAGAGGGCGTAGAGGGCGCCGTAGCGCTCCTCGAGGTAGGCCATGAAGGCGTCGACCCCGAGCTCGCGGCCCGTCGCCTCCCGCATCAGCTCCTCGCCCGGGGTGACGGCGCCGTGGCGGTGCACCCGCTCGCGCAGCCAGCCGAGGATCGCGCCGAACTCGCCGGCCCGCACCAGGCCGTCGACGTCGAGGTCGCGGCGCATCGCCTCGAGGAGCGCCGCCGAGTAGAGGTTGCCGAGCGTGTACGTCGGGAAGTACCCGATGTACGCCTCCGACCAGTGCACGTCCTGCATCACGCCCTCGACGTCGTCCGCGGGGGTGTAGCCGAGGTACTCGGCCATGCGCGCGTTCCAGGCCTCGGGCAGGTCGGCCACGGCGACGCGCTCCTCGATCAGGTCGACCTCGAGCTCGAAGCGCAGCAGGATGTGCAGGTTGTAGGTGACCTCGTCCGACTCGACCCGGATCGGGGTGCGCGCGACCCGGCAGACGGCGCGCTGCATCCCGAGCGCGTCGACGTCGTCGAGCTGGCCGGGGAAGTGCTCGCGCGCGACGGGCAGGTAGTGCTCCCAGAAGGCCAGCGAGCGCCCGATCACGTTCTCGTAGAAGCGCGACTGCGACTCGTGCAGGCCGAGCGACGGCGCCGCGCAGACGGTGCTGCGCCAGAGCGCCTCGGCGTGGCCCTGCTCGTAGAGGCCGTGCCCGCACTCGTGCACGCTCGCGTACAGGCAGGCGGGCAGCCAGTGCTCCCAGATGCGCGTGGTCAGGCGGATGTCGGTCGGGGCGGTGCCGCCCGTGAAGGGGTGCGTCGAGCGGTCCTGGCGGCCGCGCTCGAAGTCGAAGCCGAGGTCGCGCAGGACGCGCAGCGAGAAGGCCTCCTGTGCCGCCGGGTCGAACCCGCGCTCAAGCACCGACACGTCGGGCGCGGGCGCGTCGAGGACGCGCTGGGCGAACGGCACGAGCCGCGCGCGCAGGTCGGCGAGCAGGGGCTGCAGGCGCTCGAGCCGCATCCCGGGCTCGAAGTCGTCGAGCAGGGCGTCGTAGCGGGTGCCGTCGCCCCGCAGGAGGTCCGCCTCCTCGATCTTGAGGCGCATCAGCTCCTCGAGCGCGGGCCGGTAGTCGGCGAACGCGCCCGTGGTGCGGGCGTGCTCCCAGGCCTGGTTGGTGCGGGAGCGCTGCTCGGCGAGCCGGCGCACGAAGTCCTCGGGGAGCTTCGTCGCGCGGTCGCGCTGGCGGCGCGCCTCGCGCAGCATCGCCCGCTGCTCGACCGTCAGGTCGGCGAGGTCCGCGGCCGCGTCGATCGCCTCGCCGTAGGCGGGGTCGACGAGCCGCTGGTGCGCGATCGCGGCGAGGGTCGCGCCCTGCTGGGCGCGCGCCTCGCGCCCGCCGGGCGGGCACATCACCTGCTCGTCCCAGCCGAGCAGCCCCGCCACGCTCGCGAGGTCGTACTGCTCGTGCATCCGCGCCGCGAAGGCGCCCCAGGCGTCGGCCATCCCGCTCCTCCGTGTCGCGCCGCAGCCTAGCGGGCCGGATCGGGCCGGTGCGGCCGCACGAGGCTGGCCGGCGGCGGCCGCCACGGCAGGCCCGCGACGCGCACGGCGACGGCCCCGCCGACCAACATCGCGACCCCGGCGACGGCGTCGAGGACGTAGTGGTTGCCCGTGGCCACGACGACGAGCACGATCAGGGCCGGGTAGAGCGCGCCGGCGAGGCGCACGAGGTGGTGGTCCGCGAGGAGCCAGACCGCGACCCCGACGAGGGCCGCGTAGGCGACGTGCATCGACGGCACCGCGGCGTACGGGTTGAAGAGGCCCGAGAGGGCGCCGCCGTGCAGGTCGACGCCGACGCTCGTGCGCAGGGCGTCGGTCAGGCCGGAGGCGATCACGAGCCGCGGCGGGGCGACCGGGAACACCGCGAAGACCACGAGGGCCAGCGCGTTGGCGGCCAGGAACACGTTGCGCAGCGGGACGTAGGCGGTCCGGCGGCGCAGCCACAGCCACACGAACAGGGCGGCCGTGACGGGCAGGTGCAGGCCGATGTAGGCGGCGCTGAGCAGCTCCCCCGCCCCGACGCGGGCCAGCGCCCACCCCTGCACGGCCGGCTCGACGGCGATCCCGAGGGAGTCCTGCAGGCGGATCACCTCGAGCGCGTTGCCGGCGGCCTCGGCCGCATCCCCCGCCGTCAGGCCGCGCACGGCCTGGTAGGCCACGAGGGCGGCGGCGAACAGGAGGAGCTGGCGGGCCCCGGTGGTCGGGCGGTCGGGCGGCGGGATCACCCGCCCGACGCTATCCCCCTAGGGCATAAAAAATGGCGCCGTCCCCGCAGACCTCGCGGGGACGGCGCCGCACGACGCGACGATCAGTCGAGCATCTCGACTTCGATCGCCTCGGGGCCCTTCTGGCCCTCTCGCGCCTCGAAGGTGACCTTTGCACCCTCGCGGAGCGTGCGGAATCCGCTTCCGGTCACGCTCGAGTAGTGGACGAAGAGGTCCTTCCCCCCACCATCAGGGGCGATGAAGCCATAGCCCTTCGCATCGGAGAACCACTTCACAACTCCGGTCGCCATGCGGCACCCGTCCTTCTCTAACGACCCCGTCCGCCGGGCCTCACGTCCCCGCACCGTGCGGCGGGACGGGCAGACCGTACAGCATTCTGGTGCGGATTGCAGCGATCTCCGCCGCGCGGGCCGCTGCGGGCTACATCCAGCCCTCGCCGTCGGAGATCCCGATCACCCGTCCGCGCGGCACCAGCGCGTCCTCGTCGAGGCCCCCGAAGGCGCCGCGGTGGAAGATCAGGGGCTCGCCCGGCGAGCTCTCGAAGTGCACCACCTCGCCGATCACGAGGTCGTGGTCGCCGGCCGTGACGATGTCGAAGACGGAGCAGCGCATGATCGCGAGCGCGTGGCGCACCGAGTAGAAGCCATGTGGGTCGAGCATCGCGTGGTCCGTCGGGAAGTCCGCGCCGCGCTGGGCGAAGGCCAGCGCCGTGTCCTGCTGGCGGCGGTGCAGGACGTTGACGGCCATCTTGCCGCTGTCCTTGACGCCGTCGAGCGTGCGCGTCCCGTGGGCGAGCGACACGAGCACGAGCAGCGGGTCGAGCGAGACGCTCGTGAACGAGTTCAGGGTCATGCCCTGCGGGGCGCCGCCCTGCGCCGTCGTGACCACGGTCACGCCGGTCGCGAAGGCGCCGACCGTGTCCCGGAAGGCGCGGGCCTCGTGCGAAGCGATTGCCATGGCCGTAACGGTAGCGCGCGGCCCTAGGATGCGGCGATGGTCGGCGGCGGCATCATCCGCGCCCCCGCGGGGGTGCACACCGCGCAGGGGCTGATTGCCGTCGCCGCGGTCCTGTACGGCACCCAGGGCATCTTCGCGTCGCTCGCCTACGACCACGGCGCGTCGGTCGGGGTCCTGCTCGCGGTCCGGGCCGTCCTGTTCGTCGTCCTCGCCCTGTTCCTGCTCGACCGCGCGCGCCGCGCGACCCTGCGCGGGCACCGCCGCACCATCGCGATCGCCTGCTTCACGTCCGTCGCCGGGCCGTTCCTCTACTTCGCCGCGATCTCGCGCATGGACCCGGCGACCGTGACCCTGATCTTCTTCCTCTACCCCGCCCTGACCGTGGTCGGGGCGCGCCTGCTCGGCCGCGTGCGGCTGACCGCGCTGTCGCTCCTCGTGACCGCGATCACCCTCGCCGGCGTCGTGCTCGCGATCGGCAGCCCCGTCGGCAGCGTCGACCCGATCGGCGTCCTCCTCTCGCTCGCCTTCGCCGTCGTGATCGCCGTCTACTTCCTCGCCGCCGAGCACGGCCTCGAGGGCGTCGACCCGCTCGCCTGGCTCGGCATCACGGTGCTCGCCGCGGCGGTCTTCCTGATCCCGCTCGGCCCCGTCATCGGGGGCGTCGCCTTCCCGGACGCCTCCGGCTGGCTGGCCCTGGTCGGGGTCGCGGTGGTCGCCAGCATCCTGCCGTGCCTGTTCCAGACGGCGGGGCTGATGCGGCTCGGCGGCGCCGCCACCTCGCTCGTGGCCACCGTCGAGATCGCCACCGTCGTGCTGCTCAGCGTGCTCGTGCTCGGCGAGCGCCCGACGCCGCTGTCCCTGATCGGGGCCGTGCTCGTGATCATCGGCGCGGCGGCGGCGCCGGTCGCGATCCGCCGCACGACGACGCCGTCACCCCTGTAGGCCGGTACAGCCGCGCAGCGCCTTCCAGTCGGCGATGGCGCCCGTGCGCGCGGCGCCCGTCAGGGGCACGGGACGCCCGCCCTCGATCTCGGCCGGCAGCCAGCGGTAGCCGTCGATGCGGCGGCCCGTCGCCGTGACCTCGAGGACACCGGTGCGGGCGGCGATGCCGCCGCCCGTGTAGAAGACGAAGTTGCCGAGGCCGTAGCTCACGAAGGCCCGGCCGAGCATGCCGCCGCCGAGCAGGAGGTGGGCGTGCGCGCCGACGATGATGTCGGCGCCGGCGCGGACGAGCTTGCGCGCCAGGTCGACCTGCCGCTCGAGCGGGCAGGCCTCCAGCTCGGCGCCCCAGTGCAGGTAGACGACGACGGTGTCGCTCGTGCGGCGCGCCCGGCGCACCTCGTAGAGCAGCCGCTCCTCCATCTCGTACTTGGCGCTCGCGACGCCGGCCTGGCGGCCGTCGGCCTGCCACCACGAGAGGAACTCCTCGTCGACCACCTGCGTGGCGCCGATCACGGCGATGCGCTGCCCGTCGACCTCGGTCCGCCAGGGCCGGAACGCCTCGCGCTCCGAGCGGCCCCCGCCGACCACGGGCACCCCGGCCCGGCGGGCGTGGCGCAGGGTGTCGCGCAGGCCCGACGCGCCGTAGTCCATGCCGTGGTTGTTGGCCACGGTGACGACGTCGATGCCGCCGGCGCGGATCGCGTCGAAGGCGCTCGCCGGCGCCCGGAACAGGTACTCCTTGTTCGGGGTCGGGTCGCCGCCGTCCGTGACGGCGGTCTCGAGGTTGACCATCGCGACGTCGGCGCGGCGCAGGATCCGCCGCACCGGCGCGAAGACGGTCGCCGGGTCGTCGTCGAGGTACGAGCGGATCGGGGGCTCGAACATCACGTCGCCGCCGAAGGCGAAGGTCACGGGCTCGCCGCTGCCGAGCCGCTTCGGGATGTCGGGCGCGGCCGTCGCGGCCGCCTCGGCGCCCGTCGAGGCATCGGTCGCGCCGGTCGCGGCCGGCTCGGTGGTCGTCTCCGCCGTGGTCGCGGTCGTCGCCGCGGGCGGCGCGCCCTGGGCGCGCGCCTCGGGCCCGTCGGACCCGCGCACCGACCACGCCACGACGGCGAGGGCGACGACGAGGCCGAGCGCGAGGAGGGCGGCGATCCAGCGCCGGCGCCGGTACGGCCCCTGGCTGCGGCGGGAGGCGGGCATCACCCCATTGTTCACCGGGTTCGGGGTCGCTCCTCTCCCCCGGGTCTCGGGTACGCTCGCGGGGTCCGAGCGAGGAGGAGCGCGATGCGCTGCGTCGTCTACACGGGAGCCGGGGGCAACGAGGTCGTCAGCTGCGAGGAGCGGCCCGACCCCGTCTGCGGCGACGAGGAGGTCCTGATCCACGCGGCCTTCGCCGGCCTCAACGGCGCCGACGTGTCGCAGCGCAACGGCCACTACCCGGCGCCGCCGGGCTGGCCGGCCGACATCCCCGGCCTCGAGGTGGCGGGCGTCGTCCACGAGGTCGGCGCCAAGGTGCGCGGCTGGCAGGTCGGCGACCGCGCCTGGGGCCTCGTCGGCGGCGGCGGGCTCGCCGACCGCGTGGCCGTCCACGCGAGCTGCGTCACGCCCGTGCCGTCGCACCTCGACGCGCGCGAGATCGCCGCGGTGCCGGAGGTCTTCATCACGGCGCACGACGCCGTCGCCACCCAGGCCGGCCTGCGGCCCGGCGAGGTGCTGCTCGTGCACGGCGCCGCCGGCGGCGTCGGCTCGGCCGCCGTGCAGATCGGCGTCGCCCTGGGCGCCACCGTGATCGGCGTCAGCCGCCACGCCGAGGGCCGCGCGGCGGTCGCCGGCTGGGGCGCCACCGCGATCGACGCGGAGGGCTGGCCCGAGCGGGTGCTCGAGCTGACGGGCGGGCGCGGCGCCGACGTGATCCTCGAGCTCGTCGGCGCCCCGAACGTGCCCGGCGACATCCAGTGCATCGCCCGCCGCGGGCGCCTCGCGATCGTCGGGATCGGCGCCGGCCAGAGGGTCGAGCTCGCCCTGCGCGACCTCATGACGAAGCGCGCGACGGTGTTCGGGACGACGCTGCGGGCCCGCCCCCTCGGCGAGAAGATCGACGCGATCACCCGCTTCCACGCCGAGTGCGGCCCGCTCTTCGACGCCGGGCGGCTGCGGCCCGTGATCGACCGCGCCTTCCCGTGGAACGAGGCCGCCGACGCGCTCGCGCGCATGGAGGGCCCGGGCAAGGTCGGCAAGGTCCTGCTCGACTTCGGGTCGTAGCGGCGTAAGCGATCCGCGCGGGCG
>Ga0315902_10014843_pt1 | contig 9997 bp, 8 predicted proteins | sample LakEriMetagenome_9_FD_203523 | JGI IMG/M metagenome (GOLD analysis project Ga0315902, IMG submission 203523) | Freshwater fungal communities from buoy surface, Lake Erie, Ohio, United States - Buoy 12 MA117 | ecosystem: Environmental > Aquatic > Freshwater > Lake > Lake biofilm | place: USA: Lake...
GAGACTGGAGCGGACTTCGAAAATGACGTTAAACTTCTTGGCGAACTCGACCGAGCGGAGCTGCATGACCTTGGCGCCCGCGCCCGCGAGCTCAAGCAGTTCGTCGTAGGCGATCTCCGGGAGCTTCCTGGCGGATGGGACGATCCGGGGATCGGCCGTGTAGATGCCGTCGACATCCGTATAGATCTGGCAGAGGTCGGCATTGAGCGCCGCGGCCAAGGCGATGGCCGTGAGGTCGCTGCCACCGCGTCCCAGCGTGGTGATGTCGCCCTCGGGAGTCTGTCCCTGGAATCCCGCCACGATGACCACATTGCCGGCATCGAGCAGCTTGTGGACGCCACGCGGGGTGATGTTCTGGATCTTGGCCTTGGTATGGACGCCGTCGGTGACGATGCCGGCCTGGGCTCCGGTGAGGGACACCGCCTCGATGCCCAGCGTCTGCAGGGCGATGGCCGTCAGGGCGATGGTCTGCTGCTCCCCCGTCGCCAGGAGCATGTCCATCTCACGTTCGTTCGGGAGGGCGGTGATCTCCTTGGCCAGCTTGATCAGTCCGTCCGTCACCCCGCTCATGGCAGACACCACAACGACGACCTGATCCCCCGTGTTGCGGTACTGGGCCACACGGCGGGCGACGTTCTTGATCCGCTCGGGATTGCCGACCGAGGTGCCCCCGTACTTCTGGACAATGAGTGCCATGGCGAAACGAAACACCGGTTCTGCCGCAACCCGGGGTGGTCGAAAAGCAAAACCTGCGCGCAACCCAGGCTCCTCAACCTCCCCGAGGACCGGTCAAGCCTCCGCTTGGCCCCCGGTTGCCGGCACAGGTAGGCTGACCCCCCGGAGCGACTCCACACCATGCCGAAAACGCCCAAGACCCGCCCCATTCCCCTCCAGAAAGCACTCCTCAGCGCCGTCGCCGCGGCGAAGGCTGCCGGAGCCCTCATGGTGTCCCATCGGCTCCGGCCCAAGAAGGTCAATGCCACGACACAGCATGACATCAAGCTCGACCTCGATGTCCGATGCCAGCGATTGATCCACAAGCTCCTCCTGGGACGTCACCCGTCCATCCCGGTGCTGGGCGAGGAGGAGAGCGACCGACAGATCCTCGAGGCCGAGGCCCGATGGGTCGTGGATCCGATCGATGGCACCGTGAACTTCGCCCATCGGATTCCCCACGCGGCGGTGAGCATCGCCCTCCAGGTCCGCGAGACGCCGCGGTCGGCCGGGTACAGTGACGGCTATGCGACCGTGGCGGGAGTGGTCTATGACCCGTTCGTCGGGGAGCTCTGGACCGCCATCCGGGATCAGCCCGCCCGCCTGAACCGGCGCCCTATCTCCGTCAGCAAACGGAGCCTCCAGGAGGCGATTGTGGCCCTGGGGTTTTCAGGCCGGGCCGGGAGCCTTGAAGCCATGACAGGCGCGATCCAGACACTGTCGTCGAGGGTCAGGAAGATCCGCATGACCGGATCGGCCGCGTTAGCCTTAGCCTATGTCGCGGATGGGAGGTTCGACGGCTACTTCGAGAAGGGCGTCCGCCTGTGGGACATCGCCGCAGGGGGATTGATCCTCGAATGCGCCGGTGGCCGTTTCGAGCGTGAGCTCCGTGAGGATGGGGTCTCTTTCCGTCTCAACGCCACGAACGGACGCATCCGACCCCCGCTCAAATCCTGAGCCGATGTGTCCGTCGACCGGGTCGAGAACACCACAACCCACCCAACGGGAGATCAATCCTCCTCGGGCTCGAGGGGCGGACGCACCCCGTACTTCTTCTTGAGCGCCTCGATCTGTGCCAAGGGCCGCATGCCCCCGGTGCAGGTCGGATCGCTCAGGCAGGCGGCCGCGGCGCAGACCCCGGTGAGGAGGCTCTTCTGGAGCTCCCAACCCTCGTGCAGACCGAGCAGCACGCCGGCGCAGAAGGCGTCGCCGGCACCGGTGGTCCCGGCAATGTGCTTGTCGGGCACCTTGAGCGACGACTGCCAGTGGTCCTTGCCATCCCGGGTCCGGGCGAAGCAGCCCTCGGGGAAGTGGATGACGATCAGCTCCTTCACGCCGAACTGGAGGATCGCGCCGGCGGCATGACGCAAGGAGACGGTGTCGAGGACGCCTTCCTTGCGGATCTTGAAGCCGGCCACCTGGCCCGCCTCGTACTCGTTCATGATCGCGTAGTCGGCGTACTTGAGGGTGGGCACGGCCACCGCCTTGAACCGGTCGCTGGCCTCGCTCACGAGGTCGACGCTGGTCTTGAGGCCCGCAGCCTGGGCGGCCTGCAGGACCTTGGCCGCATGGGTGATCCCCTCCTTGTTGAGGGCGTCCATCTTGTCCAGGAGAAGCAGGTAGCCGAGATGGAAGATGCGGGCCTTGGTCTTGTTGAAATCGATGTCCTTGGCGTCCCACAGGGCGTTCGCCCCGCGATGGTGGAAGAAGGTCCGCTTGCCCGTTCCCTGGACCGTCATCACGTCCGTGTAGCTGGTCGGCGCTTCGCCGGTGGCCTTCAGATGCTTGGTGTCGATCTTGTGGGCCACGCAGTCGTCGAGGATGTATTGCCCGTAGGCGTCCTTGCCGACCAAACCTGCGCCCGCCAGGGGGAACGCGGCCCCCATCTTGGCGAGATCCACGAGGACGTTGTACGGGGAACCGCCCGTGCCCTGGCTCTGGGACTTGATGTTGGCCAGTTGTTCGAGCTGGGGATAGGTGTCGATGATCTTGACCTGATCCACGATCCAGTTGCCGCCGGCGAGGATGCCGGAGCGCTTGGAGGCAGCGGGTGATTTCATGCGTTTGGAGATGGGGTGAGACGACAGCCCGGATTGGGAGCCCCTCGAGGTTGGACAACCCGGAGGCTACCCAAGGCGTCGCCCCGTGTCTCTACGGAATTGCAGAGGACAGACGGCCATCCCGTGCCGATCGAGACCATACGGGAAACGCCCGACCGTTGGACGAACCACAACCCTGCCCCGTTAACCGCACTCCGGCAGATGGTTGCGCTGGCGGAGATCCTTCCAAGGGGGTTCATGATCGACGTCGACCACATCCGGCCCATCGGCCTGGGATGGACTCAGGATCGCAAGGAAGACCACCGGGACATCGAACGGGTTGTAGGTCCCATGCACCTCGTCCTTGGGAATCAGGACCATGTCTCCGGGTTTCAGGATCCGATACTGGTCGCCACACCACTGCTCCGCGGTTCCAGAGAGGACATAGATGATCTCCTCACGATTCGGATGCCGATGGAACGGGTGACTCTTTCCGGGCTGCATCGTCGCACGGACCAACAGGAGTTCGCGACAGGGCACAATGTCCGGCCGGCTCAGCCACTCATTCCGGGTGAACTGGGTGAGGTCGACGATGCGCTCGGCGTCTGTGACAAAGCGGCGGAGAGCGATCAGGTCCATGGGCAGGCACTGGATCAGGCCGCAGGACAGACGCGGAGGGATTTCCACGGCTCCTCCCCACTGACATCGACCGCAAAGGGGCCCTCGAACCGGCCCGGAGAGAGGATCGCGAGGATGACGGCATCCTGGGACGTGGGATTGAACGTGGCATGGACCACGCCAGCCGGGATGTGGGCGACCTCCCCGGGGCCCAGGATCCGTTGCTCCTTTTCCACCCACTGCTCCACCCGGCCCTCAAGCACGTAGATGACCTCCTCGAGCTCAGGATGCGTATGGAAGGGGTGCCCCTCCCCCGCTGGCAGAACCGCGCGGCAGACCTGCAGCCGCTCCGCATCACAGACCTCAGGTCGGCACATCCAGTAGTTGGTACGCCCCTTGAAGGTTTCCTGGAGGGCCTCCGCCGTGGTGATGAATCGATGACTCATGGGAATGCGCCCAACCTATCATCCCAGCCCTCGGCCCGTCGATTCCCAGATCACCCAGGCCACTCGGGAACGCCTCACCGCTTGCGGGTCAGCCGCTTCGCGGCAGGGGCCTTCAGGGTCTTGAAGTCCCGGGTCAACTGCGTCAGGGAAGCCTCGACCCCCATGCGCTCGAGCGAGCTGGCTCCCACGAAGCCAACCGCATCCGTGTTCTGGAGCACCTTCTTTGCGTCTTCCGGAGTGTTGATGGGACCGCCATGGCACAGGAAGAAGATGTCCTTCCGGACCCGCGTGGCCGCATCGACGATCTCCTGGGTCCGCTTGAGCGTGAAATCCCAGCTCACGACCGCCTTGGTGACCCCGATGCTGCCGCCGACGGTCGTGCCGACATGTGCGATGATCGCATCCGCCCCGGCCTTGGCCATCTCGACCGCCTCCTCCGGCGTGGCGACATAGACCACCGAGAACAGGTCCATCTTCCGGGCCAGCGAGACCATCTCATATTCCTTCCGGACACTCATGCCGGTCTCCTCGAGGACCCCGCGGAAGTGTCCGTCCACGATGGTGTGCGTCGGGAAGTTGTTCACCCCCGAGAACCCCATCTCCTTCACCTTGCCCAGCCAGTGCCACATGCGCCGTCGGGGATCGGTCGCATGCACCCCGCAGATGACCGGGCACTCCTCCACAACAGGCAGCACCTCGTACTCACCGATCTCCATGGCAATCGCATTGGCGTCACCATAGGCCATCATGCCGCAGGTCGACCCATGCCCCATCATCCGGAAGCGTCCGGAGTTGTAGATGATGATGAGATCCGCCCCGCCCTTCTCGATGAACTTGGCGCTGATCCCAGTACCGGCGCCCGCGGCGATGATGGCCTCTCCCTTCTTGAGGGTCGCCATGAGGCGGTCACGTACTTCCTTGCGGGTGTAGGGGTTCCCTTTTCCGGTCCATGGATTCGGCATAGCGGCGCGAGTCTGGCCGCTGTCTGACAAAGTGCCAACCCCGGGAATCGGGTCCCGACCCGGGTCATCGAAGCGTCATCGTTCCAGGGCCGACAGCATCCGGGCCTGTCGCCAGCCCTGCCAGCAGTTGCTCCCGATGAACAGGGTCATGATCCCCAGCCAGACCGAGCGGTCCAGGATCGCGAGAGCCATCAGGCAGAGGACGCCGAGGAATCCGACGAACGTCGCTGCATAGAGGCTTCGGACAGGACCCACCACGAACCAGAGCAGCGAGCGGAGGATCTGCCCACCATCCAGCGGGTAGACGGGCAGCATGTTGAAGAGGAACAACCCGGTGTTGATCCACCAGACGTTGCGGATGAACACGGCCCATTCCGAGGGACTGGACTGGAGGAGTCCCACGTCGGAACCCATCACCAGGGCGGTCAGGGGGATGGCCAGCACCACGTTGACCAGTGGTCCCGCTGCAAGACCCCACAGCTGGGCGCCTGGCCGGAATGGCGGGGACACGTAGGCGACTCCGCCGAAGGGCCAGAGCAGGATCGTGTTGGCATCGCCCCCCACCTGCCGCGTTGCCAGGGCATGTCCAAACTCGTGGAGCAGCACGATACCGAAGAGGGCCAGGTATTCCGCAACCCTCCAGGTCAGGGCGCCTTCCCCGCCACCCCGGCCCTGGATCTGGTACACGGCGACCAGAAACCAGAGCCAGTGGAGGTACACGTCGATTCCAGCGAACTGGAACAGCCGAAAGGAGCCATTGAGACCCGCACGCACGGGTCGACTCTCAACCGGCGCTCCTTAACTCTCAACCATTACCGGCACTCCAGTGCCCCACTGCTGAAGCGCGCTGAGTCACCCGTCCATCCAACGAGTCCCTGGAGGGACGTCACCCTTCAACGTCGCGAAGGAAGTCGCGGGTCCGATCATGCACCGGCGAGTCGAACACCCGTTGGGCCGGACCCGACTCCACAATCCGACCCCCATCCAGGAACGCCACCCGGTCTGCGATCTGCCGGGCCAATCGCAGATCGTGGGTCACCACCAGCATGGTCATCCCCTCCCCGGCCAGATCCCGCAGCACCCGACGAACCTCCTCCCGAAGCCTGGGGTCCAGGGCGCTCGTGGGCTCATCCAGCAGCAGGACCTCCGGGTGCATGGCCAGCGCCCGGGCAATGGCCACCCGCTGCTGCTGTCCCCCCGAGAGCTGCGACGGGTAGTGATCGCGATGATCCTCAAGGCCCACCTTGGCCAGCAGGCCCAAGGCCTCCTGACGCACCTCAGGTTCCGGGCGGCCGAGCACATGACGGGGCCCTTCCATGACATTCTCGAGCGCGGTGCGGTGTTGGAAGAGGTGGAACTGCTGGAAGACCATACCGAGCTTGAGGCGCAGCAGGCGCTGTGTCCCCGCGGACGGAGGCTCGGAGAAGTCGACGGACTGCTCCCCGATCCGGACCCGGCCCGCATCCGCCCGTTCGAGCTGGTTGAGACACCGCAGCAGGGTCGACTTCCCGGAACCACTGCCTCCGAGGAGTGCCACCGTTTCGCCGGTCGCCTGAGACCAGTCGATCCCATCCAGCACCTGCCGGTCGCCGAAGCGTTTGCTCAACCCCTCAATGTGGATCATGGCGCAGCCTCCGTTCCAGATGTCGGGCCCCGAGCGAGGCCGTGTAGCCCAGGATGAAATAGATCCCCGCTGTCATGAGACCGAGACCGATGTAGTCACCCGTGTCGATCGCCCGGATCTGGTATTCCTTGGTCAACTCCACCAGGGCGATGACGGAGACGATGGACGAATCCTTGAACATCGCGATGAAGTCGTTGGTGACGCTTGGCAGACAGAGCCTCAGGGCCTGGGGCAGGACCACGCGTCGGAGCACCAGGAAGCGGCTCATCCCGAGAGCCAGTCCGGCATCCACCTGCCCGGCTGGAACCCCCTGGATCCCAGCGCGGTAATGCTCCGCCTCATTCGCGGCATAGTTCAAACCGAGGGCTATCACCGCCGCCAACCCCGCCGAGAGCTGGATTCCCAACTGCTGGGCGAGTCCGAAGTAGATGAAGTAGATCTGGAGCAACAAGGGGGTTCCCCGGAAGACCTCGATGTAGGCCACCACCAGCCACCGCATCGGACCCGGCCCGTGGAGCCTCCCCAGGACGAGCACGAGTCCCAACACCACCGCGAGAGCCATGCCACCACAGGTCACCCAGAGGGTCGTGACCGACGCCCGGAGCAGACGCGGCAGGTAGATCCGCCACTCGCGCCAGACCGACACCCGCTGCCGTACCGTTCCAGAGTCGTCACGCCATCCCACCAGGGCCTCCTGCTCCGGACCCCAAAGGCCATAGCGGGCATAGATCCGTTGGAGGATGCCCTCCGCCAAGAGGGATGAGATGGCCTGGTCGACACGCTGCAGCAGTTCCCGGTCGTCCGGGCGGACCCCAACCGCATAGAACCCCCGCTCGAGAGCCCCTCCGGCCTTCCTGAGACGGGGATGGAGGAGGAGGTTCGCCTCGACAATCGGCGAGTCTGCGAGCACCGCATCGATCCGTCCGATCTCGAGGTCCTGGAAGTAGTTGACGTTGTCCTGGTAGATCCGGACCTCGACGCCTCCGTGACGTTCCACGAGACGCTGGGACGCGGACGCCGAGAGGACGCCCACCGCACGACCGCGGAGATCCTCGAGGGATGAGACGGCGACCTCATTGGAGCGGACCACGAGTTGTTGTCCGAAGGCGAAGTAGGGGCGGCTCATGGACAGCCGACCGAGGTTCTCCGGGGTCCGCTCCAGTCCGGCGATGATGAGATCGAACTTGGCCCCGGTCCCCAGGACCGGCACGAGGAGATCCCAATTGTTCTGGACGAACTCGGAACGGAGCCCGAGACGGGCGCAGAGCGCCTCGGCGAACTCCACTTCGAACCCGATCAAGCGGTCGGGGTTCTTCGGATCGTGGAAGATGTAGGGAGCACCACCTTCCGCATCATTGCCCCAACGGAGGACACCGCTCTGGGACACGTCGGTCCAGGCATCCCGGGCGTGGAGATCCACCCGACCCAGCAGCAGCAGGATCGCCAGAATGGCCCGAGCGAAGAACACGATCGCTTGATAAAGGGACTCGGACCCGGAAGCACAGGCGGAAATGCGGTGGGACGCATTCCAATGCCGATGTCGAAACGAAAAAAGAGGCCGGGCCCATGGGCCCGGCCTCCTGATGACGACTGGAAGGTCGTGATTAACGGACCCGGAAGAACCGGGAGGCCACCTCCGGTGTGAGCGTCGCCGGACTGGTCGCACCCACGAGCGGCAGGAACGTGCCGTTCAACGTGTCGGAGGACTCCAGCGTGCCGGTCCAGGTCAGGGTGACCGAGCCGTCGGCATTCCGCTTGGCGGAGATGCTCGCAACCGGGGCCACCGGGATGATCGGCTGACCGCTGGTGCCCTTGTTGTAGGCGGCGGTCACGTCGTCCGCTGTGAGGGCACGGGTCCAGACCGCGACCTCATCGATGCGGCCCTTCTCGATGCCAACACCATTGCCGTCGGTGTAGGTGCCCTTGCCGTCCTGACCGATGTTCAGGGCCTGACCAGCAGGGGTGCCGGTGCTCTTGAGACCCGAGATCGGGCGGGAGTCGACTTCGACGCCGTCGAAGTAGGTCACCGCGTTGCCCGCCCGGGCGAAGACGACCGCGACATGGTGCCAGCCACCGTCGTTGAACTTGCCGCCAGCGCTGTCGTAGTCCTTACGTGTGCGGGTCTCGTCGGCGATGTTCCACTGGATCCGGCCGTCGCTGGCCGTGGCGACCACGAAGCCCTGGTTACCACCGCTGTTCCAATCCTTGTTCGAGATGAAGGACGGATCGCCCTCCCACTTGCTGATCTTCGCCCAGAACGCGACAGAGAAATCGGTCGTGGAGAAGTCGATCGGCGTGCCGCCAACCGTGACGAAGTTGAACGAGGAGCCGTCCTTGTTCGAGGAGTACTCGAGGGACTGACCCACCTTGCCGTCCGTCAGGCCAGGGGCGCCGACCGCGGTGCCGTTGCGGCTGTTGCCGGAGTTGTCGGCATAGCTGCCGTCGAAGGGCAGGTGCAGCGCCAGGTCCTTGGTGAGGTCGACCTTGGGCGGCACGAGCGCGCTGAGCGGCTTGCCGTTGTTGCCCCCCACCACGATCGTAGCCACCTCGGCCGCCGACAGGGTGCGGGTCCAGATGGCGACGTCGTCGATCTGGCCCTTGTCGACCCCGACCCCACCACCATCGGTGTAGGTACCGGTGCCGTCCTGGCCGATGTTCAAGGCGAGATCGGCAGGGGTGCCAGTCTTGCCGAGGCCGGCGATCGACCGCGAGTCGAACTCGATGCCATCGACGTAGGTGACGCAGTTGCCCGCACGGGCGAACACGACGGTGATATGGTGCCAGGCCTTGTCGCTGAACACGCCGCCGGCGCTGTCGTAGTCCTTACGGGTCCGGGACTCGTCTGCGATGTTCCACTGGATGCGTCCGTCACCGGCCGTGGCGATCACCCAACCCGGGTTGCCACCGCTGTTCCAGTTCTTGTTGCTGATGAAGCCCGGATCACCTTCCCACGTGCTGAGCTTCGCCCAGAACGCCACGGTGAAGTCGGTGGTCGAGAAGTCGATGGGGGTGCCGCCGACCTTGACGTAGTTGAACGAGGAACCGTCCTTGAGGGAGGTGTACTCGAGGGCCTTGCCGAGCTTGCCGTCGACTGATCCCGGGGCGCCAACTGCTTCGCCGTTGCGGCTGTTGCCGGAGGCGTCGCTGAGGTCGCCATCGAACTTGAAGTAGGCCGCAAGACCATCATTGACCGGGAACGAGGTCGGCACCGGACGAATGGCCACGGCCACCGTCGAGCTGTCCACAGAACCACCCTCGTTGATGACGGTGACCGCGTAGTTGCCGGCGTTGGCCGGAACCGATTTGGCCACGGCATAGGTGGCCTGGGTGGCACCCGAGATCGGGGCGCCGTTCAGGGTCCACTGGTACTTCAGGCCGACACCGGACGCGCTGACCGTCAGCTTCAGCGGGAAGCCCTCGTAGGCCGTGGTCGCCAAAGGCTGCACGTCGATCTTCGGGGGATCCACTTGGGTGACCTCGTAGATGCCGAGGTTGTCGATGCCGAAGTACCAGGAGCCCGTACCGGCCTGGGCGAAGCGGAACCGGACGGTGGTCTTGCCGTCGGCCTGAGCGATGCGGCGGAACTCGACGCGT
>Ga0315902_10014844_pt1 | contig 9996 bp, 19 predicted proteins | sample LakEriMetagenome_9_FD_203523 | JGI IMG/M metagenome (GOLD analysis project Ga0315902, IMG submission 203523) | Freshwater fungal communities from buoy surface, Lake Erie, Ohio, United States - Buoy 12 MA117 | ecosystem: Environmental > Aquatic > Freshwater > Lake > Lake biofilm | place: USA...
CGTACATATCGTATGCTGAATATGATGGAGAACCTATGACAGAAGAGCAATTGGAAGAGCTTAATTATGACGGAGACTTTGTGTATAGTGCAGTTGAAAGATATCTTTATGCAAAAGGTGGAAAGGTTAAAAAGAAGAAGCGTGTACGATTTGTAGATAAGGTTGAATCAATCGCTGATAGACTGGATGGTACAAAAGTTCCTAAAAGGTTGAAAAAAGATTATGGGGGTCGTTACAATCGTGAAGAAGCAGAAGAAGCAGGACGTAGAATTGCTGGGGCACAACTACGAGATAGAATGATGGCTGATGGCGGCATGATGGCGAAGGGGGGTAAAACAAAAAAAAAGGGTGATGTAGGTAAAAGTGGTACGCAATATGGATATACCCTAAAAGAGTATGAAGAAATGGGAGAAAAGATTGGTTTGTTTGTTTCTCCAAAAGATTGGTGGAAAAGCCGAGAAGGAAAAAAATATGAAGATAGTTTTGGAAGAACTCAAACAATAGGAAGACATTCGCAAGATGAAAGGCAAGAAATGCAGTCATACGGCTATCGTATAGCAATAGGAATGGACTTGGGTAGTGAAAAAATTCCTGCAAGTGCAAGAAAATATGTAATAGATAATAATTTAGATAAATAAATTATGGCATACGGATACGGATATAACCCAAGACCAAGACCACAGCAAGGCGGTGGAGGCGGTGGAGTAGCAATGGCTGCGGCTGCTGTAATTAATGGAACTGTTGAGCAGTTATTCAAGAATAAAATATATAAAGCTCAAGCCGATAAAATTCAATTAGGCGGAAGGCTTGACCAGCTTGATTCAGCACAACAATACCAACTTGCATTAAGATTACAGAACGCACAAACAGATAACGAGCGTTTTGCTATACTTCAAGATTCTGTATCAAAAATCGATGTATCTACGGTGCAAGGCAATGCTTCCATCCTTCAAGCCGCAGTTCAAGCAAGGGCAAAAGAAACGCAAACCACAGCAATTATAATTGGTGCGGCAGTAATTTTGCTTATTGGTTCATATTATGTAATTTACAGAAGATAATTATGGCAGATTTAGAAAAATTCATGTACGGAACACAAGATGACACGCAATTACGCCAAAAGTTGGTTGCTATTGCGAAGGATTTTGGCTGTACTGATGGTGCTCAAAATGAGTGGATTTCATATTTTGAGAATCCTGCTAATATTCAAGGAATAATTGAAGCAAAAGCTAAGTATGGTTTTCCATCTTTAAATAGAAAATCATGGAGAAGTGGTGGACTTTTTGGTAAATGGCATGATTACTGCGATTGGGGTGATACTTATCGCTTCTATTACTATGCTAAAATTGCTCAAGACTATCCAGCATTAAACCCAGAGAATAAGAAAAACTGCTATATCATTAAAGGATTTATTGATGGATTGGAACAAGAGAGGGTAAATGTAACAAAGCTCTATGCTATCAAAAACGATGGTGAACGATACAAGAGGGAAATGGAGGTTATTGGCGAAAAGCTAAATGATTTTAACTCATTGTATTCCAGTATGTTATGTGATGGTTACATAGCTGAACAAGATAGGTTGATAGCCGAAGCACAAAGAACAAAAGCATTGGAACAATCCCAAAAAATAAACGTAGGAACATTTCAGCAAACGGCTGGTACATCTGGCGGTGGAACGAAATTGGCTCTATACGTATTCGGTGGCGTAGCTGCCTTAATCGGCATTATGTTACTGGCAAGAAAAAAACCTGCGTAGTATTTCGAGAAATTAAACATAAATTTGTAAAAACAGTAAAATTTTAATTATGGCAAAGCAAGGCGAAAAAATCAAAATCATTTCAGCTCGTGCAAAAGAAATCTGGAAAAAAGAAAAGGGCGAGAAGTGGACTGATGCCATTAAACGAGCATCAGCAGAGCTCAAAAAAGAAAAAAAGATATGAGTTTGAAGTATAGCAAAGACGCTGTAATCAAAGGATTCACGGGTATTCCTGACCAGTTTAAATTATATGGTGAGGATAATACGTTTGCCGACACCGTAGTTCGGACACCTCAACAAAGGGTGAACGAAATTAATGCGATGGCGAACAATTGCCGTATGTGGAATCAACCCATATTCGCAGGTGAAACTCAATTTTTACCAGTGGACAAAAATGCTTTGGTTAAAACTGAAGTTGCTGTTCTTGTTGGTAAGAAGCCAGAGCCACCCAAAAAAGCTCAAGATGATACTTTGATGAATGCTGTACTCATAGGAGTAGGCGTTTTTGTACTTTATAAATTGTTATCATAATGGAAGGATTAGAAGCCGCAACATCATCAGCCGCAGCCCCTGCTGCTGCACCAGCTCCAGCCCCTGCTGCTGCTGCCCCTGCACCTGCACCTGCACCTGCTGCACCTGCTTCTGCTCCTGCATCAAGTGGTGGCGGTAGTATGGATTCAATAAAAGACGCATTTCAAAGCCTTAATTGGAATGAAGTGATTTTTGGAGTACTCGGTACAGCCGCTCTTTATTATACGATTTATTACTATCGATATAATATCACTACTGGAAAAGCTCTTAATACAGAGATTCAAAATAAAATAGACGACCTTTCAATCAAAGTAGCTGACTTACAAAGTGCAACTCAAAGAGATGAGCTTTTAGGAAATCAGTCTTTTGATGGAATGTTTTCTTAATAGTGAAATACCATGCAGCTCAATGAAGTAACGTTTGGAAACCCAAACAGACAACATCTTATTTATCTTGAAACAGAGAATTATTTAGATTCATTATTCCCTGAACTGAGCTCATTTCAGCCGCCTGCAAACGAAAGCCAAGATAGTTCCGAAGAAATAGCTACATTAATTAAGTACACGAATCACTTAAAGGATGATGAAAAGCTCCTTCGTAGATTCATGCTGTATGATACAGATTTTGAGAACTACATGATTAAAAGGCTTGTAAATGAAGGTATTCCAGAGAATGAAGTAAAAGAAACGGTTGTGGAACTGCATAAGGATATCGTTCCACTTTTAGTAAAGCTGAAATACGCTTATAATAGACCAAGACCATACCAACTCGCCAACTATAAAAAGATGCCTCTTTTTGTATGGAGAGCAAGGAGTGCAGATAGCCCATCTTACCCATCAGGTCATTGTTTCCAATCGAAAATTTATGCAGAGGTATTAGGCAACAAGTACCCAAAGTACTATAAGGCTTTAAATGAACTTGCCAACGATATTATGTATTCAAGGCAATACATGGGAGCTCATTATCCATCAGATAGTGAATTTGCTATTTACGTAGCAGAAGTAGTCATGAAACATCCTGAATTTGCAAAAAAATATAAGTTATAGTGAAATACAATGGGTGTACATATCAGTCAGCTTCCACAGCATGTAAAAGATAGGCTTGGTTTAAAAGACCCACAGCACAAGCAATTCTGGGCAGTCATAGGTTCAAAAGAGCCCATATACTTCCGTTCTTCATGGGAGTATTATTACGCAATATTTTTAGAAAAATTAAGGCAGGAAAGAAAGATTATTGACTGGAGGCATGAGCCAAAATGCTTCTGGTTCGAAGGTATCAAGCGTGGTGTACGCTCGTATTTGCCTGATTTTTGCGTCTTGCACCTTAATAACACAGAGGAATGGGCAGAAGTGAAGGGGTACTACGATTCAAAGTCCCAAACAAAGATGAAAAGGATGGCTAAATACTACCCTGATGTCAAGATTAGGCTGGTAGGTTCTGATTGGTTTAAGCAAAATTTAAAGGCATGTAAGGCTTTAGAGCCTCTCATGGCAAAAAAAATAGAGGGGAAAAAACCTTCATAATTTTTTTGACCTATTATACGGCATTGATTATATTTGTAATTAGAGAAATTATTGACTTTAGTAAATGAAAAATTCGGCATCGATAAGTAGTAACATTTTTGATGAACTGATTGTAACAGTTGAGCGGATTGGTGTCGAAAAAACTATAAAAAGTCTACAAGAAGCTCGTTCTAACATATTGATTTTATCTGACCTGAATGTTGAGAATATAATCAACGCAGTTACTGAAATAACTGGTGTACAGAAAGAAAGGATACTTCATGGTACAGATAGAAGCGATGAAAGAAAGATGGCTCTTTCTCTTTGCATATTTTATATCAAGAATGAATTTGGGTACTCATATTCGGATTTGAAAAAGATTTTTAATAAAGATGAAGCTGCACTTTACAGATATCATCAAACGATTGATAATCTACCAGTGAAACCTAAAACAGATTTTGATAAAAAGTTGAGTGAATGCTCAAAAAAATTAGAACTTTTGATTACCAGAGAAAAACTTAAATAAAATGGAGAAATTCGAAACAGAAATTATTGAGCCAGAAGAAAGGAAGCCAGTCGATTACAATCCTTTGGATGAGGCGGTTAATGAAAAACCTTATACAACACCGAACGTAAACACTTCGAATGTAAATCTTAATGCTCCAATCGAAGAACCACGTTTTGCCCCACCACCAATTGATACAAAAAAGAATATCAAAAGGGATGAGCCGAAGCCACCCAAGCCAGACCCAGTAAATCCTGAGATGCGAAATCTCGGAAAAAAAGATACAGAGGTTGCTGCATCACACATGGCTAAATTAATCTTGCAGGGGTATGAGTGGATGCACGATTTAGCAAATAAAGGATTGAAGGTATCGGAGCGTAAGTTGAATAAGCTACAAGCCGAAGGTGAAATAAATCTTAATGCCATGATTGATTACGATTATGGTAAAAAGATTCGTGCTGGAGATTTCTTTATTGAGTATAATCAACAAGTAGCAAACGTACTTCAGGTAAGTCCTGAATTTAAAGAAGAGGTAACGCCTATACTTGAAAAAGTATTAGCAAAGCGTGGTATTGGAATGACAGATGAGCAAATGCTCATGTTCATGTTTGGTAAAGATATTGCTGCAAAGTCAATGATATTCTTTCAGCAAAAAGCACAAATGAATATGATGATTGCATCTATTAAAGAAGCAACCACCAGTCAGTATGCACAAGCTGCACCACCACCGCCACCACCTTCACAAAAACCAAGTCAACCTGCACAGCAGCAACAACAACCGCCTGCACGGCAAGCTGAAGAAGTGATAGCTGTTGAGCCAGAGGAGTATGAATTAGAACCAAAGAAAAGACAAAGAGGTAGACCAAGAAAAATTTAGTTATGGGTAGAGAACCAAAATTACTCGTAGCTGTTGGGAAAAAAGGCGTTGGAAAATCCTACACTACAAAAGAAATGATGCAGCAATATGCGTACGCTAATCCAAGACGTAGAGTACTCATATTAGATGTAAACGATGAATACTATGATATCAAAGCAATACGTATTCAAGACGTATCATTGTTTTCAGTACATCCTACAATCGAGATAAGAAGGATAAGACCTTTTTTAGATGATGGTAAGCGAATGACACTTGATGACATCGCATCTACACTCTTTATTATTTTAGAAACATTCAGGAACGGATTATTACTGGTAGAAGACATTAATAAATATATTAGTGATACTATGCCTAATGACTTGGTTGGTGCTATCTGTACTAATCGACATATAGGAGTAGACATCATTATGCACTATCAATCTATTGGACGTATTACTTCTAAGGTTTGGCAGAACTTGAATATCATTCGTATGCACAAGATTACCGATTCGGTAAAAAAACACAAGCATAAGTTTGAGGACAAGTATGAATATATATCCATAGCAGAGATAATGATTAACCAAGAGTACGAGAGAGGTAATAAGCATTTCTTTGTATACATAGATGTAGATGATGAAAGGCTGTACGGCTCATTTACGGAATCACAATTTGAAAATGCCGTAAACACATTTATACAGAATAACTATTCAAACGTTATATCCCCCATGCTTAATGCACGTAATGAAAGGGGTCAAAAGGTACATACCGCACAATCTGCCATAGCAGAGTATAAAAAGAGGCTATATACTTACAAAAAATAGCTTAAAGTCAATAGACTTTACATATAAATATTGATATATCAACGAATATCATATTGTTTTCGTTGACAATAAACCCGTGTGCATACGTTGGAGCTATTATTTTTCGGTATAATTTTAACCCATTGTTCTTTGATTGTTATTTCTCAATGATTGGTAGGAAACCGATGAATTTGTATTCTTAAGTAGAATACCATTCAAAAAGACCTAACATCTAAAAACAAAAGGTGCTCGATGTACCTGATGAAATCAAACTGAAAAATATCAAACTTTTGAAAGTTGGTATATAATAAGCAAGATGAATCAATTACGAAAGGCAGCCAATCGTTTTTAAAAGAAGAATAATAAAACCGTAGACGGAGTAAGTTATAGAGTTAAGGTGTTGTCGCCTAAAATAACAAAGTAGCTTCGCCCCTGAAACACAAAAAAAGAATCATTTTTTTTCAAACAAACAAAAAATAAACAAAATGTCAGTTCGTAACTACATCCAAAACGCACGTAACAGTGCCAGCCAAAACTACATGAGCTGGACTGGTGATGCCGCTCCTCAAAACGGTGGATACCGTAATTTGAATGCTCAACAATTCGATGTTGCTGCACCAGTAGGCTCTAACAAGAGATTCGCTAACGGTGGTGGTAACAATGCCCCTCAATCACAGCCTTACATCATCACTATCAGCAACGCATCTGCTACTGCTGTTAGCAACTTCGATGTATTAGGTGCTTTCACATACATTGGTAACGCAGGTTTCGCTAACGGTAGCTTGACTATCTCTGGCGTAACTATCAGCTCTGCTATCACTAACGTGAACTATCAGCAGTTCCTTTACCAATCTATGCAACAGCCTTTCAGCGTAGGTTTGACTTACATTGAGAGCGTTGGTGGTACATCTGCACAGATTACCCAAACTTTCACCCTGAACACTCAGGACGCTAACGGTAACCAATTGCTACGTACAATCGTACCTACAATTGACCCTTACCAACAGCAGTCAACTATCGTAGCTGTTAAACAAGAGTACAGCATCGATGGTTTCACTAAGTTGACTTTCAGTTCAATTGGTGCGAGCGTTTCGTTCCGTGTACACTTCTACCCAAGCACAAACATTAACTTGTCTGCTGGCTTGCAGAATGCACCCGTAGCTCAACGTTTTGGTAATCCTAACATCGTAGGCGTACCTACGTACATTCAGGGTTAATCCACAACTCACATTTAAAAGGGGGCTATGAAGGGATTCCTTTCATCAGCCCCTTTTTTCAAAAAACCATCAGGCATGAACGTAGACCGATACATGGGTTATTCAAATCCTGATGTTGTTTTAAAACCATCAGTGATGAACGTATATCAATACATAGCGTACTCAAATCCTGATGCAGCGAATGAGCTTTGCAATAAGCACGGATATTATCAGATTCAATCTTATGAAGAACTTGCTGATTGCTTACAAAGTATCGTAGCCAGAAAAGGCGAATCTGCATTTAAAGAAGTAATGGAACTACATCCTGAAAAGGAAGTCGTTCTTGAGCTTTTTGAGAAAAAAGTAGAAGCAAAACCAGAACCTCTAACTCCTCCAATTCAAATTATGGAACAAAAAAGAGAAAGAGATTGCTCTTGCATGCTTAATGCAGACGGTGCTCAAAATCAAAATCAAGGTATGGCATCTCAAACCAACTTGATGATTTTAGTTGCAGCTATGATTGTATCTATTTCTATCATCTCTATGAAAAAATAAGTTTATGAAAAAGAATTTTGCAGGTCAACCAGCAGGTGGTGGAAATATCACAATTTTAACTGCTCAAGATTTGATGCTTGATGTAAATCCAGCTCCCCCTATTTTTCAAAAACGACCTCTTTTTGTAGATAATTGTAAAAACTGCAACAAAATGGAAAATTTTGCAAATTTTGAAGCTGACAAAGAGTATGGTGATAAAGAAAAAGGTGGTTTCTTTTCAGGAATCAACTTTGGAACTATACTTGACACAGCAAAAACTGGTGTAGGTATTTGGGCAACGCAACAGCAAAGTAGGTCTGCTGCCGAACAAGCTCAAATTGCACTACAAATTGAAAGACAGCGTCTTGAACAAGAACGTGCAAGAGCTGAAGCCGAAGCTGCAAAAGCAGCAGGAGAATCTGCAAAAGCAGGTTCAGTAGCTGGAAAGATAAAAGCGTACGCACTTCCAATCACGATTACTGGGGTTCTGGTAATTGGTGGAATCGCTGCGTATTTCTACTTTAAAAAGAAAAAAGTCAGTTAAATGGCTGAAATGAGTACTGGTGGTAAAGTGGCTTTAGGGGTCGGCATTACACTTGCTTTGGCTGGTGTTGGTGTTGGGCTCTATTTTGTTTTTAGAAAACCTAAAACACAAGAACAACAAGCTGCTGACGTACTCGGTTCTCAAAGACCGCCTTTAACTTTATCCGATTTGCAGAAGCAAAATCCTAACATGAGTAATGCGGATTTGCTGAAAGCTCTGGGTAATTTATTAAAAGGAAGTGGTTCAAAACCACAATCTGGTGGAGGTAGTGGAGGTGGAGGCACAAGCGGTACACAAACTAAACCAAAGCCAGAACAAAAACCACAAGGTTCATACGGACAACAACAGTCTGGAACTGGTTATGACTATACAGCTAATGATTATGCTTATAATCAAACAAGAGATGAGGGGGCATATAATGATGCCACATACTCATTAGGTGGTTATGGAAATGATATTCCTTCTGACTGGTCTTCATACGGAGATAGCGGTGGAGGAGGAGATTATGGAGGTAATAGTGGATATTAAAATTTAGAAATGTACGCAAAGAACTTTTTGAAATCTATTGAAGGCAATAAAAAGAAAGATTCCAACACGGTAATCACTGAAACCACAAAAGGAACAATGGTGGGAGCTGGGATTGGTGCTGGTGTAGGTCTTTTTATCGGTTTTGGTAGAAACAAAAATCTACTGATGAGCGGCTTCGTAGGAGCTGTAATTGGTGGAGCAATCTCAAGAGTTTTTATAAAATAAATACTAAAAAACAAAAATCATGGCAGAAGAAAAAAAACCATTCTTGCAATCAGCTACTGGAATCGCAGTATCCGTAGGTGTATTATTCTTAACAGTTTGGGTAGTTTCTAAGGCTTGGAAATCAGGTCAAAAGTAAAAAAATGACAGAGCCAACACTTGAAAAACCAAAAAAATCTGTCTGGGATGTGATTGACAGTTTGTTGCCATCTGCAACTGCCGTATATGGTAGAATCAGAGAGCAAAAAACTGGTGTTAATCCATTTCAATCGCCCGATTCAGGTGATGAGCAGGAGGATTTAAGATATCCAACTGGCGTTCCTGAAGGGTTTTCAGATGAACCTGATACCAAAAAAGGTAAAACCTTGTGGTATGTTATAGGGGGTGTAGCTCTAATTGGTTTAGGCGTAGGTACATATTTCTTAATCAAAAAAAATAAAAACGCATGAAAAATTTAAAAGGCGTACTTGGATTAGCTGTTTCTTTAGCAGTACTTGGTGCAACTGTATGGGTTGCTTCAAAGGCTTGGAAAGCTGGACAAGACAAAAAAACCGCATAATATTATGGACGTTACGACTGGACTTACATCTGTTGGTGCTATTGGTGGCATTGCTTACGGAGTTTCAAAGAAAAAATCTTTTTGGACTACCGCAGGATTTGCTATCATATTTGCTATTGCAGGTGCAGGATTAGCAACGGCTGTAAAAATGGTAAAAAACGATTAATCAATCCAATCAATTAAAAAAAATGGACAAACAAACAAAAACCCTTTTGGGATTGGCTGTTGTAGCTGGTGTTGGCTACTGGCTATGGAAGAGCAACAAAGACAAAAAATCTGCTCCTGCTTCTTTCGCAAACTTGGTATCAGACCCAGTTAAAATGGTAAGTAAATGTAATGGCGACTATGGTAAAGATGCTGAAGGTCGTTATATCTGTTGCCGTGCAGGATACCGTAGCATGCAAACCGATGGTAAAGCATGTGGTTCAGTAGGTCAGCTTTCTGATGAAGGTGGAATGCCAGAAGA
>Ga0315902_10014845_pt1 | contig 9996 bp, 9 predicted proteins | sample LakEriMetagenome_9_FD_203523 | JGI IMG/M metagenome (GOLD analysis project Ga0315902, IMG submission 203523) | Freshwater fungal communities from buoy surface, Lake Erie, Ohio, United States - Buoy 12 MA117 | ecosystem: Environmental > Aquatic > Freshwater > Lake > Lake biofilm | place: USA: Lake...
TGATTCCCTTTCACAATGAAGTTGGAATTTTCTATGTAAGAATGCCTGGAGAATCTCGCGGTAGAATTACCGGAATCGTTGAGAAAAAGGGAATTGCAATAACAGGAGATGGCATTCATTCCATAAAAGAACTTGTTGCACACAGCGAACGCTATGCGTTGCATTTAATTCATTTGGAAAAAGACAGTTCATTAGACTTGAACGAAATTCTTCCAGCTGGAAAAACGAAAGAACTCTCAAGCATCGGGAATCACGCGCGGGGAGCAACATTCTATGATGTCTCGTTTCGAAACAGCGAAAAACTCGAACGTGTATTCGATTCTATTTCAATTCAAATTGAAGGTTTTCATTACGGAAGATTCGATGTGAAATTCGAATCATGGGAGCTGCTTGAAAAAGGAGAATCGTTTTCCATTGTTGAATTGAATGGCGCGAACAGCGAGCCCACACACATTTATGATCCCAAGCATTCCTATTTCTTCGCCTTAAATGAATTCAGAAAACACTGGAAAATCATGGCACATATTTCCAGGAAGAACAAATCTGTTTGTCCAGTTATGCCTTGGCGGAAGGCGTTTGCACTTTTTCAGGATTTGTAATTATCGAATGATAGTCACGTGACCGGTCTGTTCGAAAGGCTCTTGTCCGTTTTTCGGTAGAATCTTAATTAGCCAAGAATACACCGCGTCTATTGCGTAATACTCTCCACCGTCTACTTCTCCGTACCATCCTTCGTTTATGTCCTTCGTTTCGAATAGAACGTCGCCCCAGCGATTGAATATTTTGAATTCATAGGTTTGAATCAAAGACTCTCCTCTTATTGATGGCATAAACAATTCATTCCTTCCATCGGCATTCGGAGTGAAGCAGTTCGGAACGAAAATAGAAAACTGATCTGATACTGCCACCGTCCCGCAACTCAAGTCCGTGCATCCGTCTGCGTTGGTTACCAATAAGCATACGCTGTATTCGCCGGGAGCTTCATTCGGAAATGTGAAGACCGGCTCGGGAGCATTTAAATAATACATGTCCATAATGGTCCAATCGTAATTCACTGCTCCCAAGGAATAATTTATAAACTGAACGGTGGTATTTCCGACATTCGGAGAAATAGGTGACCAACTGAAAGTAGAAACAGGTTGTTGAGAAACACAGATATAATCTGTTATTGACGAATTGCTGCTACAGCCGTTTCCATCTGTTGTTGACAATTGAATATCATAACAACCTTGAGTATTAAACGTATAATTCAACGAGGCGCAGTTGTTTCCACTTGGCACCCCATCTACCCACCACGTGCAACCGTTACCTACAGGAACACTTGTGTTCGTTAACGTCACACTTAAAGGCGCACAACCCGACGTGACATCGGCGGTGAATGAAACAACTGGCAATGGATTTACAGTTATTGTTTGTGTATCGCTATCTCCACAACTTCCTCCAATAGTATACGTGATGGTCGTTGTACCCGCTCCGGCAACGCTCGGGTTGAATGCTCCTGTCGCTGGATTGGTGATGCCTAATCCGCTCCAAGTTCCGCCGGGACTGGCTGCAGTGAGGGTTATCGGATTCGCGTCTATACAAAACGAGCCTGGATTCACAATCGTTGCATCCAATGGGCCGTAAACCGTAATGTTCAGATTACCTGTGACAGCGCAACCAGCAGGCGTGTATGATATTATTTCAGTTCCAACTCCAGCAATAGCAGGATCGAATATTCCTGTAGAAGAGACTCCTTGACCACTCCATGTCCCTCCGGCTGGAGTAGCATTCAATTGCACAGGAGCTTCGGAAACACATAATGGACTCTGATTGGAAATAGTTGGAATAGCAGGGCCTACAAAAGGTTCGGATGTAAATGCGTAGGGACAGCCGTATTGATCTTCAATTGTAAAAGTTACAACATCACCGTCTAACAAACCGCCGACAACGATGTTACCGTTATTTGGTGCTGTGGCATCCACAATGAATGCGTTTGCTGGAAATAAATTGGTTGCTGTGAATTGCGTACCCAATAGTTCAGGCGCCCCTCCTGAAAAACTAACGGTCAGAGTTTGTGCGGCGCAGTCTTGTGTTGAAGTCCCTTCAATAATTTCAGGTAAATAAGTGTAGGTATATGTTGAACCTAAGTCATAACACATCCCATCAAAATTGGTAAATGAATACGTACCCGTTGTCACATCGTACATGGTAATAGGGGTGAAATAAACAGTGTTGTTCGTAAACGTTCCTGCTGGAAATTGTGCTATAAAACTACCGTCGTTTAAATCTGCAATATCTTGTGTAGAGAGTGTTCCAACTAAGCAAGGATCTGTTTCAATTGAACCTCCTTGCACGACCGTTGGCGGACATGCATAAACCAAATACCAGATAGCTGGATTGTAGAGCGTATCATCGTCAAAAACATTTGCAGAGAACAAGTAGTCATTATTTGACACAATATTGAACTGATCACTGTAACATAAGTACTGTGCACTATTGGTGTTTCCCGTGGTTGTTGCATTAAATGTACCTGCATTTACCGCACAAACGCAAGGGTCCGGAGCAACGTATGCTACTGAGTTAGTACAAGCCGGAGTCGCGCTAAAATAGGCTGTGACATCGCATGCCGCTCCGTCTGAAGGAATGTCTAAAATTGAGTAATTAATTGGAGATACAAACGGAGCATTGAAGGTGACTTGCTGTCCTCCGCATGTTTCGATTACTAACTGACCTGTTGCAGGAGCATTCGAAAACTCGACATATCCTGTAACGTCGTATGAATTATTCGCAAAGTCACAGGCAGCAATATCAGCTTGCAAAAAATCCACATTGCAAGGAGTTACAGCGCAAGGAGCTGGTGCATTGTAACTTACGGTTCCTGTGCAAGTTGGGTCTGATGAAAATGTAGCAGTGACCGCACAAGAAGAACCATTGGCAGTTAGATTTGAAAATGTATAAGGTATACTAGAAGCAAACGGCGGATTTAAAACTATTGGTGCTCCACCACATGAATTTGTTATCGTCAGTGTTCCGGTACTTGGCGGATCAGTTACTGTAATTGTCCCGCTTACATTGTATTGCTGAGTGGCCTGATTGCAAGCCGTTGGATTAGCCGTTATTCCATTGAACGTGCAGAGAATTGCGCAGTTTGTTGCCCCTGTTCCGCTTGTTTGTGTAGCAGTAATCTCAGTGGGCATATTTGAAAAGTTTGTGACCATGAGCATATACCACTGACCAACCTGAGCATTTGGTATATTAACAGTTTCACTCGCTGCTGTGCTATAACTACAGTCGACAACATTTCCGCAGGGATATGAAAGACATCCAAATATCCCACCGCTGCTTGAAAGTTGGTTGTTGTTGCAAGTAATGTTATTGAACGGCCCCCAAATTATAAAGTCAATGTCTACCGCTGAACTGTTGGTTAATGAAATATTGATATTTCCAGCTTGAGAGATATTAAGATAATACCATGCTGGATTGGGCTGAGAAAGCAAGCATTCGTAATCTGGTCCAACGGCAGCATCTCCGTTATCAACTCCTGCTGGATAGGAAACTCCCGTTGATGTGCAAAATGGGTCCGCAGTAATGCAATCATCCTGAGCATTCACAGAAAAGATTGCACAGAAAAAACAAATTATCGCAAGTAAGTTTTTTTTCAAGGCTTTGGTTTTGGCAAGTCAATAGTTAGACGACAGCTACATACATTAAGTTGCATCTGGAGTCATTCAAGGTATTGCAAGTTAAGAATTTACTTCAATTAACCAAATCAATTAAATCTAAAAAAAACAGCACTCGATGAGTGCTGTTCAGTGTATTAAAATGAATCTTGTTAATCTACCTTTTCCACCTTTATCAATTCCACTTCAAAAATCAATGTTGAAAAAGCCTCAATCTTTCCTTGTGCTCTTGAACCATAGGCCAATCCCTGAGGAATGTAAAATGTATACTTAGAACCTTCAGTCATCAATTGCAATCCTTCGGTCCAACCGGGAATAACTTGATTCAATCCGAAGGTTGCCGGCTTTCCGCGATCAACAGAACTGTCGAAAACTACTCCGTCAATGGTTGTTCCGTGGTAATGCACCGTAACCTTGTCGTTTTTATCAGGCATGATTCCTTGTCCTTCGAGATTCACTTTATACTGAAGGCCGGTAGCTGTTGTTTTCACACCAGCTTTCTTCCCATTCTCAACAAGATAAGCTTCTCCACGTTTTTTATTCAGTTCGTTTTTCTTTTGGGAATTTTTGCGGACCTCTGAGTTAATAATTCCTGTTGCTTTGTCTTTATCCAACTTCGCAACACCAGCTTTGCTATCTGAAATAGCTTGCATGATTAACTCATCTGACAAATTCTCGAATCCTGCGTTTTTCGCGTTCTCCATAACAGAAAGCCCGAAAGCATATGACAAACTATCTTCATGAGTTAGCAATGCTTTTGCATCTGTCTTTCCCTTTTTCTTTTGAGCGAAAGTCGCAGTTGACAATGCGACTAAAGCAAAGCAAATAGCTATACGTTTCATAGTTCTTAGTTCGCAGGTTTAATCTCTACAATTTCCATTTCGAAAATAAGCGTTGCGAAAGGAGGAATAACTCCACCTGCACCCTGTTCTCCATATGCTAAGTTCTGTGGGATGTATAGCTCATACTGTCCACCCGCTTTCATCAACTTCAACCCTTCTCCCCAACCTGAAATCACTTGTCCAGCCGTAATTGTAATTGGCTCATTTCTTTCGTAAGAGCTATCAAATACCTTTCCGTCTACCAAAGATCCTTTGTAGTGAACAACGATGGTGTCGTTATCGTCTGGAGACAATCCTATTCCTTCACGAATAACTTTGTATTGCAGTCCGGACGCTGTAGTTATCACTCCTGGCTTCGCGCCATTTTCCTTTAAAAAACCTATTTCTTTTTCCATTGTTTTTGATGCTTTTTCTGATTCTCTTCTTGCTAAAATTCCTTGAATGTATGGATCTACCATTTCATTTGGAAGTTGATTGGCCTTGTTCGCATGATCCAAAACCGCTTGTCCCATGATGCTCTCATTCAGACCTTCAATGCCGCTTGTAGCAATGTTATTTGCTATGCTAACACCGATGGCGTATGATAGACTATCGTTTTCATTCTTTAAAACAACCGTAGATTTCTTCGGCTCGTCTTTTGGCTTCTTCTTTTTATCTCCTTGATCCATTGCGTTCGAACTTAATACCAATAAGCTCGCTCCAAGAAGTACAATATGTTTACGTTTCATTGAAATTTATTTAGGTATGCAAGATAATCAGATTCTAAGTTCATTCGTGTATTTTTGAAGAATGAAGCAATTCAAATTACTGTTCTTTCTTGGTCTAATTACGTTTGGCAGCATTTCGTCAAACGCGCAAAACGAAATGTATGGTGGAATTACGCTTGAGCAATTGACGTACAATAAATCAAGTCTGTACTCAATTGGAGCCGATGTGTACGCGCCCTTTGGAGATCGATTCACTTTGAATTACAGCTTGAAATTGGGATTTAGTAAAGACTACAGCATAGCTTTTCACTCACCTGTATCAACATTATTGGGAACATATTTGCTTGCATTAAATGGTGAACTTCCAGGAATAGCTTCGCTAGGACTTCTTTGCTTGGCCATTCCTGAAGGAGTTGGGGTTTATCTTGGTCCCGATGGACAAGCCCTGCATCTTTCAGTGAATCCGCTTGGTATGGATTATTTCGAGTCTCCTGATAAAGCCCTCGATTATATCGGAATGAGTTGCAGCGCAGTTGCGCGTATTCATTATAAAATGAAATCGTATTTCCCTTCATATATCACTCCAATGGTTGGGCTATACTATCGCTATGGCCAATCGAATTTCAGTGAGCAATATGGGATTCGATTTGGTGTTTCCTTTGGAGTTGCGTCAAAAAGAACAGATGCTGGATCCAGCCTTCAAGAATTATTGTATGAATAAACTACTACTCTGCTCTCTCTTCCTTATGGGAGTTTCTTATTCTGCAGTTGCACAATCTGACACGCTTTTTATTCAAAACTGGGAGAATGGACATGCCATTTACTTGTTGCCTCCGGGGAAATTTCAGAAACCTCCGGTTTGGACTTCTTCAGACAGCATTTACTATCCTCCCGTTCCTTCCTTTCGGAAATTTAAATTCGATTTGAAAGAAACATACATACCCCTGACAGTATATAAAGGCGAATTGCTTTATTACGACCCGTGTGATGGAATCTTCGAAAATGCATGGGTATTCAACGACTCTGCCTTCGTTCATTTGTATTACGACGGACCGGAAGGCATGCCCATTGCTGCTATTGAATCTGAAAGCGAAAATGAAATTCAATTCAGAATATTGTCATTCAATTATGACGACATTGAAAAGTCCCTCGAATATTATCTTACTGTTAAAACGATGAATCAAGAAAAGGGTATCTTCCTTTTCACTTTTGAAAATCCGTTCGATAGGGAGTCGTATTCCTTTCCAGTTGTTGAACAAAGTAAATTGCATTTGTTTCCTGTTTTGGTGAACGAATCGAAATATCAGAAGTATATAGAATTCGTTTTTCCAGAAGAGGAATTTACTCCAGAATTGTTCAAATAAAAAAAGCTCGCCGTTGCGAGCTTTCTTCGTTGTATACCTCTACTTAACCAAAACCACTTGCTAGAAGTTCATCTTAATCCCGAAGGCATTTGAAGAAATTTCCGGACCATCTCCGCTTGAAAATTTTGGCAGCAATGCGGACTCCCAGAAAAATGACAAGCTGCTGGTAAAGCCAACCTCTGTATATAAGTTTAACATGTACTCGTTCACGCCGAAATCACCCGCAACGCGCTGCTTGCGTTTATCTCCGTTTTCCTTCCATTTGTATAGCGCATTCGATCCAATTAAATAACCTCCAATGACACCGAATGACATGTGGAAAATATTTCGTTCTTGGTTCATCCAAAGGTCTTCTCGGTCCTGTTCCGTCACTTTACCGTTGTATTGAAAAACCAAAGGCACTGTGATGTAGGTTGAATTTAATGTAGCCACATCACTCACAGGAAAACTCCCTGTTTGAAATCCAAACGTATCCGCCTCTGCCAATCGTAAATTTCGATTGATGGCAATGGTCTCCCAAGTAAATCCCAATCCTGTTCCTAAACGAAATCGATCTGTAATCAATTCAAAAGACGTGTTAACGACACTCATCCCAATATATCCACTGGAATTCCTTTTACCCTGATTTTGCAACCACTCTGGCTCATACGAATTTTGATCCGCATCCATGAACGTCAAAAATCCAAAGCGTATACCCTCGAATCCGTGCCAAGGAAAATCTTCTATCGGAAGTGATTTACACTTTTTATCTGTTGTTATAAGTCTCGAGGTTGAATCGGGATAGATATCAATCTTCATATCGCCTAATCGAATGTGCAGCGTATCATCTTGATTCCCTTTAATTGTGGTATCCTTCACCGCACTCCCTTCAACCACAATTTTATACTCCTTGTGTTTCAACTCCGCATTAGCAGCATCCTCAGCCGCAACACGAGCTTTCTTCTCTGCACGCTCGGCCTTTTTTTGCTCTTCTTCCTTGGTCTGCGCGCCAATCACTCCTGCAGTCAACGCTAACATTAAAACTAAAAATTTTGTTTTCATATCATTGAATTTAACTTTAACTAAATCTTCCCTTAAATAAAAATCGTCGAAGACAATCGTGTATGCACATTCGTTGCTTGCAACATTCGTCCTACGGACATTCTTTTCACATTAGAAACCAAACCTTCTCCCTTTCCAATCAACAACCAATCGATCATTATCGTTATCTCTATTTCGTGCAGCGCGAATAATCCGCTTAACCTTCCGAAACTTCTCAACGCGTTCATCGATTTCTTGTGCAATCAATTCTCGAATGGTCAAATACTCTTTAGTTTTTTCTTTCTGTTTGAATTGCTGAAGACTTGAATCGATTTTCGCAACAAGAAGTGAATCTTGATTGACTTCTATATTGATTTGATTCACCGTGGAATCAACAACCGGATTGTACACTAGGTTCGACCATGGAATGGTACCTTTTGGAAAGCCAAATCCATAGTCCGTATTCCACATGTACGGAAAATCCGCTCCACCAGAATACATCAGAAAATTAACATCATCCCACGGTATCAGCCATTCACTGCTTATTAAATAAATCGTATCGCGTTGTTCCAAAGGCTTCTCAATCTTCTTCTCTGGACGGTGATAAACATACTCCACTGGAGCGGGCTCATCGGGAATGACAATGAAAGTTCGAAGCACCAACGCCACAATCCATGCGGCCGCCATACCGCTGATCCAGAAATAAACGCTTCGATTGTTTTCTTCCTTCTTTAAATTTTGTTTCAGACTATCGTTCAATTGAACACCTGAAATTTCATCTTGAAAATGAATCTTGATTTCCTCATCGGAAACTGCATAGTGCTTCAAAGAATCCTTCTTGTCAAACGAAACTTCTGTCCGTTCAACTTTCGGAAACTCATCTTCTATATGTTCATTCCATTCGTTCATGCTGTCCAATGAAGGGTTATAAATTCTTTCAATTCTTTTCTCGCTCGGAAGAGTGTCACTTTCACCATGGATTCTGACAAACTCGTTATCTCTCCAATCTCTGCGTAGGAATAGTCTTCATAATCGCGCAACAATATCAATTGTTTTTGTTGAAGGCTCAATCGTTCCAAACCTTCGTCTATCAATGCCTTCAACTCACCACTGTGATCTTGCTCGGCAACTTCCGCTGAAGCGGAAATGTTCCTCTTCAACTTCTCTCTTCTCGACCAATCCACTACTGCGTTGTAGGCCGAAGTGAACAAATACGCCTTGGACTTACTTGCTTCAACAACGTCTTTCTTCTTCCACAATTTTTCATAGACATCTTGAACAAGGTCTTCTGCCAATTCTTTGTCGCGCACCAACTTTAATACAAATCCAAAGATTCGATCAGACCATAGGTCTACTGCTTCATTGTATTCTCTTATGCTCATTCGACAAAACCAAGACGCACCAACTTACCAAAAGTTACAGGACTTCAAGAAATTTTTCTAAACATTCAAACTTTGCGTCGCTCAGAACGCAGCTCCCTGCGGGATTTCCTATGGCTATTTATTAGACTCAATTTATCAAAGAGTCTTTTGCCTAATCCCTTCTTCATGGAAGAATTGATACTCGCTTGAGCCATTTGATTAACTGCATTGGAATCAATACTCGCGTTGAATAATGAATCTTGATTCATTGTTTTCAAAGAATCTGTGCTTGTTGAATCTGCTCCAGGCAATGTAACAACTCCCCCTAACGGATAGCCTCCCCAAGGTCCAGAGCCGTAATGAGTCCAATTGTCCATATAAACCACTCCGCCACAACCGTAGTAGGGGAAATTATAGATTTGGAAATTATATAGAAAAAACCAATCTCCAGTCATCATGTAGATGGTATCGCGCTGCTCAACTTTCTTTTCAATCTTCTTTTCTGGACGGTGGTACTCGTAGACAATCGGAGCAGGCTCTTCAGGAATAACAATCATAGCACGAAGCGCAATCATGAATCCCCATGCAAGAAACATCAGGCCAATTCTTATATAGGTTCTATTTAATTCTTTCCGCTGCTCCATTAGAAGTCAGACTCACATTTCACCGAAATAGTTTCCTCGTTATTAAAAATAGTGACAAACCTCACCTAAAGATTTCGAATCAAATCCTAATTTCGCACTATGAGAATCATTTCTTTATTCATTTTAGTTCTTGTTTCGCTTCATTCGGCAGCGCAAGAATTTCCTTATACCGTTGTTTTAAATCCGGTGTATTCGAGTCCCGATATTGCGTTGCAATCCTACGCTTACGGCGTTTGGGAAAACAGAGTGCTACTCATTGGCGGAAGAAAAGATGGCCTTCACGAACGCCAGCCATTCGCCGCATTCGCCGCAGATGGTATGCCCTCTAATATTTCAATATTGGATTTGAACAACAACTCTTCAACTCCAGTTGAGTTCGACATTCTTGATACTCCG
>Ga0315902_10014846_pt1 | contig 9995 bp, 7 predicted proteins | sample LakEriMetagenome_9_FD_203523 | JGI IMG/M metagenome (GOLD analysis project Ga0315902, IMG submission 203523) | Freshwater fungal communities from buoy surface, Lake Erie, Ohio, United States - Buoy 12 MA117 | ecosystem: Environmental > Aquatic > Freshwater > Lake > Lake biofilm | place: USA: Lake...
CGTGCCCCTGCCGGCGCTCGTGGCGGCACTGGGGCCAACCTCTCCCGACCTGCGGCGCATCGTGCGGCTCCACGTGAACCTCACGCACAAAGACGACGAAGTGCTGGAAGCCGCCGATGCCCTCACCCGCATGCTCGTGAGGGTGTGCGCGGGCGAGGATCTCCGCGGCACGATCCTCGAAGAAGGCCGCGACTGGATCTCGGAGGCGAAGGTGCGACGCTGGGAAAAGGAGCCCGACCATGCGGTCGTCGGCGGCCTGCTCTCCTCGGCCTGCTACATCCCCGACGCCTTCCCGGCGGCCCTCTACCTGGCCTGGCGGCACGCCGGGGATTTCGCGGCCGGCGTGGCGTCGAATGCCCGCGTCGGAGGCGACAACTGCCACCGCGGGGCCGTCGTGGGCTCGCTCCTCGGGGCATCTTCATCGATTCCTCACGGGCTGCTCGAAGGGCTGGCCGCCCGTGGTAGAGTTGAGGGGATTTTTTCAGCCCGGGCCTGAGACCACCACTGCATGAACCCTGCCGCCAGCCTGTCGGAATCGGCCGCTCCCCCAGCATTCGCGGCGCTCGGCCAGCCGCTCGTTCCGACCCGGACGCCGCTGTTGTCGGGTGCCGATCCGGAGGCGAAGCGTGCAGAGCTGCGCCGCTACTTCCACCAGACGTGCGAACTCTACGAGGGACTGCTGTCGCTGATCCGCGACGACGCGTCGTATTACGAGCGGCACGAGCCGCTCCGGCACCCGCTGATCTTCTACTTCGGCCACCCGGCCGTGTTTTACGTCAACAAGCTGATCGCCGGCCGGCTGATCCAGGCCCGCATCGATCCGCAACTGGAATCGATGTTCGCGGTCGGCGTCGACGAAATGTCGTGGGACGACCTGAACGCCGCCCATTACGACTGGCCGTCGGTGCGGGCCGTGCGTGAATACCGGCAGGAGATGCGGGCCCGCATCGATGCCTTCATCCAATCCATGCCGCTCGAGCTGCCGATCCGGCAAGACTCGCCCGCGTGGGTGATCCTGATGGGCATCGAGCACGAGCGCATCCACCTCGAGACGTCGAGCGTGATCATGCGGCAGATGCCGCTCGACGAACTGCGGCGCGGTGCCGAGCTCTCGGTCGAGGAACGCCAGCTCTGGGCCTCGTGCCCGAGCCGCGGCACTCCACCCCCCAACGAATGGCTCCCGGTGCCGGCCACGACCGTCCAACTCGGCAAGCGCGCGGACGACGAGACGTACGGCTGGGACAACGAGTACGGCGTCGACGAAGCCCACCTCCCGGCGTTCCGGGCCGGGCGTCGGCTCGTCTCGAACGCCGAATTCCTGGAGTTCGTGGACGCCGGCGGCTACCGCGACGACGCCCTCTGGACCGACGAGGGCCGCGGCTGGCTGCACTACACGCGGGCTGAGCATCCGAAATTTTGGATGCCGCGGGGCGCTGGCTACGTGCAGCGAAACCTGCTGGAAGAGGTGCCCTTGCCGCTCGACTGGCCCGTGGAAGTCAACTGCCTCGAGGCCCAGGCCTACTGCACATGGCTTTCCGCCCGCACGGGCGAGCATGTCTCCCTGCCGACCGAGGCCCACTGGCAGGCCCTCCGCGAGGGCGTGCCCGGAGACCAGCCCACGTGGACGCGGGCCCCGGGCGACATCAACCTCGAACACTTCGCGTCGAGCTGCCCCGTGACGATGTTTCCCCAGGGCGACTTCTGCGACGTCGTCGGCAACGTGTGGCAATGGACGCGGACCCCGATCATGCCGTTCAAGGGCTTCGAGGTGCATCCGCTCTACGACGATTTCTCCGTGCCCACCTTCGACGGCCGGCACAATCTCATCAAGGGCGGGTCGTGGATCTCCACCGGCAACGAGGCACTCGCGAGCGCCCGCTATGCCTTCCGGCGGCACTTCTTTCAGCACGCCGGCTTTCGGACGATCGTTGAAGAGCCCGGCAGCGTGGCCGTGACGGCGGGATCGCGGCTCTACGAGACCGACCAGCTCGTCACGCAATATCTCGACTTCCACTACTTCGACGCCGCGTCGGGCACGGCCGGCCCCACCTCCGCGCCGCTGGGCGTGCCGAATTTTCCGCAGGCCTGCGTGGCGGCGATCATCCCCCACGTGCCGGCCGCACGGCGCGCACGCTGCCTCGACATCGGCTGCTCCGTGGGCCGCTCTGCCTTCGAACTGGCGCGGCACTTTGCCCATGTCGACGCGATCGATTTCTCGGCCCGATTCATCCAGGCGGGCGTTCGGCTGCAGCATGGCGACGAGGTGCACTACGAAGTGCCGATGGAAGGCGAGCTCACCGTGTCGCGGGCGATCGCGCTCGAGCGGCTCGGCCTGGCCGACGTCGGTGGGCGGGTGGCCTTCCTCCAAGGCGACGCCTGCAACCTCAAGCCACTGTTCACCGACTACGACCTCGTCTTCGCCGGCAATCTGATCGATCGGCTGTACGACCCGGCGCTGTTCCTCACGGCGATCGTGGCCCGCATCCGAGCCGGCGGACTGCTCGCGATCACGTCGCCCTACACCTGGCTCGAGGAATACACCGCGAAGGCGAAGTGGCTCGGCGGCCGACGCGAACACGGCGAACCGCTCTCGACGTTCGCGGGGCTTTCGCGAGCGCTCGAACCGTCGTTCATGCTCGTCACCCGCGAGGACATCCCGTTCGTGATCCGTGAGACAGCCCGCAAACACCAGCACTCGATCGCCGAGTTGACGATCTGGCAGAGGACGTGACCCCATGCCCCCCGCCCCCTTCGATCCCTGCAAGCAGTGGCTCGGCATCGACGCCGTCGATCTCGTCGATCCGCGCCGTGTGCTCGGGATCAGACCGTCGGAAACCGATGCGGCGACCGTCAGTGGCGCGGCAGCGGCTCGGCTCGACCGACTGCGCAGGGTGGAGCCGGGCCCGTTCGCGGTGGCCCACAACGCGCTCGTGAAGCGGGTGGAGGAGGCCCGCGATGCGGTGCTCGCCGAGATCGCAGCGCCGGCTCGTGCTTCTCGTGGCTCAGGCGATCGGCTCTCGATGCCCCCGCCACCCGGTGGCGGCACGTCGCCCCCGCGTCCGGGCCCGTCTCCGGTGCCACGGGTGCCCCCCGTTCCCACGGTGCCCCGGCCGGCGCCGGCGGCGTCTGCAACGCCGTGGCCCGCGCTCGACGATGGCGACCCCACCCACGCGCCGGCCATCGAAATTCGTCGGCCGGTCGTCTACAAGAAGAAGTCGAGTGGCAGCGGCGTGCTGCTCGTCTTGATTGCCGGGCTCGCCGCCGCCGCCGGAGGCCTCTACTGGTATAAATTTCGACTGCCTCGGGCTGCCGCAAAGCGTGCGCAGGCGGACGTCGCGCTGGTCGAACAGCATCGCCCCGAGCCCGAGCCCGAGCCGGAGCCTAAGCCTAAGCCTAAGCCTAAGCCTAAGCCTAAGCCTGAGCCTGAGCCTGAGCCTGAGCCTGAGCCTGAGCCTGAGCCCCGGCCAAAGCCCGAGCCGCCGATGGTCGCGGAAGATCCGCAGAAGATCGAGGCGCTCCTGAGCCGGGTGGCCGAGACGCTTCGCGCGGCGGATTTTTCGGCCGCTGCCGACTCGGCCAAGGCGGCGGCCACAGCCGCCCAGGCCAAACCCTCGCGCGAACGGGTCGAACGCTGGACAGAGCTCGTCACGTTCGCCCAGGGATTCGCCGACTACCGCAACCAGGCCCTGGCCACCGTCACTCCGGGCGTGGAATTCGACATCGACGGCAAGAAGATCATCGTGGTCGAGATCGACGACGAGAAATTCATCTATCGGTATGCCGGCAAGAACAAGACCACGCCCCGCGATCGCATTCCGGGCGGCATTCTGATGGCGATCGTGACTGGGTGGTTCGACGAGAACCCGGCGAACGATCTCTTCATCGGCGCCTACCACGCCACGAAGGAAGAGCCCGACTTCGACAAGGCCCGGGAATGCTGGGCGCGGGCGGCAGCCCGCGGCGCCGACGCCTCCCTGCTGCTGCCGCTCCTCGACGACCCCCTCCTCGCCGCCCCCGAGTCTCCCGAGTAGGACAGGCGTCAGCCTGTCGCGCGGGATTTCACCACACCGCGTCCAAAATCGGCCGCAGGCGGGCAGGATCGAGTTCCACCGGATTGCCCCGCATGCTGGCGCCGCCCGAGTTGTCGGCCAGCCAGGAGATGCGGTCGCGAGCCAGGCCGACCTCTGCCAATCGCTGGGGCACGCCCGCTTCACGGCACAGCCGCTCGATCCTGTCGACGAACGCTGCTGCGCACGTGCTGTCGTCGCCGACTGCAGCCGGATCGACCGCACGTTCGAGCGCGGCCAGGTCGTGGCCGGCGGCGGCGGCGTTGACCCGCAGGGCCACCGGCAGCATGAGAGCGCAGGCCACCCCGTGCGGCGTGCCGCATTCGATGCCGAGCGCCGCAGCCACGCCGTGGGCCATGCCCAGGCCGGAGTTGGTGAGGGCGACGCCCGAGACAAAAGCGGCATGACTCATCGCGGCTCGCGCATGGAGGTCGTCCGGATCGGCGAGGAGCCGCGGCAACGCTTCGAGCGCGCGAGGGAGCGCATCGAGCACCAGAGCCCGCGGCACGGGCCGGGCAAACCGGCAGATGAACGACTCGATCAGTTGTGTGATCGCGTCGAGCCCCGCAGCGGCCGTCGTCGCCCGCTCACATCCCGCGCCCAGGGCAGGATCGATGATCACGGCCCGAGGCACCATGAGCGGGCTGCGCATGCTCTTCTTGAACCGCCGCCGTGGGCACGAGATCACTGCATTGCGAGTCGCCTCGGCGCCCGTGCCGGCAGTCGTAGGGATCGCAACGACGGGCAGCGGCCAGCGGGTGATCGAGCGGGTGCCGACTCCTTCGAGATGGTCGGTCACGACCGCCTCGAGATCGTGGGCCGTGGCCCGCGCGAGATCGCAGTTGGTGGCCAACGCGGCCACGGCCTTGGCGAGGTCGATCGCCGCCCCGCCCCCCACCGCGACGACCACGGTGCCGGCATGGCTGTCAGACGGCACACCGGCGAGGGCCTTCGCAACCTGCACGACCGTCGGCTCGCCGTCCGTCGTGGCGATCACCCGGTGCTCGATCCCCGCGACAGCCAGGCTCGCCTCGAGGCCCGCCCGCGCCGGTGAGTCGAGCAGGCTTCGGCGGCCACCCACGAGCCAGGCACGGTGGCCGAGAAGGCCGACGACCTCGCCGATCTCCGCCACCCGCCCGACGCCGAAGCGCACGATCGGCGGCAGGGCGAGGTCGTACTCCAGCGACTGTTCCAGAGCAGGTCGTTCCGTTTGCATGGGCGCCGTGGTCACTCGGGCGGGGCTCCGGCAGGGACGCGGTATTCGACTACACTTTACCGGATGCCGCCCTCCATCCCCGCCCTCGACATGCCGCCGTGCCCGGGTCCCGTCCGAGGCACGATCCGGCCGCCTGGTTCGAAGAGCATCACCAATCGGGCGCTCGTCTGCGCGGCCCTCGCCCGCGGCAAGAGCCGCCTCTCTGGCGTGCTCGACAGCCAGGACACCCGCGTGATGGCCGGTGGCCTCGAGGCGCTCGGCATCTCCTTGGCAGCCGACTGGCCCCGGGGCATCGTCGAAGTGACCGGAGCGGCGGGCTCGATCCCCGCGGCCAGCGCCCAGATCGACTGTGCGGCCAGCGGCACGACGATGCGGTTCTTATCGGCGATCTGCGGCCTCGGGCATGGCACCTACCGGCTCGACGGCACGGCCCGCATGCGGCAACGGCCGATCGACGATCTTTTAACGGCGCTGCGTGGCCTCGGCGTGGACGCCGTGGCCGAGAGCCCCGGCGGCTGTCCGCCCGTCGTGATCCACTCGCGCGGCATCTCGGGCGGCAGAGCCGTGGTCGCCGGGGGCACGTCGAGCCAGTTTGCCAGCGGCCTCGCAATGGCCGCCCCGTGCTCCGTGAAGGGCCTCGAGATCGAGTTCTCGGGCCGGCTCGTGTCGCTGCCGTATCTGGAGATGACCCGCCGGGTGATGGCGGCCTTCGGCGCCGCATGCGACGCCATCGACGAACGCACGTGGCGGATTCCGCCCGGCGGCTATGCAGCGTGCGACTATCACATCGAGCCCGACGCATCGGCGGCGAGTTATTTCTTCGCGGCAGCGGGCATCACCGGGGGCGACGTCACCGTGGAAGGTCTCTCACGGCAGAGCATGCAAGGAGACGTGGCCTTCTGCGATGCACTCCAGCGCATGGGCTGTGAGGTCGTGTGGAACGAGACCGGCAGCGGATCGACGACGGTTCGCGGCCGGGCCGCTCACGGCATCGACATCGACATGAATGCGATCAGCGACACGGTGCCGACCCTCGCGGTCGTCGCCCTGTTCGCCGACGGTCCCACGACGATCCGCAACGTGGCCCACATTCGCGACAAGGAAACCGACCGCATCGGCGACCTCGCCCGTGAACTGCGGCGGCTCGGCGCCGATGTCGACGAATCCGCCGACGGGCTGCGGATCACTCCCCGTCGCTTGCATCCGGCAACCGTGACGACCTACGACGACCATCGGATGGCGATGAGCCTGGCGCTTGCAGGACTTCAGGTGCCCGGCCTGCGGATTCTCGACCCTGCCTGCGTCGGCAAGACGTTTCCCGACTACTGGACGCGATTGGCGCACGTGGCTCGCCTCGACACGGCCGGATGGCATCCGTTCGTCGAGCGGTGACGGCCTACGGGCCGCAGCTCAATCGTGGGCGAGCCAGCTCGAGTCCACGCCCGGCGATTCAGCCGCCTGCTGCAGCGCCACCTCGGCGCGCTCGATCAAGTCCTCGACGCGACGATCCCGGCCCCCGACTCCGGCCGGCCCAGCCGACGGATCGGCGGCGACGAATTTCCCGCCGCAGTGCTGGCAGTAGACGCGTTTGCCCAGCAGCGTCACGCCGATGTTCAGCAGCCGCCCACACACAGGGCAGCCCTGGTGGAAGGAAACCGGAATGCCGTGCGACTTCGTCATGGCTGCGCCGTTGGATGGAAGTGGCCGGGGGGTTCCGACCCGCCCGGGGTAGCAGTCTATGGCCGATCCACCGGAGAGGCAATTGCAGCCTTCATGAGGATTCCACAAGGCTGCCGCGACTCGTCCGGCTCGCGGAAAACACGTAGACTCGAGGGGGTCGGGGAACACCCCTGGGCCAATTCTCCACTTTCGGTGAGCGTGCGATGCATCGCCCGTGGCTGACGCCGATCATCATCATTTTTTGGTGCGCCACCACCACGTGGCTGGTGGTGGCGAAGATCCTTCCTTCGCTTCTTCCAGGCTCGCCGCCCGGCTATCAGGCGCTCTACGCGTCAAACAATCGGCTCATTCCCGTGGCATGGGGAGTGTTGTGGAAAGACCAGCCTCTCGGCTGGGCAGTCAGTGAGTCTGTTCGAGACGACGACGGAAGCGTCGGCGTGGAGACGATCCTCCACTTCGAACGACTTCCAATCGACGAACTCCTGCCGGGCTGGATGAAGACGCTCGTCGGACGTGCTCTCGACGGCTCAGTGGTGTTCGATTTCGAGGCCCGCAGCACTCTGTCGATCGATGCCGAGGGTCAATTGCAGTCTTTTCATTCGACCGTGGATCTCCCAGGGCGTGTCGACAAGGTGGTGCTCGATGGAACGGTGGACGACGGCCACGTGAAGATCACGATCCAGGCCGGCGAATTGTCGTATGAGACCAGCCGGTATCTGCCGTCGCACGTGATGATCGGTGACGAACTCTCGCCGCAGGCCACCATGCCGGGCCTCGCCCTGGGCAAGCGGTGGACCGTGCCCGTGTATAGCCCGCTGCGGGGCGGCAAGGCTGCCCTCGAAGTCCTCCACGCGGAAGTCGTGGGCGAGGAAACGCTGTTTTGGGAGGATCGGCTCCTGCGGGTCGACCTCGTGGTCTACCGCGACGATCCTTCGGGCCATCATGAGCCGTGCTGCCGGATCTGGGTGGATCGCAGCGGCCGCGTGCTGAAACAAGAGAGCACGATCTTCGGCTCGACGCTGACATTTCTGCGGCGTTCCGACGATGCCGCAGAGGGGCTCGCCCAGAGCCTTCGCGCGGCCCCCGAACCCGCCCCCGAACCATGACCACGGCCTGGCTGACACCATGATCGAGTTCGACCACGTGACCCGCACCTACGGCCCGAAGACGGCCGTCGCCGACCTGTCGCTCGCGATTCCGCGGGGCCAACTCTTCGCGCTGTTGGGGCCCAATGGTGCCGGCAAGACGACCACCATCAAGATGCTGGTGGGGCTCTTGCAGCCGTCGCGAGGCTCCGTGCGGGTCAGCGGCTTCGACCTCGTCAAGGATCCCCGCAACGCCCACCTGCACATCGGCTACGTGCCCGACGAGCCCACCCTCTACGACAAGCTCACCGGCCGCGAGTTTCTCTGGTTCATCGCCGACATGTTCGGCATGCCGAGACACGTGGCCACGGAACGGATCGCCGCCGAGATCGATCACTTCGAACTGGCGGAGTTCGCCGACGACCTCGCCGAAAGCTATTCGCTCGGCATGAAGCAGCGGCTCGTGTTCGCCGCCTCGCTCCTGCATGCCCCCGACGTGCTCGTGCTCGACGAGCCGATGGTCGGCCTCGACCCCCGCAGCGTCAGAATCGTGAAGGACCTGCTCGCCGCCCACACGCGTGAGGGCATGACCGTGTTCATGTCGACCCACACGCTCGCGATGGCGGAGGAGATGGCCGATCGCGTCGGCATCATGGTCCGGGGTCAGTTGCGATTTCTCGGCACCGTGGCCGAACTCCGCGAGCAGATGGCGATCGAGTCCACGAGCCTGGAGCAGTTGTATCTCGAGCTCACGAGCCCGCAGGCTGGCCGTGGAGATCGGGCACGATGACGCCGCCCCATGCCGCGACGGGCCCTGCAACGGCGGCCACCCTCGACGGGCTCGCCGTGTCGTACTGCAGGCTCCTGCCCGTGGATGCCGAATCCGGCCTGTTCTTCCGCCTGCGCACGCGGATCGCCTGGGCGCTCTGCACCACGATGCTCTCCACGGCGCGGCTCCGGCTGAGTCTGGTCGTGCTCCTGAGCGCGATGTTCTGGGTATCGCTCTACGGCATCTTCGTGGAGGCGTTCACCTTCCTCGAAGCGCTGCATGCCGAGGTGATCTCGCTGCTGTTCAATGCGTTCTTCTCGTCGTTGATGGTGATGCTGGTGTTTTCGACCGGCATCCTCCTCTACGGCGGCATGTACTGTTCGCCCGAGTCACGGCTGCTGATGACGCTGCCGGCCCGCGAAGAGGCGATCTTTTCGCACAAGTTTCAGGAGGCGGTCTGGTTTTCAAGCTGGGGTTTCATCCTGCTCGGGAGCCCGATGCTCGTCGCCTACGGCGTGGTGCGCGATTCGCCCTGGACCTATTTCGCGCTTCTGCTGCCGTTCATGATCGCCTTCGTCGTCATTCCAGCCACGGTGGGCGGGATCTGCTGCATGGCGATGGTGGCATGGCTGCCGCGACTCCGGCTGCACGCCCTGTCGATCGCCCTGGCAGCCGCGTGCGTGGCAACCCTCTGGCTGGCGTGGTCGACACTCTCGTCGGTGCGGGCAGACAGCATGTCGGCCGCGTGGTTCGAGCAGACCTTCTCCAGGCTGGCGATCACGGAACAAAAACTGTTCCCCAGCTGGTGGCTCTCGAGCGGACTGCTCGAAGCCGCCCGGCGGGGCACCAACCGCGGGGAAGCCTGGGCAGCCTTCGCCGAGGCGGTCAAATTTCTCGCGCTGCTGGTCGCCAACGGCATGCTGCTGCAGCTGTTGGCGGGCTGGCTCGCCCGCCGGGCCTACCGCATCGGGTTCAGCCAGCTGGTGAGCGAGGTGCCGGCCAGACGCCGGCGCCGCATCGGCTGGTTCGACCAAATGCTCGTCAACGCCGGGTCGAACGCGAGCAGGCCACTCCGGCTTCTGATCGTGAAAGACCTGCGGCTGTTTCGCCGCGACATCTCCCAGTGGTCGCAGTTTCTGATCTTCTTCGGCCTGCTCGGCCTCTATTTCTGGAATGTC
>Ga0315902_10014848_pt1 | contig 9994 bp, 7 predicted proteins | sample LakEriMetagenome_9_FD_203523 | JGI IMG/M metagenome (GOLD analysis project Ga0315902, IMG submission 203523) | Freshwater fungal communities from buoy surface, Lake Erie, Ohio, United States - Buoy 12 MA117 | ecosystem: Environmental > Aquatic > Freshwater > Lake > Lake biofilm | place: USA: Lake...
ACTTCTTCTATGGCAGCTTTTTCAATGGCAGATGCAACCTCCTCTGAGATAAGCTCACCCGCGGAAACAATCAAATTTTCCGTGTCAGGCTCATACACATCGTGTACGGAAGTTCTTCCTAAAATCCGATCGTAAAGCGGTTCTACCACCTCGTCGTTTTTCTTAAGTGCAGTAGCAACAATTCCCCTTAAGGTACCGCAATCATCTGCGTTGATGACTACATCTTGAGCAACATCCACCAACCTTCTGGTCAAATAACCGGCATCGGCCGTTTTAAGCGCCGTATCAGCAAGACCTTTACGGGCACCGTGGGTGGAGATAAAGTACTCAAGGATAGAAAGACCTTCTTTAAAGTTAGATAATATTGGGTTTTCGATAATCTCTTGAGAGGAAGCTCCAGATTTTTGAGGCTTTGCCATAAGGCCCCTCATACCGGAAAGCTGCCTGATCTGCTCTTTGGATCCACGAGCTCCTGAATCGAACATCATATAGATGGAATTGAATCCTTGACGGTCTGTTTTCAATTGCTCCATGAGGGTATACGTCAACCTTGAATTGGTATGCGTCCAAATGTCAATAATCTGGTTGTATCGTTCGTTGTTGGTAATAAGCCCCATGTTGTAATTGTTCATTACCTCACGTACCTCATTTTCCGCTTTCACGACCAATTCGTCTTTCTCTTTTGGAATAATGATGTCATCTAGGTTAAAAGAAAGACCGCCTTTGAAGGCCATCTCGTATCCTAGTTCTTTAATGTCATCAAGGAACTGTGCTGTACTAGATGTTCCGCAAACCTTCAATACTTGACCAATGATGTCACGCAACGCTTTTTTGGTAAGGACGTCGTTGATGAACCCAACCTGCCGTGGTACGCGCTCATTGAACATCACCCTACCACAGGTTGTTTCGATTAATTTCAGCTCAGGCTCACCTTGGTCATTGAGGTCGTACGATTTCACTTTGATGTGCGCATGCAGATCCAATTTCCCTTCATTGTAGGCAATAATGACCTCTTCTGGAGAGTAGAAAATTGAATTTTCGCCACGAACTTTTTCAGCATCAGTGGATTTTTTGCCCTTGGTAATGTAATACAAACCTAGGACCATGTCCTGAGAAGGAACAGCGATTGGCGCTCCATTAGCAGGATTCAAAATGTTGTGGGAAGCAAGCATAAGTAACTGAGCTTCCAGTATCGCAGCGTTGCCTAATGGCAGGTGAACGGCCATTTGGTCACCATCGAAATCCGCGTTGAATGCCGTTGTAACCAAAGGGTGAAGGCGAATTGCTTTCCCTTCGATCAATTTTGGCTGAAACGCTTGAATACCTAGCCTGTGAAGCGTTGGGGCCCTGTTCAAGAGAACCGGGTGGCCTTTCAAAACATTTTCCAAAATATCCCAAACCACAGGCTCTTTACGATCAACAATTTTCTTGGCGGATTTTACCGTCTTAACGATACCCCTTTCAATCATTTTACGAATGATGAAAGGCTTGTAAAGTTCGGCTGCCATGTCTTTCGGCAAACCACATTCATGTAATTTTAAATCTGGACCAACGACAATAACAGAACGAGCTGAATAATCTACCCTTTTACCGAGTAGGTTTTGACGGAATCGACCTTGTTTTCCTTTGAGTGAATCAGAAAGTGATTTCAACGGTCGGTTCGATTCTGTTTTTACAGCACTAGACTTTCTAGAATTGTCGAAAAGGGAATCAACTGCCTCTTGCAACATCCTTTTCTCGTTTCGAAGGATGACTTCAGGAGCTTTGATCTCAATAAGTCTTTTCAACCGGTTGTTACGAATAATAACCCTTCGGTAAAGATCATTCAAATCGGAGGTCGCAAACCTTCCACCATCCAATGGAACGAGCGGTCGCAATTCCGGTGGAATTACGGGTACAACTTTCACGATCATCCACTCAGGTCTGTTCGTAATACGCTGCTGCGATTCACGCATGGATTCAACCACTTGTAAACGCTTCAATGCCTCATTTTTACGTTGAACCGAAGTTTCTCTTTTTGCTTGATCTCTTAAGTTGTAAGATGTCGCATCTAGGTCCATTGTACGAAGCAAATCATTGAGCGCCTCAGCTCCCATTTTAGCAATGAACTTGTTAGGATCGGTATCTTCTAGGTATTGATTTTCTTTTGGAAGGCCATCTACAATGTCTAAATACTCCTCTTCGGTTAGAAAATCCAAACGACTCAGTGTACTCCCATCCAAGTTGGTAGCGGTACCAGGTTGAATAACCACATAGCGCTCGTAGTAAATAATTTGATCGAGCTTTTTGGTTGGCAATCCAAGCAAGTAACCAATTTTATTTGGCAATGAACGAAAATACCAAATGTGTGCAACAGGAACAACGAGTGAGATATGTCCCATGCGTTCCCGTCTCACTTTTTTCTCTGTTACTTCAACACCACAGCGGTCACAAACAATTCCTTTGTAACGGATTCTTTTGTATTTCCCACAGTGGCACTCATAGTCTTTTACTGGACCAAAGATGCGTTCACAAAACAAGCCATCTCGTTCAGGCTTGTAAGTGCGGTAATTGATGGTTTCCGGTTTGAGGACTTCCCCGCTGGATTGCTCCAGAATCAACTCAGGAGAGGCGAGGGAAATCGTAATTTTATTAAAACTACTTTGTTTTTTCGGTGTCTCTTTACGATAAGCCATTTTTATGTGCTTTTGTTTTACTTTCTGTTAATTAATCCATCGTTATGTTCAAACACAAACCTCTAAGTTCATGCAGTAATACGTTGAATGATTCAGGGATTCCTGGTTCAGGTGTATTGTCCCCTTTCACAATCGACTCGTATGCTTTTGCCCGACCCATAACGTCATCCGACTTAACGGTAAGTATTTCTTGAAGAATGTTAGCAGCTCCAAATGCTTCGAGCGCCCAAACCTCCATCTCACCAAATCGCTGACCTCCGAACTGTGCTTTACCACCTAATGGTTGTTGGGTAATAAGGCTATAAGGTCCGATGGATCGTGCGTGCATTTTGTCGTCCACCATGTGTGACAATTTCAACATGTAAATGACACCAACGGTTGCGGGTTGATGGAAACGTTCACCAGTTCCACCATCATAAAGGTATGTTTTTCCTGATTGTGGCACACCAGCTTTCTCCGTCCACTCGTTGATCTCTTGAGGCGTTGCACCATCAAAAATAGGTGTCGCGAATTTGACGCCTAATTTTTCGCCTGCCCAACCTAATACGGTTTCGTAAATCTGACCCAAGTTCATACGTGAAGGTACACCTAATGGGTTAAGTACGATGTCGACTGGAGTTCCATCTTCCAAGAATGGCATGTCTTCTTGACGTACAATATTCGCAACAATACCCTTGTTTCCGTGACGACCTGCCATTTTATCTCCGACTTTCAGCTTACGCTTTTTCGCCACATATACTTTTGCCATTTTAACAATTCCTGCTGGAAGTTCATCACCCACAGAGATATGGAATTTTTTTCGCTTGTATGCACCGAGAATGTCGTTTGCTTTGATGTTGAAGTTATGAATCACACGTCCCACAAGTGCGTTTACGTGTGCATCGCTTGTCCAATTGGTTGGATTTACAATTGAATAATCAATGGCAACCAAGTTCTTTTGGTTGAACTTCGTTCCTTTCTTAATAATTTCTTCCTTGAAATTATTAAATACCCCATTGGATTTTGCTTCACCAATGACGGCCATCAATTTATCTGCAAGTTGTTCTTTCAACGCAGCGATATCTGTTTCATATTGGTTATCCAATAGTTCTAATGCAGGCTTGTCTTGCGCTTTAGACTTTCTGTCTTTCACGGCGCGCGAGAACAATTTCTTTTCAATTACCACACCTCGAAGCGAAGGTCCAGCTTTCAAGGATGCATCCTTAACGTCGCCTGCCTTATCACCGAAGATGGCTCGCAAAAGTTTCTCTTCAGGTGAAGGATCTGTTTCACCTTTCGGTGTAATTTTACCGATAAGGATATCTCCTTCCTTGATTTCAGCACCAATTCGAATCAACCCATTTTCGTCAAGGTCTTTCGTGGCTTCTTCAGAAACATTTGGAATGTCGGAAGTTAATTCTTCCATACCTCGTTTCGTATCGCGGACTTCCAACGAATATTCGTCGATATGGATCGAAGTGAAAATATCGTCACGAACGACTTTTTCAGAGATCACGATCGCATCTTCAAAGTTGTATCCCTTCCAAGGCATGAACGCAACTTTAAGGTTTTGACCCAAAGCTAGTTCCCCTTGTTGAGTAGCATATCCTTCACAAAGAACTTGACCTTTCTCTACCTTATCGCCTTTTTGAACAATAGGTTTGAGGTTGATACAAGTACTTTGATTGGTTTTCATAAATTTGGTCAGTGGGTAATGTGTCAACTCGCTTTCAAAACTTACAAGTCGATCTTCCTCTGTCCAATCATATCGAATAACGATTTCAGTGGCATCCACGTATTCCACCATTCCTTTACCTTCTGCATTAATTAACACCCTGGAGTCTCGGGCGACAAGCTGCTCAATTCCAGTTCCTACAATTGGCGAAGATGGCTTCAATAATGGAACTGCCTGACGTTGCATGTTTGATCCCATCAAGGCACGGTTAGCATCATCGTGCTCCAAAAATGGAATAGACGAAGCTGCAATAGAGGCAATTTGATTCGCACCAACATCCATCAAATGTAGATTCGTTGGGGCTACAAGCGGAAAGTCACCTTCCGATCGGGCTTTTACCACCTCCGTAAGGAAATTTCCTTTGGCATCGATCTTAGCATTGGCTTGCGCGATTTGTTTTGAATCTTCTTCCTCAGCTGAGAGGTAGAGTGGTTCTTTTTCCATTTGAACCCTTCCTTCCTTCACTTCTCGGTAGGGGGTTTCAATAAATCCGAGTTTGTTCACTTTCGCGAAAACACAAAGGGATGAAATCAAACCAATGTTAGGTCCTTCTGGTGTTTCGATGGTACACAAACGCCCGTAGTGGGTGTAGTGAACGTCACGAACCTCAAATCCTGCTCTTTCTCGGGATAAACCACCAGGCCCTAATGCAGACAACCTTCTTTTGTGCGTAACCTCAGAAAGCGGATTGGTTTGATCCATGAACTGAGACAACTGGTTGGTTCCAAAGAAGGAGTTGATAACAGATGATAGTGTCTTAGCGTTGATAAGGTCAATTGGTGTAAATACCTCATTGTCACGCACATTCATTCGTTCCCTAATGGTCCTCGCCATTCGTGCTAAACCAACCCCAAACTGGGCATACAATTGCTCACCAACCGTTCTAACCCTTCTATTTGAAAGGTGATCGATGTCATCCACATCCGCTTTGGAATTGATTAATTCAATCAAATACTTGATAATGGAAATGATATCATTTTTGGTTAAGACCCTAGATTCTTCGGTTTGGTCAATTCCTAGTTTTTTATTGAGGCGGAACCTTCCTACTTCTCCAAGATCGTATCTGGTATCAGAAAAGAAAAGTTTTTCGAACACACTTTTTGCTGTTTCGTAATCTGGTGGCTCAGCATTCCGCAACTGTCGGTAAATTTGTTCTACCGCTTCTTTTTCCGAGTTGGATGTGTCTTTTTGCAGGGTATTGTAGATAATCGTAAAATCCGCACTGCTTACATCTTTTTTGTGAAGAATGATTGTCTTCACTCCTGAATTGATGATTAAATCAACGTGACCTTCAGTGAGTTCAACTTCCCGGTCAATAATAACCTCATTTCGCTCAATTGACACAACCTCGCCGGTATCTTCGTCTCCAAAATCTTCAATCCATGTTTTGAGTACGCGCGCGGCTAACTTTCTACCAATTAATTTTTTCAAATTGGCTTTCGAGACCTTCTCTTCGTCAGCAAGGCCAAAAATACCTAAGATGTCTTTATCACTTTCATAGCCAATTGCCCGGAACAAGGTGGTTACGGGTAATTTCTTTTTACGATCGATGTACGCATACATGACACTGTTGATGTCTGTTGCGAATTCAATCCAAGAACCTTTGAATGGAATAACTCTTGCTGAATACAATTTAGTACCATTGGCATGCCTGCTTTGTCCGAAAAACACACCTGGTGAACGGTGCAATTGAGATACAATTACGCGTTCTGCTCCGTTGACTACAAACGAGCCTTTTGGGGTCATATAAGGAATCGTACCGAGGTAAACATCTTGAACAATCGTTTCAAAATCCTCGTGTTCTGGGTCGGTACAATACAATTTCAATTTTGCTTTAAGAGGAACACTGTAGGTAAGTCCTCTTTCGATACATTCTTCGATGGTGTAACGTGGTGGATCAATAAAATAATCCAAGAATTCGAGTACGAATTGGTTTCGAGTATCGGTAATGGGGAAATTTTCTGCGAATACTTTAAAGAGTCCTTCGCTTTCTCTGTTTTCAGGAGTGGTTTCTAACTGAAAAAACTCTTTAAATGATTTCAGCTGAATATCCAGAAAATCGGGGTATCCAAACTGCGTTTTGCTGGAGGCAAAATTTATTCTTTCTGACATAATACCTGTTTTTTACAACAACAGTGAATTTATTACTTAAAAAAACCTTTTGAAGATTCAACAAGAATGAACCAACATAAATAGGAATAGGCCTCCCACAAAAAGTGGGAAGCCTTTCCAAATTACCTATTGAAATTATTTAACTTCAACTTCTGCGCCTGCTTCTTCAAGTGACTTTTTAAGACCCTCTGCTTCGTCTTTGGAGACAGCTTCTTTAAGGGTTGCAGGTGCGCTGTCAACTAGTTCTTTAGATTCTTTCAAACCATTTCCAGTTAACTCTTTCACAAGTTTAACTACAGCCAGTTTGTTTGGACCGCCGGACTTAAGAATTACATCAAATTCAGTTTTTTCTTCAGCAGCTTCACCACCACCTCCTGCAGCAGCAACCATAATTGGTGCAGCAGCGGCAGCTGGTTCAATCCCGTACTCATCCTTAAGGATACCTGCCAACTCATTGACTTCTTTTACTGTTAAGTTTACTAGCGTTTCCGCAATTTGTTTTAAATCAGCCATTTTAATTATTTTTTAATGGTTTTACAAAATTAATTAAGCTCTTTCTTCGAGCGTTTTCAATAATCCAGCAATCGTACCTCCCGCATTTTTCAATCCGGATACAACGTTCTTCGCTGGGCTTTGGAGCAATCCGATAATGTCGCCTATGAGTTCTTCTCGTGATTTCAATGACTCGAGGGTATCGAGTTGATTGTCACCGATGAACACTGCTTCATCTACGTATGCACCTTTCAAAATTGGTTTTTCGTACTTTTTACGAAAATCTTTGATCAGTCTGGCAGGAGCATTTCCTGATTCGCTGAACATAATAGACGTTGGTCCACTTAAGATGTCGCGAAGGTTTCCAAAATCTCTTCCTTCAACTCGATCCATTGCTTTTTCCAGAAGTGTGTTTTTAACCACCCGCATGCGGATGTTGGATTGAAAACACCTTCTTCTCAACGTATTTACCACGTCCACCGTAAGGCTCGCTGTATCTGCCAAATAGAAAATATTGGCATCCTTTAATTCTGCAGCCAATGTTTCTATGTACTGTGCTTTTTCTTCTCTTGTCATGATACTAACTAATTTAAGCAACAACAGATTTGGTGTCCACTTGTACACCTGGACTCATGGTGGCACTCAAATAGATGCTTTTAATGTAGGTTCCTTTTGCAGCTGATGGTTTTAATTTAATTAGCTGCAGGATTAACTCGTGCGCATTGTCACGAATTTTATCTCCATCGAAGCTAACTTTACCAACAGAGGAATGAATGATACCGTGCTTATCGACTTTAAAGTCAATTTTTCCGGCTTTTACTTCTTCCACTGCCTTTGCAACATCCATTGTTACGGTTCCTGTTTTTGGGTTCGGCATAAGTCCGCGTGGGCCCAAAATACGGCCTAACGCACCAACCTTACCCATTACAGCGGGCATCGTGATAATCACATCCACATCTGTCCAACCGCCTTTGATTTTGGCAATATAGTCATCCAGTCCGACATGATCAGCACCAGCAGCTTTTGCCTCTGCCTCTTTGTCTGGTGTGCATAGCACAAGAACACGTACATCTTTACCGGTACCATGAGGAAGCGCCACGGTACCGCGCACCATTTGATTGGCTTTTCTGGGATCTACTCCCAAACGAACAGCGATATCGACTGAAGCGTCAAATTTTGTAGTTGAAATTCCTTTCACCACATCACAAGCTTCAACCAATGAATACGCTTTCGCTAAATCGTACTTAGAAAGTACTTCTTTCCGTTTTTTAGGTATCCTTTTCATCTCACTTGTTATTTGGATTTCGGAGCTTCACCTCCTTTGACAGTAACCCCCATGCTTCTTGCAGTTCCTGCAACCATGGTCATAGCCGAGTCAATGGTAAAACAATTTAAATCAGGCATTTTGTTCTCTGCAATCTCACGGATTTGATCCCAAGAGATGTTACCAACTTTAGACTTATTCGGTTCAGACGAACCTTTTTTGATTTTAGTATGCTCAAAAATCTGCACTGCTGCAGGAGGTGTTTTGAGCACGAAATCAAATGATTTGTCGCCGTAAACAGTAATTACGACAGGGGTTACCTTTCCTGGACGGTCTTGGGTTCGGGCATTAAACTGCTTACAGAACTCCATGATATTTACACCTTTCGCACCTAATGCAGGTCCGACAGGTGGAGCAGGATTGGCAGCACCTCCCTTAATTTGGAGTTTAATCAGCGCTGCTACTTCTTTCGCCATTTGTTTATAGTTTATGTAGTCAAACGTAAGTACTTACGGGAAGCTTTATTCGTGTTCCTTACTTCTACGGTTAATACAACTTAAATTTCTTTCTCTACTTGCATGTAGCTCAGCTCTAAAAGGTTTTTTCTTCCGAAAATTTTGACCATCACCTTGAGTTTTCGCTTGTCTTCGTTGATGTCATCTATCACACCACTGAAATTATTGAATGGACCGTCAATCACTTTTACTGATTCGCCAACAACGAAAGGAATTTTCATTTCCTCTTCGTTTTCGGCTAATTCATCCACTTTACCAAGTATGCGATTGACCTCAGCGCTACGCATTGGCACAGGCTCTCCTCCCTTTTCAGTACCAAGGAATCCAATAACGTTTGGAATCGCCTTGATTACGTGTGGAACTTCACCAACCAACGCCGCCTCGATGAGCACATATCCAGGTAAATAAGCACGCTCTTTACTTACCTTTTTACCATTGCGAATTTGGAACACCTTTTCTGTTGGAATCAAGACTTGATCTACGTAATCATTCAGTTTTAGTCGGTTTATTTCCAACTCTAGGTATTCTTTCACCTTTTTTTCCTTGCCACTTACAGCTCGGACAACGTACCAACGTTTTTTAATTTCACTCATTGGTTGAAACAATTAGAACATTTCATAAATGAAACGCATGGCACCACTCCAAACCGTATCTGGGTCCGGATTGTTTCCGAAAATAAAATCCATTAGAAAAATGAGCAGCGATATAATCACGGAAGCTACCACTACGATGATTGCATTGCTTTGCAACTCTTTCCAAGTTGGCCAAGTCACATTGTGTCGCATCTCATGGATGGTAACACTAAAATATTCTCTAAACTTTGACACGTCTTTGTATATTTAATTCTGCACGGGCGGTAGGATTCGAACCCACGACCAATGGTTTTGGAGACCACTACTCTACCAGCTGAGCTACGCCCGTTTAAAAAGGGGAGCGAACTCCCCTTCAAACGATTCTATTCGTATTGTTATTAAGATACGATCTCAGTTACCTGACCAGCACCAACCGTTCTACCTCCTTCACGGATGGCAAAACGAAGTCCTTTGTCCATAGCTACAGGAACGATCAATTTAACATTGATTGATACGTTATCACCTGGCATTACCATTTCGCGTCCATCAGTTAGGAAAATTTCTCCAGTAACGTCAGTGGTACGGAAATAGAATTGCGGACGGTATTTGTTATGGAAAGGCGTGTGACGGCCTCCTTCTTCTTTCTTCAA